>CEQY01201622.1_pt1 | contig 18766 bp, 19 predicted proteins | sample 361391 | NCBI WGS metagenome assembly CEQY01 (sample SAMEA2621075, study PRJEB7988) | marine metagenome | isolation source: saline water (ENVO:00002010), including | reverse complement strand
CAATTTACTATTTCCCAGCCAGACAATCCTCTGCCCTAAAAGTGTATTGACCACACCCAGACATCCGACGCCTAAGACAAAATTTCGAAGCTCATATACATTATTTGCATTTAAAATGAGAGGCTGGTTTTCTTGTGACATGCTGATCTTTGCCAAGACCTCTTGGGCTTCAAGAAAGGGTTTTAACTCTTTTAAAAAGTAATTTACGACTTCAGAAAACTCGTTTTCCACTACATTCATAGTCAAGTTTCCAAAAGCTTTATGGGTTTGTAATAAGTGAAAATAGCCTTCAAGTTTAATTGGGTTATCAAATTTTCCTACCGGTATGTATCCCATTAAGGGTTCTTCTGAAAATTTGTCACCTTTTTCTGACACCCACAGACTTTTTGCATACGTCTCTCTAAGAATACTGCCTATGACAAGATTTAAACTCTCTTCCATAACGGAAATATAATTAAAGAAAACTTTCTCTCTTACTTCTGGAGATGACTTCACCTGGTTTAATAATTGTTCTGAAACAAGAATGCCTTGCTGAGCTTCAAATGAGAGCTGCTTAAAAATATGGGGTGGTAAAACAAAGCTTGTCACTTGCTCCCTCAATTTTGCCTGAACACTTGGATTCTCAATGAGCATATTTTCACGTTGGACTCTTAATCCAGACTTGAAATAGGGCTCTTGATTGTGGTCTTGAATTATTAATGGAAAATGTAATCCACCAATATAAGGATTGAGATTTGGTATTTGTAAATCGTTAAACTTATTATTGAGATATAAACAGCCTATGTAATGGGTCGTCTCTGAAAATTCAGCTGACAAAAGATCAAAGTCCTCTACCTTAAACCATATACTAACATTTTTATTTTCATAAAAAGGAAGTGTTTGAGAATTATCTATCAGCTCAGTTTTTACCTCAGTTACTTTTGCAACCCAGAAATGATGATAATCAGTTAGATAAAGATGGGTATCTAAGCCATGCGCTTTATTGGACTCAAGTGCTTCTTTAAAAAACTCTACTTTCTCCTCAACCTCAGTCACACTCACCTTGCCCCAATGGAGAAAATTACTTTGACCTTGATTCTCGTGGTAACGTCGCTTGAGCTCAAAATAAAACTCATGAGCTTGCGTTGGAAAGAGACTTTGCTCATTGAGCATAGGATTAAAAACCTGATAAAAGTGAAAAGCCTTATGCATGAAAACTCCCGTGTTAGAGGGTTTTTCGGACTATTCCACCTAAAACTTGAGCAAAAAACTCAATCTTGTTTGGCAGAAAGTGAACAGCCTCGCCCTAAGTCCCTAAAAATGCAATAATAAGGCATGCAATTCTCCCTATATGGACTACCCCAATTTGCTATCAGCACCACTGAAGTGTTCCTGCGATTACACCTTGTGGTCTACCTCACTAAAATAGTGGGTCTATCTGGAACTCAAGCTGGGGCCATGGTTTCAGCCTCTCTGATCGTCTCATCTATTTTTGATCCCTTCATTGGTCATTACAGCGATTTGATGAAAGAGAAGTTAGGACAAGTAAAACCTTTTATCATGGGATCCCTTTTATCACTTTCAATATTTATAATTCTCATATTTATACCCGACTGGATTCCAAGTGAGAGAGTTCTTCTTTTTATTTTAATCCTCGGCTATCAGATTTCCTATTCTAGTTTTCTGATTCCCTACCTTGCCCTTGCCAAAGAACTCATCAAGTCTGAAGAGGATATTGTGACACTCTATGCTTGGAGGTATTTTTTTGGATCAATTGGTGCCATGGTTGGTGTCTCTCTTCCTTTTTTAGGTGAGCTATTCCCTGCTAAAAATTTTGCACCGATGGGATTGGCCATGGTGGCTCTTATCATCTTATTTGCTCCAACAGCTCTAAGCAGAATCAAAGAAAAAGTGCAAAAAAGAAAAATTGAAAGACAGTCCACAAAATTATTCCAAAGTCTTCTTCATCTTTTTAAAAATAATGTCTTCAGTGGGTATTATGCGACTTTCACCATTTTAAGTATTGGTCTCGGAGTTAATCAGACCCTCGCTGTGTACTATTATCAAAATGGTTTAAAACTAACAGAGGGAGAGACAAGTATTCTTCTTGGGGTTTATATGCTTATCTTCTGTGCCTCTATTCCTATTTGGGTTAAATTTGCTCAGAAAAAAGGAAAGAAACTCGCGTTAACATTAGGTCTAGTCACAATGTGCTGTGTGACGCTCATCTATCCCTTCATACCAAGTAGAAATTTTGTGGCGCTTTACTCACTTATTGTATTTGCAGGTGTTTTTACAGGGATCGTGGCTTTAATTGATTCTTATCTTTCAAATATTATCGACTTTCACACTTATAAACAGAGTGAAAAAAAAGCAAACCTGATCTTTGGTGTTTGGAGAATTTCAGATAAGCTCTCTCGTGCCTTAGGTATATATATAGCGGGGATAATTTTAGACTACACAGTCTATAATTCCCAAAGTTCCTATTCTATAAAAGATGCATTTGGCTACGGCGTATTCCTTTTTCTTTTAGCTGCCTCCATTATATTTATGCTACAAAAATATAATGACCAACATCACAAAAAAGTCATTCGAATTTTAAAACAAAAAAATCCTGATCTTCTTTACAAAGCAGAGGAGTTGGAACCATGAAGAATCTATTGAAGCTATCTACTTTTACAAGTTTAGGGTTTAAATTCTCTGTCCCCAAGTCTAAGTGGTATCCTAAAAAACTTGATCTCAATTCTAAATACTTTATTGTCACTGGCGCAAATAGTGGGCTCGGTTTTGAAACAGCTAAAGTCCTCCTACAAATGAATGCCAATGTCATTATCATATGCCGAAGTCAAAAGCGCATGAATGAAGCTGAGAGCGAATTTAAAAAGTTAAAAAAGGGCAGAGTTTATCCCTTATGCTACGACCTATCGGACTTAAATTCTTTAACCCCACTAACTCGGGATATATTAGCTATCACACACAGAATCGACTGCTTGATACATAATGCGGGTGCTTTATTAAAAGAAAAAACAACAACTCCACAAGGTTTTGAAACAAGTTTTGCCTTGATGACTCTTATGCCCTTTAAGTTAACTCTCGCCTTAAAAAATCAGCTAAAAAAAATTGTCTGGGTTTCGTCAGGCGGGATGTATGGAGCACCTCACAACTTAATAGACCTGCACTATAAACAAAGGCCTTATGATGGAGTGATGGCTTACGCTGAAAATAAAAGACACCAGGTGGATCTCGCAAAATCATTTGCAGACAAATATCCTCACCTAAAATCTTACTCCATGCACCCTGGATGGGTTGACACTCCAGGAGTTCAGAGGTCACTACCTCTCTTTCGTAAACTTGTAAGACCATTTCTGAGAAATTATTACCAAGGCTGCGATACCATTATTTATCTTTCAGTAGAAAGTTTAGATGAGGGAAACGGAGAATTTTGGTTTGATAGGAAGATCGTTGCCAAGTCATTTTTCGATAAAGGTCCTGCGACAAGCTTTGAGGACAGAGAGAAGCTTTGGGAGCTTTTAAGCCAGTATTAAAACTATTTTTTTAGTTTTTTAATCTCTTCGATAGTCTGCTGGTTATAGAGATGTACTCTCAGAGTAGAATAAGCTGCTTCTGGCACAACAATATTTTGATATTTTTTTAAAGTCTCACCACTGATTGCATCTGTTAATTCTTTTGGGTGATTAACCTTAGAAAACTCTGGTGGGGCTAGCAAAACGATCATTTCAAGGCGGCTATAATCATCTGGTGTCATTGGCGCGTGATTTTTTTTCGTAAGCCCCTCTCTACTTCTTAATGCAATAAACTCACCTTTTGCATTGTAGAAAGTCGTGTAATTTAATGGAAGACAGGCACTATCACATCCCGTTGTCGTGCTTAGCTCTCTAATATAGCCTTTTAATTTTTCTCCCTGGAATGCCACCAAAAGTTCGGTATTAATTGGGTTTTCACTAATAGGATCTGGTATTTTCAATTTTTCTAAACGATCAAAGTCTTTTATAACAGAGAGATAAAACTCCTTTGAACTCACTGGTTTGATTTCAGCTTGTACATTTACTAATAAAATAAAAAGTATGACCGCAATCTTCATGACGCTATTATAGCTCATGCTTTACAATTTTCAAAAAGCTAAAAATCCATCGCAATTTAGCGTTTCTTCTGCCAAACTAGACCTATGTGTTTTTCAGTTATGATCGAAAGAGACCTCTCCAAGCTAGCTAGGCTCTATCAAGCGAGTATAAACGAACAAGCCTTTGAGTACTTCTACCAGAGAACTCAATCTCACCCGGATGTCTATAAAATGCCTACTGAGGATGGACGTATCTATGCTAAATCTTGGGCACCTATTATCACTTTTGTGAGAGGTAAAAGAGAACTTCGTCCTATGAGATACCAATTATTGCCGTCTTTTTGCGAAGGCCAAAAATACACAAGAGTTAACCCTAAAACGGGAAAAGACATAGAGATAAAAAGCACCTATAATGCAAGGCTCGACTCCCTTTTTAAGGCACGTGCCTGGCAGAAACCATTCATGAATTTTCATGGTATTGTTCCAGTGACCTCTTTTTTTGAGTGGGTGGATCATCAGGGAAAGTCCACGCAAATCGAGTTTACAGATCCTGACAAAGAAATTCTCCATGTCCCCTGTCTTTATGATAATTGGTATTCGCAAGACAAAAGTTTAGTTATCCAGTCTTTTGCCATTATCACGACAGATCCAACAAAAGAAGTCTTAGAAAAAGGACATGATCGTAGTCCTATCAATTTAGATGAAAACGAAATCCAAACCTGGCTAGATCCTAAAAACTCTGACCAAACGACCATATTAGATTGTCTTAAAAAACCTTTAAAGAATGTTTTTCAAGGAGAATTTCTTTAAAGCAGATCTTTATTTAGCAATGAGAACAGATACTTTTGATTTCTTCGCTAACTTAACAGACACTGACCCCATGAAAAACTCTGCAAGCTTATTACGCTGATGCGATCCAGATAAGATGAGATCGGCTTGTATTGAGTTAGCATAGTCAATAACAGCACCAGAGATACTTGCATTTTTATCCACAAGAGTTTTTCCAATAATATTTTCTTTTTCAAAAAATGAGCCTAACTTATCTTGAAGCCTTTGATCGATTTTTTTCACGCTCTTATCGATCATTCCTTCAATAGCATCGTTAAAATCACTGCGCATAGTATGGGCAACATGATATCCCTCATAATAACAGGGAACGATATTCACCACATGAATTTCACAGTTAAAGACTTTGGCTAGTCTCTTTGACCAGAGCATTGCCTTGTCGCATAACTTGGAAAAATCATAAGCAACGACTATTTTTTTAGGTTTGAGAAGATTTTTGTTTTTAACCAATAAGACTGACTGGTGACTTCTATGAATAACTCCTTCGCTCACGCTCCCCATAAAAGCTTCTGACCAAGTTTTATCACTTCTTTTTCCCATGACGACTAATTCGCAGTCTTTTTTCTCTGACTCTCTACTTATGACTTCTACAGGATTGCCCGCCATGGAGTGGTAAGAAAAGGACTCAAAGTCCGGGTCAATATTTCTAATTTGATTGGATAGAGATTGCTCATTCATTTTTAACAGGTTTTCTAAATACTCTTGATGAATTTCGATATTGAGATGTGCAAAAACAGGATCAAGAGCATTGTAGTCAGCTAACCTATCAGCGTGGACAACTTTCGCATCCAAATCCATTTTTTTGGACCATTCTAGTCCAACTTCTAAGCTGTCTAGGTCATGTTTATTAAGTGAATTAGCAATAACAATTTGTCCCATAATTATCTCCTGCGTTTATGATAATCTATTAGAATGAGAAAAACACTGATCTTTATTATATTATTAGGCTGCAGCATGAAAAGAAATATTCAAAAATCTGATCATTACGACCCAAAAGAGGACCGCTTTAAAAATCAATATATTTCTCAAACTAAGGGGTTATGGAAAGTCATAAAATGGAAATTGACTACAACGCCAAAAACCTGGCCTGAGTGGGTCGAACTTAGCCATTCTCCTCGTTTGGAAAACCCAGCCACCTTGAATTCAATCAATCTAACTTTCGTGGGACATTCGAGTTTCCTCATTCAAACAAAGGATATAAATATTCTAACCGATCCCGTTTGGTCCCATAGGGTAAGTCCAGTTACTTGGGCAGGCCCTGCCCGTCACCATGCTCCTGGAATTAAACTTGAAGATCTCCCTAAGATTGATGTCATTATAGTTTCACATAATCACTACGACCATATGGATCTATCCACCCTAAAGAAGTTAGACAAAAAATTCTCTCCTCTTATTCTATGCCCTAAAGGTGATAAAACTTTTTTAGATTCCGAGGGACTTACCCGAGTACTTGAGTTAGACTGGTGGCAAAACCAAGAAGTTGATAGTTCTAATGGAGCGTATAATTTTATTTATACTCCTTCTCAACACTTTTCAGGAAGAGGTGTTTTTGACCGCTTTAAAAGTCTATGGGGAAGTTTTGTTATTCAAACTCCCCACCAAAAACAAATTTTCTTTGGGGGCGACACAGGCTACTCTCAACACTTTAAAGATATTTTTGAGCGCTTAGGTAGTATGGATTTCTCCCTGATTCCTATCGGTGCCTATGAGCCCAGATGGTTTATGAAGGCTATGCATATTAATCCCGCTGAAGCCGTAAAGGCTCATCAAGATTTAAAGTCTAAACAGTCTCTAGGAATTCACTTTGGGACTTTTCAATTAACTGACGAAGCTATTGATGAGCCAAAAATAGATTTAAATAAAGCATTAGAAAAACAAGAAATTGAGCAAGAAAAATTCACCACACTAGCGCCTGGTGAATCCAGAATATTTGATCTTTAGACTGTATTTTTGTGAGACTTAATAGCTACCTAGAAAAATCTCAACCAGCACTCCAACCGTTAGGAAGAAGCCGATGGATAAAGTAATTCCTTTCATCCAACCTCCAGTGTCAGTATACAAAGCGAGATTCAAGTTGAGAACTAAATTGGACTAAAATTAACCAAAAAAAACGCAGCACATCACCAATCAATAGTCTCTTTATCTCTTAAAAACTTGCCTTGAGGAGGATTATCCGTAGTTGCTAACCACACAATAGTTTCAGCCCCTTCACTTACTGACCGGTGAGCACTTTCTCCCCCCATATCGGTTCTCACCCAACCGGGACAAACACTATTGATATAAATTGCACTTCCTTGAGATTCTGATTGAGTGATTGCCGTTAGTGCATTCATCGCAGTCTTACTCATCCGATAGCCTGGGTATTTTCCTTGCATCTCATTAAGTGAACCCATGCCAGAGGAAACATTAATAACTCTTCCCTCTCCTTGAGATAGCATTAAAGGAACGAATGCCTGAATCATCTTTAAAGGTCCAATAGTATTGGTCTCAATAGTCTTCAATACGATCACTGGATCTACATTCAAGACACTTGATTCAAGTCCTCCTCCTAAGGTTTCCAAGAATACGCCTGCGTTATTCACCAATACGTCGATTCTTTTTTCATTTTCCTTTATAAGGGTTTGGACTTCTCTTACATCAGCTGTTTTGGTTACATCAAGTTTTACGGGAACGATGTTAAGACCTTGCGCCAATAAATCGTCGGTGAGGTCTCTATTACTTTCTGGATTTCGCATTCCCATGTAAACCTTAAAGCCTAACGTTGCGAGTTGACGAGAAACCTCCAACCCAATACCTCGGTTTGCTCCAGTCACTAAGGCAATTTTCATGAAATCCTCCAGAAGCTAGACAGAACTAGCTTAATTTTAGAGAATTTTCCCACAATTATGAACGCATTACAAATTTTAAAAAACTCAGGTGAACGCGAAGACTTTTCAATTATGAAGCTTCAAAACTCTCTCGTTGCATGTGGGCTTGAACCTGCTAGAGCAAAAGAGATTTCCGCTCAGATAAAGCAAAAATGTTCCCAAGGGTACTCGACTAAAAAGCTATATCGACTCGCACGAAAGTTAATAAAGAAAGAAAGTCGAGTCCTTGCTTCAAGGTACTCTATGACGAAAGCGATTTCTGAGCTTGGCCCGGATGGATTCCATTTTGAAAAATTTATTTGCGCCATTTTCAATCAGCAAGGATATAGGGCCACAACAAATATTTCCTTAAAAGGAAAATGCGTTGAACATGAAATCGATGTAAAGGCAGTAGGCGAAAAAACGATTTTATGTGAATGCAAGTTCCACAATAATCCAAACTCTAAAAACGACGTAAAAACTTCATTATATGTAAATGCCAGAGCTGAAGATCTTAGAAATAATTCCCAAAATAGCTTTCATGAGTTTTGGTTAGTTAGTAACACAAAATTTTCTAAAGATGCGATTACTTACTCCAATTGTGTAGGTTTGAAACTTTTAGGTCCTAACGCTCCCAAGAAACAGGCACTATCTGAGCTTGCCATTAAAACCAAAGTTTTCCCTGTTTCTGTTTTAACAACTTTAAAGAAAAGCCAGGCAAAATATTTAATACAAAATGACTGTCTTCTAGTCAGCCAGCTCGTAAAAAACCAACAGTTTTTTGAGGGCCTTGAGTTATCACAAGAGCAAAAAGGACAAATCCTAAATGAAGCAGAGAATCTTTTAAAATGAACACCTTAAAATGCCTTGGCTCTGGTCAGGAAGTGACAGGTTCAAAGTATCTAATAAGTGGAACGAATACGAACTTATTAATTGATTGCGGAATCTACCAGGGGCAAGATGCATTTAAAGAAAATTCAAAAGCCCTAAGTTCATTAGGGAAAGGAAGTTTTGATGGAGTGGTTTTAACTCACGCTCATTTGGATCATATAGGTTTTCTTCCATACCTCGTGAGAAAGGGTTTTGAAGGAAAAATATTTTGCACTCCGGCCACTAAAGACTTGGCAAGAATTCTATGGTTAGATAATACCAAAATCATGTCTCCTGAGCTTGCTTGGTATTACTCCGAGCAAGATGTAAAAAAAACCCTTGCCCATATGAGTCTTCATGAATACGAGAAATGTTTTTCATGGAATGAGTTTAAAATAACTTTATATCCGGCAGGTCATATTCTTGGGGCCGCAAGTCCACTCATTGAATGGGAAGACGTTAAAATTCAATTTTCGGGTGATTTAGGTCGAGATGATGATATCTTGATTCTTCCTCCCTCGCATGCTCAAGCCAAAATAGTAGTCATGGAGTCGACTTACGGTGATCGAATACACCCCGAAGCTCTTCCGCTCAAAGAATTCTCAGATATATTTCTTGAAGCTAAAAATTCAGGTGGAACAGTTATCATACCTGCTTTTTCCAATGCACGTTCACAAAATATGATGCGATTTTTAGAGATGGTATTTGAACATTTTCCGCAAGCAAAACTACCAGTATTTGTGGACTCACCAATGACCATGAAAGTGACAGAGCTTTATGAGCGGTACTCAAAACAAATAAAAACATCAGCCTCCTGGGTTAAAAAGCTAAAAAATCATTTTCAATTTGTGGAGTTTGCTAGTCAAAGAAAGAAATTAGCTTCAGATTCTCAAGCTAAAATAATCTTAACTGCCAGTGGTATGCTAACAGGTGGTTTTGTTATGGAGCATTTGAAAAATCATATTGAAAATGAGTCTACTCGCATTCTCATCGTTGGTTTTCAGTCTCCGGGAACTATTGGTGCTGAGCTTCTTAAAAATAGCTTACAAATTGAGATCTCTGAACAACTGTATTCTGTTAATGCCAAAATACATAATTTCACACATTTTTCGTCGCATCGAGACTGCTTAGGACTTAAAAATTGGCTAGAGGATCAATCTCCCGCAAAAGTTTTTCTCACCCACGGTGAGCCTGCTGCTCAAATTGCCCTAAAAGAGTATTTAGATGCTCATACTAAGCACCAGGTAGAGCCAATAATTTTAGATAGAACATATCCACTTAAATAGTGTACATCCCCATTAATATTGGTTACCTTTAGGTATCAAAATCAGCTTAGGAGACCTGTATGCAAGAGTTTTACAAAGAGTTAAACCTAGATCCCGATATTAAATTTTTCTATAATAGACCCCGAAGTTTCTATGTCGAAAAAGCGCTAGAGCGTCATCAAGGAAAATTATCTAAGGCTGGAGCCTTATTAGTTGAAACTGGTAAGCATACAGGACGCTCAGCCAAGGATCGTTATATTGTAAAATCTGAAACTACCGAGAACTCTATATGGTGGGAAAACAATCTCAATCCAATGGAGCCTGAAACTTTCGATAGATTGAAAAAGAAAGTTATTCAATACCTTAATTCCAAGCCTGAGATTTATATTACAGAAAGAAGTGTTGGTGCTGATCCAGAGCATAATATTTCTGCCAGGCTTATTACCCCAAGGCCACAGCACGCACTTTTTTCCACGCATCTATTTAGAGATAAGCAAAGAGAATGGAAGGACGGAGATTTTACAATCTTGCATGCGCCTGGACTGCTCATTAAACGAGACGAGTTTAGTACGCGAAGTGAGACTTGTGTTGTGACTTGCTTTGATACCAATACAACAATTATTGTAGGGACTTTCTATGCTGGTGAAATAAAAAAATCAATGTTTGCGGCAATGAATTATAGACTTCCAGAAAAGAGAATTCTTCCTATGCATGCCGGAGCTTCCCGCAGGGAGAATATGGAAAGCTCAGTATTTTTTGGACTTTCTGGAACGGGCAAAACCACTCTTTCTACAGATGAAGGAACATTTATTATCGGAGATGATGAACACGGTTTGAGTGATGAAGGAATTTTTAATTTTGAAGGGGGTTGTTATGCGAAGACTTATAAACTCTCCCATGAAACAGAACCAGAAATCTGGGATGCTATTCATAACTTTGGGGCAATGATTGAGAACGTTACTTATGATCCAAAGACGCGAGAAATTGATTTTGATGATAAATCAATAACTGAAAATGGACGAGCATCTTATCCACTTGAGTTTATCAAGGAACTTGAGCAAAGCTCAAGAGGTCAAGTCCCTTCTCATATCTTTTTCCTAACTGCGGATGCATTTGGAGTTCTGCCTCCAGTAAGTAAGCTAACTAAAGAGCAGGCAATGTTTTATTTTGTACTTGGATACACAGCAAAACTTGCAGGAACAGAGATTGGAGTCAAAGAACCTCAAGCCACCTTCTCTCCGTGTTTTGGAGCTCCCTTTATGCTAAGACATCCTAGTGTTTATGCTAAGCTTCTAGGAGAATATCTTGATAAGCATGACATCAATGTTTGGCTTATCAATACAGGATGGACAGGTGGTCCTTATGGGGAAGGTGAGCGTTTTCCTCTCAAAGTCACAAGAGAAATCATTAGATCTATACAGAAAAATTCAGTGAATGAAACTCAAACGGAAAGAGATCCTATATTCGGGCTCGACATTCCGATGGGGATAGATAACGTAGACAATAATATGTTATGGCCTCAAAAAACTTGGAAAGATCAATCGGCTTATATACCGACAGCTCAAAAGTTGGCCGCTTCATTTCATGAGCAGATGAAAAGCTTCGGCGATTTTTACCAGGAAAATATTAAAGGCGCTCCAACGTACAATGGTTAAATCTATAAAAATGATGGCCCCTCTTTTGGGGCCATTTATATCCTTAATCATTTATTTCTCAACTTCGTCATTAAATTCTCAACAACAAATTTTTCTCTCTATTTTCGGCTTTGTTGTCTATAACTGGCTATTTACTTTAGTCCCACTTTACGTCACTGGCTTTATTGGAGTGGGTCTTAGTGGTATTTTCCAACTCTCAAGTGCAAAAGAGTTGATGGCGAATTTTGGACATCCTATCATCTATCTCTTTTTAGCTGGATTTCTGTTGGCCAGAGCCTTTCACAAGGTCGGACTAGACAGAAGAATTTCTCTATTCCTCCTGACTAGAGACTTTATTAAGGGCTCACTATCAAGACTGTTATTTACACTGATGTTTTTGACTGCGAGTTTTACGATGTGGATTTCAAATACCGCCACGACAGCGATGATGCTTCCTCTTGTTCTAGGCGTACTCGATAGTCTAGAAATTAAAGATAGAAAGTCTGTCTCTTTAATTCTTATCTGTATTGCTTACGCATCTAGTATTGGAGGAATTGCGACTCCAATCGGTTCTACTCCAAATATTATTGCTCTAGGAATGTTAGAGGAATTCATCAGTATGAAAATTACCTTTTTTGAGTGGATGGTTTATGGACTTCCTATTGCTACATTATTCTTAGGAATATTATTTTATCTGACTCATATTGCGATAAAAGATAAGCAGATTGAGTTCAATAACACTTATCTAAAAGAAGAATTTAATAAGCTCTCCCCTATAAGTATTTCAGAAAAATGGGTTTTTTCTATTTTTCTTTGTACGGTTATCCTCTGGGTACTTCCTTCATTTGCGAAGTTATTTGGCTTATCTCTCCCCGTAGATTTAACACCAGGAGTTGTCGGAGTATTTACGGCCTCGATACTTTATATTCTACCTATAAAAGGTGAAAAGATTCTTTTGGGTTCTGATATTAAACAGATTGATTGGTCGTCTCTAATGCTTTTTGGATGTGGACTTGCCCTTGGTAAGCTTCTCTATACATTAGGTTTAACCAAAATGACGGGTGAGATTCTAACCCAATTTGTAGATGGAATGCCTCTATTTCTTATTCTTCTTTGTGTTTTCACTTTCGTGATTTTTTCTACAGAGCTTACTTCCAATACAGCAACTGCAAATATCTTAATCCCTATAATGATCTCACTTGCTGGCCAACTGGAGATAAGTCCGTTCTTTTTAACGATGGGGGTTTCAATGGCCTGTTCACTTGCCTTTATGCTTCCCGTTGCCACTCCCCCTAATGCTATTGTTTATGGGAGTGAAAGAGTGGATAAGGTCGATATGTTGCAGCTAGGTTTTGGGTTGAACATCATTTTCAGTATTGCCCTAGCTTCAATGATTTATCTTTATCAGATTATTATTTGAGAATCTCTTGAAACTTTTGATCGTTAACTAATTTTTCTATAAGCTCATTAAAACAGCTCGCAAGAGTAGGAGCCAGTCTAGTGGTTCCATCACTCAAATCACCACCTGAAGTAAATTCTGTCCAGTACTGTCCTGACCATTTAGTCTTTTCTGCATTGATATGAAAAGAGAGGTCTATTTTGCATCTCGCTTTTTCTGGTTGAAACTCTTCAATGACTTCCTCTACCCAGAACTTATTGACTTGAATCTCCATTCCAAGAGAGTTCGGACGATTATCAATAATCAAATTTCTTTTTTCGAATGCATCTGTCGTTAGGTCCCGTATCAAAATATCTAATGGAACTCCAAACTCAACAGGAGACTTAACATATTGGACTCCAGTATAGGCGAACCCAAAAGATTTGTTTTCTCTTTTATCTTCAACCAGATCAATCCTTACCGGTCGTAGTTTTTGAGACAATTTTGTCACTTGAGAAGATTCTTTATAAGGAAGAAGCTCACTCGAATCAATTTCAACTTTTGCCATTGAGCAGGCAACCATAACAACTAAAACTAAATACTTCATGAAACGCTTTTTTCCTCCGAAGAATGATCTTCATCATTTGAATGGTCTTTATCACCTGCTTCCCAACGTTTAAACTCGGCCACATCTGCTTTTATCTTATTTAAGACCCAAGAAAGAACTGCAATATCATCCATAAATCCAAGGCCCAATAAGAAGTCTGGTACGAAATCCGTTGGAGTAACGAAATAAACAACCGCTAAAATAGTGTATAAAATAGTCTGCTTTGAGACTTTTGTGTATTTACGAGATACCCACGCCTTACTCAATCGAATCAAAGCAAATAGATCATCAAAATAAACACCCAAGGCTTCTTTAACATTGGTTTTGTTAATCTTCTCTGTGGCTTTCTCAAGCTTAAACTTTAATCCGGAAGGGTTTTCCATCAAGTCTTGGGCAATCGCCATAAATTTAGTTTTTACATATGCTGCTAATCGAGAGTTCATAAAGTTTCCGTAAAGTATCCAAGGTGGCGACATACTAGCAGAGTCTCCCCTAAAAGTTAACGTGAAGTTCGCTAGTAATTTTAGATACTTAAGTCTTTGTACAGTTTTTTTTACACTTGGAAATTCAAACACTTGCCATCCTGAGTAATACTCAGTATATTTGGCCATTCTTGATTACTTGATAAAAGTATTCTCTCTCTTGTGTGTTGATGGTGTCGGGAATCCCCCGACACCTTCATTTCTTAATAATTCTCTTTTCACTTCTACTCCCCATGCAAAACCAACCAAAGATCTATCTGATCCCACCACTCGATGACAAGGAATGAATATGGGAAGCTTATTTTTATTATTGGCATTGGCCACAGCACGACAGTGTTTTGAAGTCGCCACTTTTTGCGCTAGCTCTTTATAACTAATGATACAACCGTGGGGAATTTTTTGAAGACAGGTCCAAGTTTTTTTTTGAAACTCAGTTCCTTGTATATCCAGAGGGACTGAAAAACTTTGTCGCTCACCGCGAAAGTACTGATTTAACTCCTCTTTTGCTAGTCTTAAAAGTGGATGATTCTTTTCAACTGCAACTTTGCCAACACTTACTCTAGTCAGGCCCAGCTCTGAACAATTCAATATTAAATTTCCAAAAGGTGCCTCATAATTTTCAACGTACATAGTCACGCCTCTACTTGCCAATGTCTAAGGTGCATACCACAATACTACCTCTTTTCAGAAAGGAGTAAAAGATGAAATACCGAAGTCATGGAGGCACTCCACCGCCTCCCCCAGAGCTACAGTTGCTAGCCAATTTTTTTAATAAATTCAAAGCGCCCCTTATTATCGTTTTAATTGTACTAATAGGAGCGAGAACAAGTTTTTATACGGTTGAGCCAGATGAAGAAGCTGTCGTCATTCGATTAGGTCGCTATATTTCTACTCAAGGCCCTGGTCCACATTTTAAAATCCCATTTGGTGTAGACGATGTTACTAAAGTTAAAACTCAAGTTGTCCATCAACTAGAATTTGGTTTTAAAACTACTGATTCTCGTCCCGCTGTAACAAGATACTCTAAAAGAGAGTATGTAAGGGAATCTCTTATGCTAACCGGGGATTTAAATGTTGCTGATGTTGAATGGGTTGTTCAATATCAAATATCAGATCCCTTCAAGTATCTTTTTAGAACTAGTCAGCCGGTAAAAAACATCAGAGACATCTCTGAGTCGATTATGAGAAGAGTCGTTGGTGATAGACTGGTAACAGAAGTTCTTACAACAGGAAGAGCTGAGATCGCAGGCGACGCCAAAATACTCATGCAAGAAGTATTAAATAAATACGATATGGGAATCAGAATAACGACAATTAAGCTTCAAGACGTTAATCCACCCAAAGCAGTTCAAGCCTCTTTTAATGAAGTTAACTCTGCTAAACAAGAGCAAGAGAAAATGCTAAACCAAGCAGAAAAATCTTATAACCGAGTGATTCCTGAAGCCAAAGGTAAGGCTGAACAATTAATTGCGGAAGCCGAAGGTTACTCTCAAGAAATCGTTAACCGAGCTATTGGGGACACTAAGAGGTTTAATGATCTAGCTTCTGAGTATAACAAAGCGCCAGCCATTACTGAGAAGAGAATCTTTCTAGAAACGATGGAAACACTCTATAAACGCATGAAGGGGATCACGATAGTTGATCAAAAGGTCAAAGGACTGCTTCCCGTCTTTTCCAAGCAGGAGGTCATAAAATGAAAAACTCACCCCTAGGAATTCTACTTCCTCTATTTGGAATCGCGATTTTACTTTCTTTATGGTCAGGAATGTATATTGTGACTGAAGGTCGCCAGGCTATTATCACACAACTCGGAAAGCCTGTTGGAGAGCCTATCAACGAAGCTGGACTATATTTTAAAATACCATTTATTCAAGAAACCAAATTTGTAGATAAGAGGATTCTGACTTGGGATGGTTTACCAAATCAAGTCACTGCCAAAGATAAGAAGTTTATCAATGTAGATACAACAGCTAGGTGGAGAATCGTTGATACACTTAAGTTTATTCAAACGGTTCAGAATGAAGCTGGAGCGAAGAGTAAGCTTGATTCAATTCTCGATGGAGCCACCCGTGATGTGATTTCATCGCAAAATCTAGTTGAAGCGGTAAGAAATTCAAACTCGATCATTGAAAAGATTGAGGAGAAAAAAGCGGAAATAGAGCGCAAGAAAAAAGCAGGTGAACCTATCGTAGAAGAAGAGGTCTCTGGAGAAATTGCAAAAATTGATGTTGGTCGAGAGCAATTGAGCCAAATGATTTTAAAAAAGGCAAAAGACGATCTAGCAAACCTTGGAATAGAACTTATTGATGTTCAACTTAGGCGAATTTCTTATGAGCAATCAGTTGAGAAAAAAGTTTATGAGAGGATGATTTCAGAGCGCCAAAGAATTGCCGAAAAAATTCGCTCGATTGGTAAAGGTGAAAAAGCTAAAATCGAAGGCCGAATTAATAAAGAACTTAAACAGATAGAGTCACAAGCCTACAAACAAGCTGAGATTATCAAAGGGAAAGCAGACGCAAAGGCAGCTGCCATTTATTCCAAATCTTTAAATAAAAATCGCAAATTCTACGATTTTACCCGCTCTATGGAGGCTTATAAGAAGTCACTTTCAGAAGATACCAAACTCATTTTATCTTCGGAGGCTGAGTTTTTTAAATACCTACGGTAATGAGAAGAACCAATAATCGTTGTCCTCAATGTCTTGTGCATGAGGACAATTGTTTCTGTACATCAATCAACCATCTTTCTTCGAACAATCGACTCAGTATCATTCTTTTTAAAAAAGAAAGATGGCTACCTTCAAATACTGCGAATCTGGCACTCATGAGTCTTGAGAAAAGTTTTAAGTTTGAAAGAGGTCATCAAGAAGTCTCAATGACTAAAGACTTTGTATATCCAGATGGATTTCAACCATTGTATTTGTTTCCAAGCGATGAAGCCGTAGAATTAGATCAGAATTTTGTTTCGACCTTAGACAAACCTGTAAATCTCATCGTGCCAGACGGGACATGGAGACAAGCGAAGAAAATCCATCGAAGGGAGGCATTTTTAGAGGGAGTTCCTCATGTTAAAATATCTCCCACTTCTCCTAGCCGTTATACTTTAAGAAGACAAAAATATGATTACGGCCTTTGTACTTTCGAGGCTATCGCTGAAGCTTTTAAAGTTCTTGAAGGGCCGGAGCTATATCAATTAATGCAAGATAACTTCACTCTTTTTCTTGATGCTCATCACAAAAACCGAATGATTTTTGAGCCGATAAAAAAGAAAGGAATACATCGCGCTCCATAGGAGATAAAAAAAGGGAAGCCTTAGCTTCCCTTATTTTCACTAAATATTGATCTTTTTTTTACTGAGCTTGCAGAACAGTCATGTCAATAAGAGTTCTATTACTTGGTCTTGAACATCTTCTTTGAGTAAACTTTTCAATTTCAAAATTGTCTTTTACGGCTTCGAAAATTTCGATATTGAGGTGACAATTGTCTCTCTCAGAAATTCTTGTACTGACAATTCTTGTTGCAACGTTTCCATCTAACTCTGAGTTTAATACATCGTAGACCGCAGTTACTCTTGCAGGAAGGTTAAATCTACCATTCCATCTATCCAGTCCACCTGTACATCTTACTGATTGAACAATGGCACCCATCTGCTCTAGGACTTTTTTTGTTTTGGTTTCGACGCTATCACAATTGTAATAAACTCTTGCTCCATTTCCTGCAATTGTAGAAATGGTAAATGAATCCATTTGACGTTCATAGTCTGCTGCAAAAACATTTGCACTTACTAACACTGCTATCATTAAGATAAATTTCATACAAACCTCCCGAGTTTAGACTGATTACAGCAAATTGGAGGCAGTCTGGCAACTTAGCAAGTATTAATTATGGCATTCTCTGATCTTGTCTATGGCCTCAAAGGCAGCTTCTCTCTGACCCATCTGTGAGTTAAATGAGTTAGAGGCAGCCCCTGTATAACTACCTGCATCAGGGTTTCCTGCAGAGTCAGTAGAAGCATAGTCTAGGACAGCTACAGCATGAGGACAAATATCGCTAGCTGATACATCTTGAGCACAAATAGTGACTACATTTTCAAATATATAGTTGGCCTCTTCAGGTTGAGTGGTAAGCATATAACCTTTTTGAGTTAAAGACCTTTCGAGGTGCTGATAGATTTCATCTGCATATATATTTGCTGCAAAGTTTTTCACCTCACCTTCTCCTTGAGGGGCAATATAAGCTGTACAGGCAAACACGCTGCTACTTAAACAAAGACCGAGTCCGAAGAGGAACTTTTTCATGGATAACTCCCAGTTTGATTTTAAAATTTCATTAAAAGTTTCCCGGACTATATCAAGGACTCGCGTCTGGCATGGACTAAATCTTTAAATATAGAAAAATTTGCATACCTGTTAAGATTTTATACACCCACCGAAAGTGCCGATAATTTGTCTACAAGTTAGACACCAAGGTCAAATTTTTCAACTTCTCTGGCCCAAAACTTCACTTTTGATAACCTATTCCAGCACTTTTACCATGGGTGTATTTTTTAAATTTTGCGAGGGCCAACTGAGGAGAATTATGAAATTAACTCTAGTGTCCCTATTACTTTTTTCCTGCGTGAATGTTTTTGCAGTTACATTGAGATGTAATCAAAAGGACAATATATCTGCGCTGGTCACTTACAACGAATTCTATTGCCGTGGAGGTGGAGACGACTACGAAGTAACCCTGTGGGGGATAGGAGCTACCTTCAGAGGAGTTAAAGACTATCAAGACTTT
>CEQY01201500.1_pt1 | contig 18897 bp, 19 predicted proteins | sample 361391 | NCBI WGS metagenome assembly CEQY01 (sample SAMEA2621075, study PRJEB7988) | marine metagenome | isolation source: saline water (ENVO:00002010), including | reverse complement strand
TCAATTTCAACGATTTGGAGTCTTGCTCCCTAGCTTCCGCACATGACGCAATCATCGGGATTTTCGATGGAGCATACCATTTGTGCTTCGGCTTCTTCTTTTGCTGGTTTAGCTTTTGAATTGTTTTTTACGGTAAATTGAACTGCATTTACTGCTGCACGTGTTCTCAGATAGTACATCCCTGTCTTAAGACCTTTCTTCCATGCATAGAAGTGCATAGAAGAGATCTTTCCAAAGTTAGGATCTTGCATATGGACGTTCATACTTTGTGATTGATCAATATAAGCTCCACGAGCTGCTGCGTGATCAATAACGGAACGCTGAGAAATTTCCCAAACTGTTTTGTATAGGGCCTTGAGATCCTCTGGAATACGCTCAATACCTTGAATTGAACCATTGCTGGCAATGATTTCATTTCTCATTTCATCATCCCATAGGTCGCGATCAATAAGATCTTGAACAAGGTATTTATTTACAACGGCAAATTCTCCAGAAAGAACACGTCTTACATAAATATTCGATGTGATCGGCTCAAAACATTCGTTATTTCCAAGGATTTGTGATGTGGAAGCTGTTGGCATAGGAGCAACGAGTAGAGAGTTTCTTACTCCGTGCTCAGCGATTTCACTTCTCAGTGAATTCCAGTCCCAACGACCACTTCTAGGTTTTACTCCCCAAAGATCAAATTGCATTTGACCTTGGCTCATTGGACTTCCCTCGTAAGTTTCGTAAGCTCCTTCTTTCTTAGCAAGATCCTTTGAAGCGGTAGCCGCTGCAAAGTAGATCGTCTCAAAAATATCTTCGTCAAGCTGAAGAGCTTCTTCACTTTCAAATGGATATCTCATGAGAAAGAATGTATCCGCTAGACCTTGTACTCCAAGACCAATCGGACGATGTCTCATATTTGAGTTTCTTGCCTCAGGTACTGGATAGAAATTGATATCGATAATACGATTCAAGTTTAGAGTCATACGATAGACAACATCATAGAGAGCATCAAAATCGTAGCTCGACTTTCCATTTTCCACTTTTACAAAACGATTTAAGGCCACAGATGCAAGGTTACAAACGGCCACTTCATCTGGTGATGTATATTCCATAATCTCTGTACAGAGGTTAGAAGATTTAATCGTTCCAAGATTCTTTTGATTTGATTTCTCGTTAGCTGCATCTTTATAGAGCATATAAGGAGAGCCCGTTTCTACTTGGGATTCAAGAATAGCAAACCATACGTCTTGTGCACGTACCGTTTTCATGGCCTTTCCTTCATTTTCGTAGCGCGTATACAGGGCCTCGAATTCAGCACCATAAGTGTCGGCGAGACCGGGACACTCATGAGGACAGAAGAGTGACCACATTCCATCAGCTTCTACTCTCTTCATGAAGAGATCAGGTGTCCACATGGCGTAGAAGAGGTCGCGTCCACGGTTTTCGTCTTTACCAGTGTTCTTCTTCATTTCAAGAAAATCGAAGATATCTGCATGCCATGGCTCGAGATAAATAGCGAAAGCACCCTTACGTTTACCCCCACCTTGATCAACGTAGCGAGCGGTATCGTTAAATACTTTAAGCATGGGAACGATACCATTTGAAGTTCCATTTGTTCCTTTAATAGCAGAACCTTTGGCCCTGATATTATGAATAGAAAGCCCAATTCCACCAGCACTTTGTGAGATAAGAGCGGTCTGACGAAGAGTATCGTAGATACCTTCAATAGAGTCGTCTTTCATAGTGAGAAGGAAACAACTTGAAAGTTGTGGACGTCCTGTTCCCGAATTAAAGAGAGTAGGAGAGGCATGAGTGAAGAGTTTCTCACTCATTAGATTATAAGTTTCAATAGCAGCTTCCATATTATTCATATGAATACCTACTGATACTCTCATGAGCATTTGACCAGGACGTTCTACGATTTGTCCGTCCATTCTTAGAAGGTAAGAGCGCTCTAGAGTTTTGAATCCAAAGTAGTCGTAATTGAAATCACGAGAATCATCTACGGCCTTATCGAGCATTTCGGCGTTGGCCATAACTGTATCGTGGAGTTCTTTGGAAACGAGAGGAGCATGTTCCCCTGTTTTTTCATTTACGTAGTTGTACATTTCTTTGATATTTTCAGAGAAACAACCACGAGTTTCTTTGTGTAGGTTACTTACTGAAATACGACCAGCAAGCTTTGAGTAGTCTGGGTGTTTTGTGGATAGGTAAGCCGCTGTTTCGCCAGCGAGCTTATCGAGTTCACGAGTTGTAATCCCATCGTAAATTCCTTCGATTACTTTTTGAGCAATGGCCGAAGGGTCTACGCGGTCTGATAAGTCCTTGGCCAACATTTCAATTCTGGCCGTGATTTTGTCAAATTTGATGGGCTCTTTCTGCCCACTTCTTGTCATTACGTACATGTGTTGTTCTCCAAATCGTTGTGTGTGTGTCTCTGTTTTTTTGTTTTGTTTTGTTTTGTTTTTTGTTGTGTTGTTTGTGTTCCTGTATTTTGTGGGAGGCCTATTTCCCGTTTACTCCCCGATGCTGATTAGAAATCAGCATCTAGAGTAAATTTCTGTTGCTCGCGATCGGCAAGTGCCCCAGGTCTTTGATATTCAGAAACTCTTCTTTCAAAGAAGTTTGATTTCCCTTCAAGAGAAATCAGCTCCATCCAATCAAATGGGTTCTCTACATTATAGTGAGCATCACATCCAAGTTGCTGTAGCCAATGATCAGCTACGAATTGAATATACTGAGTCATAAGGTCTGCATTCATTCCAATTAAAGATACAGGTAGGGCATCAGTAATAAACTCTGTTTCAATTTCCACAGCTTCGGTAATGATAGATTTAATAACTTCTTTTGAAGCTTTATTTTCATCTTGAAGAAGCTCGTGAAGAAGACAGGCAAATTCACAGTGGAGACCTTCATCTCTTGAAATAAATTCGTTAGAAGTACAAAGACCTGGCATAAGACCACGTTTTTTGAGCCAGAAGATGGCACAGAAACTTCCAGAGAAGAAAATTCCTTCAACAGCAGCGAAGGCCACAGCACGCTCGGCCCATGAACGTTTAGAATCGATCCACTTCATGGCCCAGTTTGCTTTCTTGGCAATTGGGGGAAGAGTGTCGATAGCATGGAAGAGCTTATCTTTTTCTTCAGGATCTTTGATATAAGTATCAATGAGAAGAGAGTAAGTTTCAGAGTGGATATTCTCCATAGCAATCTGGAATCCATAGAAGCAGCGAGCTTCTGGAATTTGGATTTCATTGTAAAATCTCTGAGCAAGGTTTTCATTAACGATTCCATCACTGGCCGCAAAGAACGCAAGAACGTGCTTGATGAAGTGTTGTTCATCAGCATTTAATTTTTCCCAGTCTGCTAGATCAGGTACTAAATCAATTTCTTCTGCAGTCCAAAACACGGCCATGTGTCTCTTGTACATCTCCCATACACGGTGATACTTGATGGGGAATACTACAAAACGATCCTCGTTAGGTGATAGAAGTGGATCCACGATGCCTCCTTTCGTAAATCCAGGAACTTTATTTTTATTAAAGATTCCTGAGTTGTGGTGTTGTTAAGTTGTGTTTTTATTCTTTCTTTAAATTTTTTTTATACTTTATAGAGATCAAGCGCAAAGAAGCCGATAACTTTCATAAGTTATTAATAACTGATAAAATCAATTTAATACAAATGTGTGTATCGTCTGCAAAACTTTACTCATTTTTTATTCGCCTTGAGTGAAGTTTTTTAAACTTTTTTGAGATTGTGTCTCTACATATAGGGTAGCAGAGGTAGGCCAGTACCACTAGGGCCTTAGAGTAAAAAAAATGAAATTTTTTAAAGGTGCGCTTGCGTTAAAAAAAGGATTGCTCATATGGCCCCATTTTAAGAGGGTTTCAAGCCCTATTTTCTTTTCGAAAAAAAATTTAAATTTTCTTACATCCTTTTTTAGATGCTCCACGCCAAAAGGGGGCTTATTTAAAGGCACCCCATAAATAGAGTTAAGGAAGGAGTTTAGTATTTAAGTTTACTAATGGGAGAGTCAGATAAGCGCTTTCTTCTCTTATCATATTCTTGGGTGGTTTTAACGGAGCTATGATTCACTTCTCTGGCCACTGAGTAGATATCAACTCCCGCCTCTAGTAATTCCCCAATGAAGGTAGCTCGTGCTGAGTGGGGTGAAATATTAAAGTTAAGACCAATTTTCTTTCCGTATCCGGTAATGATCTCATTAATGGTACGAGGATTGAGAGGACGATTCAGGTTCTTGGGGTTGCTAGGATTGCGTGTCGGTTGAAAGAGCCAGTCTTCAGCAATATGTTCGCGATCCACAGATTTCATCCATTCTAGATATTCTTCAATGGCCTCGACGCAAAGAGGGTGCAGAACCTTTTGACCCGTCTTTCCCCCCTTTCCTTTAAATTCGAGAACGCGGTAGTCATTAATCTCACGATAGTCTTTAAATTTTAAATGAAGGACTTCACTCTTTCTCATACCCGTCATAAAGAAGGTAACCAGGAGCGCTTTGTGAAGGTAACGACTTGGAGATTTTTCATCTCCTTGGGAGAGAAGTTCAAAGAGTGCGCGCACTTGTTCTTTTTCCAAGGCCTGAGTAGGCTTTAAAACTTCGTGACGAGGTCTCTTTACACTTTGAACCGGATTAAAATCCCTTTCTCCTTTCTCAACGAGATAGTCAAAGTAGCTCGATAGGCTGGCCAATTTTCGAGCGACCGTCTTAGGGGCACAAGGTCCTGCGTCGCGGCCTCCTGTCTCGGCCAAGAAATTGCGATATTCAATGATTTCCTTTCTTTGAACCTGAGAGAGATTCACAAGATTGGGATAGTTTTCTGTTAAATATTCAAAGAATTTTAAAAGATCATTGCGGTAGTTGGTCCTTGTGTGGATACTAGTAAAGTTCTCAAAGAATTCATCATAGAGTGTGAAGGCGATTGGTTGATCTTCGTCATTTTTTAAAGCTGTATTTCCCATAGTTTTATTATCACTTATATGGGGATGGGGAACAAGGTATAGGCAAGAAAAAACAAGGTAAAAAAGTCGAGTAAAGGGGTTACTTCAAAAGGAGATTGAGGTGAGGGATACGCAGGACAATGAATCGATAGAAATGAAAACTCCTCAACCTAATAAAATAGGGAAGAGGGCCTTTATAAAATCCCTATATATGTCGAGCCTGGGCTTGATCTCCTTGCCCCTATGGCCTCGTCCCAATCGAATAAGTGAACAAAAGGATCTGATCCGCATTTGTTTTGGATCCTGTAATCTCCAATATAAGTCCCAAAGTTTCTGGCACCAAATTTTAAAGTATCGCCCTGATCACTGGCTCTTTCTAGGAGATAATATTTACGGCAATACCCGTGATATCGATATTCTAAGAAAGAAATATAATGAATTGAAATCGAATCGCCACTATCGCTTCTTTCGCAATCAGGTACCTGTTGAAGGGATTTGGGATGATCACGACTTTGGTGAGGATGGCGCCAATCGCACATACCCGCTAAAAGAAGAATCCCAACAGGCCTTTTTAGATTTCTTTGATGTGGCAAAGAATGATCCCAGAAGGGAACAAGAGGGAATCTATTATACGAAAGAGCTCCATCAAGGGCGAGTAAAACTCTACTTTTTGGATTGCCGTTACTTTCGCGACCCCAAAAAGGGGCGAAAGCATACGCTTCTTGGCGAGTCCCAATGGCAGTGGCTTGAAGATGAGTTCAGTCGTTCAAAAGCTCAAGTTAATATTATTGTAAGCCCCATTGGTGTGCTCTTAAATCGTCTCTTTGTCACAGAAGATTGGGCCGAGTTTCCTGAAGAAAAAGATCGTCTCCTGGAATTAGTGGCCAAGTATGATCTCTCCGGAACTTTCTTCTTATCTGGTGATAAGCACTTTGGTGCCGCCATAAAAAGGAAGTGGGACCGTCGGGGAAAACGTGTGAGATATTACGAACTGCAAAGCTCTGGACTGACTCACACCCCAAGTAAGAAACTTCATCGCCTGATCAAGCTCTTCTATGGAAAGAAGAATGTTGTTGTAGAGCACAATTTTGCTACCTTTGATATTGATTTCTCTAAGAAGAATCCTCAAATGAGATGGATCGTGCAATCTCTTCAATCCAGTCGTAAAGTGCAGAGATTATTTACCCTTGGTTCTGATGGATTATGGCGAAATGAGGCCACCTAAAGGTCTGAGTTGTACAATATCTATTCTTTGCACTCTGGTTTTTCTTTCTCTATAATTCTCCTTAATTGCTTTTAAATTTTCGGTTCAAGGAGGACCTATGACATTTAAAAAATCTTCGGCCAAATTCATGGCCCTCATCATTGCCCTTTTCACTTTCTCTAGCGCAACTCAAGCAGGTGCTCTTATTGAACCCTACCTAGGTTATGGAATTGGTTCTGGAGATCGTAACAATACTGATTACGACTATAATACGCCTCAATTTGGTGCTCGTCTTGGTTACCAGATGCTTGGACTCATGGGGGGGATTGATTACTCTCTAGCGCCAGAATTTGACTTAGAAGCTGAAACAGCTGGAAGTACGAGTAAGATCGATACTGATAAGAATCAACTTGGTCTCTTTGTTGGTTATGAGTTCCCCATTCTTCTTCGCGCTTGGGCAACTTACTATTTAAGCTCAAAGCTTGAGACGACTTCAGCGACGGCCACTACGGAATATTCTGGTGGAGGTTATGCTCTTGGTGTTGGTTTCACTGGACTTCCTTTTGTATCTCTCAATTTAGAGTACAGAATGTTCTCTTACGATGAAGTTGAGACAGGAAGCTTTAAAGGGGACCTTGATCCTGAACTTGAGTTGAATGAGATTTTCTTAAGTGTGAGTTTACCGCTTAATATTTAATCAAAATTTTACGCATTTCTAAAGGGAGGCCATTAAGCCTCCCTTTTATTTTTTCCCATACCTACTTGAGTAGGACAGTTTTGATCTTTTCGATATTTTCTTTCAGTGAACATAGAGTATTTGTGCTGTCTTTAGAACATGAGCTGTCGATATCTTTCTTCATCAGGGGATAGAGAGAGTTGAAATTTGCTTTCAAAGATTTTAATGGTTTTCTTCCACGATTGAGATAGTCAGAGAGTGAGGCATTGAGGGAAATGATGACTTCTTTTCTTCTTGGAGGCGTTAGCTTTTCAAAAGAGGAAACCACGGCCTTACTAGGACATTCTAAAACTTTACGCGTGGATACAGAAAGACGGGCACCGTAAGCTTTAAATGTATCGTAATGTGAAATATGGGCTCCATACTTTTCAAAGATATGATTCATACTCTTCACGGGACAGCGAGAACCATTTAAGGCCATTTTAATCATCAGGGTGTTGAGAATATGATTATCCAGGGGAGATCTCTTTGCTTGTTCAGGATTGAGTTCATAACGCTTAAAAAGAGTATCTATAGAGTTAAGTTTATTTTGGGAAGCCGCTGCGGCGAGCTTCTTGAGTTCTTCTGGATCTTTCTTTGTAATTTTATCTTTCTCAGTTGTCTGGACTATCGCTTGAATTCTCACATTGACATTGGCACCGCTTCCGCTAGTCAATCCACTTAGGGATAGAATAACCGCTTTATTTACTCCACATTCTCTAGCGATTTCCTTGGCCTTTCCCACATAGCCCTTTCTTGTGGTGGAAGTGAAATTACCTTTGGAATTTACGTCAGCATCGCAGATCACCTCATAGTCAAAAGGGGGGAGAGACTTATGAAAAACCTCGACTTCTGCAAAACGATCAAGTGGTGGAAGCTCTTTATTCTTTTTTATTTTTGTAGAACCACAGCTTGCCATTAAGCTCATAGTGAGAAAGTAGAGTAAATATGATTTTTTCAAGATGTCTTCCTTGTATGGGTTTTTTTCAACGCTTTTTGAACTATAATAATAGAGTCACTTTATTTTTATCTTTAGAGGAAAATAATACTCTATTTGAAGGAGCTTAAATGCGAGAGCTTTTGAAGTCGGTGTTGCCAGATGATACTTACCAGAGAATGAAAGAAATCTATAAGGAACATATCACTGAGTATAGAAGAGATATTTATAGTGAGTTTGGGGAAGACTTTGTTGCCGCTGTTCTTCTGGGTTTTAAAAAGAACGGTACTTATGTAGATATTGGTGCCTTTAGACCAAAAGAGCTCTCCGTAACCTATTACTTCTACCGTAAGCTCGGTTGGTCTGGTATTACGATTGAACCTAATCCAGCCGCTAAGGAAAGGTTTCTTACTCAAAGACCAAAAGATAAATTTATCAACCAAGGAGTTGGAGAAACGGAAGACTCTCTGACTTACTATGAGTTTCAAGATCCGACTCTAAATAGTTTCTCCCATGAGGTATTTGAAAATAATAAAGATACATTTATATCCAAGAAAGAAATTAAGGTTTCCCCTTTAAGAAATATTTTAAATGAAAATCTCGATACGAATGCAGAAATTGATCTTATGAATATTGATGTTGAAGGATTGGATAAGGAAGTTCTTCGCTCCCACGATTGGGACAAGTTTCCTCCAAAAGTCTTGATCATTGAAGATCATGAGTTTGATCCTGAAGAGCCTCTAAAAAGTGAAATTGTCCAATTTATCAAAAGTAAGGGTTATAAGCTGAAGGCCAATTGTTTAATCAGTCTCGTTTTTCTAAAGGAATCATAACATGAAGAATACTTTAATTTTTTTCTTCTTACTCCTTTCGCTTATGGCCACACAAAAGGTTTGGGCCAGTGGAGTGGGCTTTGAAGTTCCTTGGTTAAAGGGAGATGTCTATTATAATGGTCAAAAAATTAAGAAAGGGCTTACCTTACCCTTGGGACATCTCTTAGAAACGAAGAAGAATTCCTTTATCAAAATCTCTCTTCCTAAAATGGGAGCGACTTCAGCCTCTGAACTGGTTCTTGGCCCAAGTTCTTCGTTCAAAGTTTCTCAAGAACCTCTTGGGGATAAAGGTCATTCTCTTATTAAAGGAGCTGCAAGATTTATTCACGATAAAATGCAAACAGACCAAGAGCTTAAAATAAAGACTCCTCACATGTCTGTAGGGATTAGGGGAACAGAGTATATTTTAAAGGTTAATGAGAATCTTGGAGAATCTGAAATTATTCTCTTTGAAGGGAAGGTTGTACTCGAAAATAATTCTGATAAGAGTAACACTCAGGAAATCAATCCTGGCCAATGGGGTGGTGTTGGTGGTCGTTTTGGTAAGACGATTAATCCTCCCTTAACTCTTCCCCGTCATGTTTTGGCCGGATTTGGTAAGTTGTTAAAGCCTAATCTCTGATCTTTATTTATTTTTATATTTTTTAATTTCTTTATATTTACTTTGTACTATCTAGTTTCATACATTGAACAAGAGATTCAAAGGCCCTTTTACGAGAGCAGAAACTTTCCTTTCTCCAATTGCCGGATTGGGATTGAGAGCAGTCGATGGTTTGATAATTTTGATATACAGAGTTTCTACCATGAATACATTCTGTAACTCTGGCCACGGCTTGTTTTGAATTATCGTCAATGAAGCTTGAAAAGTAACTTTGAGTTTGACATTTTTTCCAGTACCAAAAGCTCGAATCAACAATAAATTTTTCACTGGAAAAGTCTGCAAGTCCACGATCTTTACAGGGAAGGGCCATCTCATCAACACTCTGTTCAAAGTCTTCAAGTAATTCATAGGGGTAGATTTCAAGACCTTCATTTCTAAATCTTTCATCAAGGGCCTGGAGATCATGATTAGAGCAAAACATACCCGCCTGAACGAGATCTCCCTCACTGTCGCGATAAGGGAAGTAGGTTCTATGGATATTGGCCTTTTGCTCATCCCCTCTATCTTTTGCTGATGAGTGGTAGAAGAAACCCATATAGTTAAAACATCCCGTAAGTTGGATAAGACCACGGCCTCTAAATTTAGATTTATAGCTATTTCGGGAATAGATATAGGATTCATTGAAGTAACGATCGTCCTCATTAACGGCTTCTAAGTACTCGTGACATTGCCAGGTCTCACTTGGATCATTAAATAGTGCACGCCATGAGGGACCTAAGAGTCGTTCGACGGTAGCACTTAATCCATCACTTTCATGAAAGAGTTGCGAGAGAAAGTGGGCCCTTTCGTAAAGGGAATTGAGCTGATATTGTTCGAAGTTTTCATGAAGTTTGCTTATGATAAATTTTAAGGTTCGTTTTCGTTTTAGAGCAAGATGGGTTTCTCCGTAAACATCTTTAAGGGCGCAACTTACTTGCTCGTATAACTCATTTTCTTGAGAGGTGAGATCTTCACCTTCTTCTATATCATCTTCTATTTGCTGATTTGGTTCTTCGTTAGGTACTTCTACCTGACAACTGGTCATAGATAAGAGAGAAAGAACCGACAGATGTACTATAAAAAGAAAAGAGGATTTTCTTATTTGTAGGACCCTCATGGAAGAACAACCTGTGAAAGTGTTGTGAGTTCTTTTTGCTTTAATTGATAACGAGATTCTATAGAGCGTGGGCCATCACTTTCATAGGATATAAATTGATCGGAGCCCACTTTCACTAACTCAGGATAAAAGCCTAGGTAGATAATATCATCGGCCACTGCCTTAAAGTAATGATAGTAGCGACCAGCACTACCGGATGTGGCCACTAGTGCGTAGAGGTCTGTACCCTTTAAGTTCAATAAGGGTGGGTTCTCATCAAGAATATGGATATCGAAAGTTTTTTGATTAATAGAGACTTTATAGGAGGATTCTGAAAGTGAATTGTTCTTTAAAGTCTTTTCTTTGGTTATATTAGACACACTAAAAGATTTAATGAAGGGATGATGGTAGTGGGATTTTTTTTCATTTCCACTTTGGGTGAAAGATGTCGCTTCTAAAATAATCATCTTAGAAGTAAGAGCACAAAGAGCACTAGGATAAAGAAGACATAGCAATAAGAATGGAGTAATTAATTTTTTCATAGGCCCCGCAACCTCCTATTGAATAGGGAGGTTATTATTTCATAGGGGCAAAGGGACTTGGTAGGGGCGGCAAATTGAGCCTAGTAAAGGGGATAAGAGCAAATTAGAGCTCGTAATACTCTTCCATAACTTGATAAGCAATGGTGCCCTTGGTGACACTTGCCGAGGGTGTATGATTGATAATGATAGCGTCTTTTAGGGCCTTTACTCGATCAATACAGTGATCCAAGTCATTGAGATGATGAAGGTCACTAAAGTCGAGAATGCGATAGAGTTCTTCACCCATTTTTATATGATCACCCGGGCGTTTTGAGTATTGAATCAGTCCGCCTTTTTGAGCATAGTAAGTTGCATAATGAGAAAGAAGACAGGCATATCGTTTTTCTTTTTGAATATAATCTAGTTCCTTCGGATATTCCTTTGCGATTTCATCTCTAGAAAAAAGACCTCTTTCCGCTAAGAAAATAAGAAGGCGAGTGCAGTCTAAACGCGCCATCTTAAAATCAATGACTTCTTCACTTCCTAATTCTACGGTGTAGGACTCAAATGGGTTAATAAAACTATCTCCACATTCGTGAGCAATACGGGTGAGTTCGGTCCAGGGAAAGAAAGTGGCTTCATCCATGGCCCCACCAAATTCATTAGGTATGATGAGATTGTGAGGAAAAGGAATGTCTTTCATTTTCTTTAGCGCATATTCCCCAGCATAGAGATAGCGAGTGGCGGCAGGACCTGTATGAAGATCGAGTACAATATCCGCTTCACAAGCAAACTCTTGTAAGGTGAGATTCATTTCAACATTATCGCTGAGTCCATAATTATTAAGATGGTCTCGAATTTTTTTGAATCCCTTCTTTTGGAGTGTTTTGAATTTCTCGGCTTGTTCTCTAGGTGGTAATTCTCTAATTTCATTCCAAAACGTGGAAAGATCAATATCAGTAATTTGTGAATCGTATCCAATGAGATTGATAAAATTGCGATTCCAATTATCACCGGTAACGGGATTAAATCGTCCTTGAGTATAAGTTCCACTCTTTGTATTAGAGCCTAGTGGATTAACCAGGGGTATTAGGTTTAGGGAGCCCTTAAGATTAACTTTGGTAAAGAAGCGCATCAATTCATAAATGACAGGATTACCTTGGACTTCTGCTCCATGGACACTGGCCTGAATATGGACATGAGGCCCTTGCTCTTCACCTTTAAGGGAGAATTTTCGTATCTCTAACTTTTGACCATTGGAGAGTTGATTAATAGAAATATCTTCACGATTGAATTGATTCATAATTTAGGGCCTTCCCATATTTAACAGAGCCAGTCCTCTGCCTTTTTTGGATTTCTTGGAATCATAACATTGCCTTCATACATAATGACTTCAGCTGGTAAGTTATGGCATAGGAAAAAGGGCATTCCCTCAGTAAACCCATAAGCCCCACTTTGATGAAAACATAGCCAATCACCTGGTTCAGTATCTTCAGGTAGCTGAAGAGTTCCAAGGTTATCAAGGGCCGTACACAGAGGGCCATGGATTTGGAAATCTCTGGGGGCAGCATCAGATTCTCGAAAGAGATTGACGGGAAAGGGTTGTCCGGTAAGCGCAGGTCGCGCAATATGATTTACCCCTCCATCAAGTATAAGAAGCTCTTTTCCTCTTACATTCTTTCTATCTATAACTTGAGTCATATAATGGCCGTAAGGACCTACAGCATATCGTCCCAGCTCCATCCATATTTTTCCCCATCCGTATTGGGCCTTTACACTATGGAGGATATCTAAGATATCTTTGAAGTTTACATCCTTTTCCGAGTCAGTATAAGGAATGCCTATTCCACCACCAAGATCGAGAATCTCAGTAGAAATTCCTAGCTTTTCTGCCAATTCATGGGTTTGCGCTGCGATCTTATGCCATATCTTTTCCAATCTCTTGATGTCTAGAATATTTCCCCACTGAAAAACGTGAAGGCCTCTAATATCGAGATTTTCAGTTTGTGCATGATCAAGCTTTAACCATGTTGAAGCGTCTTCACCAAAAGGAGTAATTTGATTACCTCCAAGAACAGAAGTCCCTTCCTCCCATTCCATTTGGACGCGCAAAAGAACCTTAGGCTTCATCTTCATTTCGCCAGCTATTTTATTCAACCAATAGACTTGATTCAGAGATTCACAAACTACAATTTGGATATTCTCTTCTAATAGCTCCCTTAAATACTTTCGGCTCTTAGATGGCCCGGTAGAGAGTATATTTTCAGGACGTATCCCCGAGCGCAGCACCTGTTCAATCTCACCTTTAGAGGCCACATCAATTCCAAATCCATTATTTCTAAAGATCTTGAGGATGGCCGATAAGGGATTGGCCTTACACGCGTACCACAACTTAATATCATCGGTCATAATGCTCGATAGATCAGAGAGGTGATGATTAAGTCCATCTAAATCATAGAAGAAGAAAGAAGAATCGAGGCGGTTGATCATTTTAGATACCGCCTCTCTTTGCTCTTTATTAAATACACGTGTAATGGGCACTGAAATCTCCTTAATCTTTACTTAAGAATTTACCTGAAAAATTATCTGAGAAATTGCTCTAATTCGAGAGAAGCTTCTGACTTTTCATCACGATATTTTACGATAAGAGCACAATTCAATGTCAGCCCTCTTTCTTTGGCCCATGAGAGTTTGTCGTTAACAGGGCGAGATCCTGGAACTACAATGGCGTCCGCAGGAATAGGTTCATCTGCTGCAAGAACTCTCTCATTTACACAGTCGTATACCGGGACACCCTTAGAAAGAACGACACCTGGAGCGATAACGGCCCTTTCAAGAACTTGTTTACCTTCAACAATGACAGAACCAGCACCAATGAAGGCATTGTCTTCAATCACTACGGGAGCAAGACCAATGGGTTCAAGTACACCACCAATTTGCACACCAGCAGAGAGGTGAACATTCTTACCAATTTGAGCACATGAGCCAACTAGGGCATGGGAGTCAACCATGGTTCCTTCGTCTACAAAGGCACCAACATTGATATAGGCCGGAGGCATAATGATAACACCTGAAGCGACATGGGCCCCTCTTCTTACGGAAGAACCACCGGGAACCATACGAACCTTGTCTTCTGGTGAAAACTTACGGGGGCTCAAATTATGCTTATCTACAAAACCGCTAAAGGCTTCATCAGAGAATTCTTTAAGCTCTCCCGCTTTGAAAGCAGCAAGAATACCTTCTTTTACTTCTTTATTGGCCTGCCATACTCCATCGACTTTATTGGCCGATCTCAATGTTCCTGCTTCTAACTGATCTAAAATTTCCATCCATTCCATTTGATTAATTCCTTTTTTACTTTTTTCTTTTTTCTTTTTTCTAGTGAAGTTATTTCTTATTTTTCTTGTACCAATCATTAATTCTTAAGGAAGCTTCTAAGACGGTAGCAGCTTGGGCTAAATCTTTGTGACTTAAGGGAAGTTTTAATTGAGGTGTAGCAATTCTTCCTTCCTCAGCAAGAAGCCTCTTTACAGGAATCGGATTAGAGACACAGAAAAGAGCGCCTGCACAGGCATCCCAAAGAGAAGCATCTTCTTTAGAGAGCTCTCCACTAATGGCCTGAAGGACATATTCGTGGGTTGCAGCAGGCCATGCATTTGAGGCCACACTTACTAGTCCCACACAGCCATGCTTGGCAAATTCGGGAACGAGTCCATCATCACCACTCATAAGAGCTGCTTTAGGAGCCGCTTCTTTATATTTCTTAAAATCTTCTACCGAACCAGATGCTTCTTTTATCGCCCATAGACGAGGATGATCAGCAAGTCTTTTAACCGCATCAAAGCTCATTGCTTTCCCTGTTCTTCCTGGAACATTATAGAGCATTACAGGATGATCAGAGAGATCCATGAGGGTTTTAAACCATTGGTATTGTCCTTCGGTCTCGGGTTTTGCATAGAGGGGAGTTACCAGAAGAATGGCCTCAATATTTTGAGCATTGAGATAAGTAATCCATTCCTTGGTGGCCACGAGATCGGAACCTCCAACCCCTACCATAACTGGAAGGTCCAACTCGGCCTTCTTATCCATAGTAAAGGCGAGAAGGGATTTACGCTCCTCTAAAGTCATATTGAGAGCTTCACCGGTCGAACCGAGAACAACAAGTCCATTTCCCGCTTCTTTTTGCTCTTCAAGTAGCTTTCCATAACTTTCAAAGTCAATGGAGCCCTCTTGATCAAGAGGAGTAACAATGGCCGTCCATAGGGGGTATTGATCTAAGTTATTCATAGTAATTCCTTTAGTGCAATATCTTCGAACCAGAAGAAACCTGGCTCCATTTCTTTATTCATAATCTTTTTGGCGGCCCATACCGCACCTTCGGCAAAGACTTTGCGATCGTGGGCTTCATGAGTGAGTTTAATAGTTTCACTAGGTGCTTTGATTTCTAAGCTATGAAAACCAACCACATCACCCGTTCTTTCACTAGTAATCTCTTCCATAGATTCTTCCAAACCAGACCATTGCTTCCACTTGATAGCGGTTCCTGAGGGAGCATCTAGTTTCTTGGTGTGATGAACTTCGTGAATATGAGTTTTAAATTGATCTCCAAATAGCTTAGGTGCATCTTGCATGGCCGTAATAATACGATGAACCAGATTCATACCGAGTGAGAAATTATGTCCTTGAATCCAAGTCATTTTATTTTCTAAGAGATAGGCCTTTAGTTCATCAGACCAATTAACTCCTGTAGAACCACTTACAATGGAAACCTTGGCTTCCTTGAGGGTCTCCAAGTAGGTCTCAAGTACAGTTCCTGGAAAGAAGCTTATGATGACATCATGGAGTTTTAAAGCCTCAACCGTGGGAGGATTCTCACTGTGAAAAACCGTGTGACTGATATCTTGATCTTCACAAACAGAAGCTACTTTTGATCCTGTCTTTCCTCTTCCTAAAATGGCGACCTTCATAAAGAATGACTTCCTTCGATAAACTCTCCATGCAACTGAATAATGGCCTGTGAAGCTTGCTCGTCTTTAACAACAAAGCAGAAGTTATGCTTAGAAGCTCCTAAACAAATCATTCGAACGTTAATGGGGTTATCCGTATTAGCGAGTCCTGTAAAAATGGAATGGGCGAGACCTGCTGTATGGTTAATATTATTTCCAATTAAACTGACCAAGGCCAAATCCTCTTCAATCTCAACCGAGCCAAGACTTCTTAGATCTTCAAGAAAACCTTTTTTAGAAAGTGTTTCTTTCTCAACAGTCATTGCTAGAGAGATTTCTGAAGTGGTAATGGCATCAACTGAAATTTTATATTTTTCAAAGATTCCAAATACACGAGAAAGATAACCATAGGTATCTAACATTTTGGGTGTCGTTAAGGTGAGAAGAACTTGATTCTTCTTTATGGCCATGGCCCTTATAAGGGGTTGATCTTCACAGTGATCCTTAATCCAAGTTCCTGGAGCTTCTGGTTCGTAAGAGCTTCCCACAAAGCAAGGAATGCCGGCCCTTTGAACAGGAGCTAAAGTTGTCGGGTGAAGAATCTTGGCCCCAAAGACGGCAAGTTCAGCAGCTTCTTGGAAAGTGATTTCATTAATTGGTCTGGCCTGTGGGCAAATCCGTGGATCCGTAGTGGCGATCCCGGCCACATCCGTCCATATCTCTAAAAGATCAGCGCCAATGGCCTCCGCAAAGAGGGCCGCAGAATAATCCGAGCCGCCTCTTCCTAGAGTTGTCGTTTCACCTTCGGACGTAGAGCCAATAAAACCTTGTGTGACGTAAGTGAGTTCACCATATTTAGCGGGATAGAGCTGCTTTCCTCCCAAGGCCTTAATTTCTTCAATTTGAGCAGCCCCTTTACCAAAAGTATCATCCGTTCTGATAACTTTACGAGCATCAAAATTTTCTGTTTTCTTACCTTGGTAATCCCTTTGGTGAACTTGTCCTAAAGCGCTAGTCATAAGAGGAGAGCTTAGTCTCTCTCCTAAGCTAAGGAGACGATCCATGGCCTTAGGGGGGGCATCTTTAAGGAAGGTCATCCCCTTGGCCAAAGTTTCAAGTTCTTCGAGTAAAGTAGTCAAATGATTAAACGTAGCCTCATCAGCTTCAAGATCACGGGCGATTTTATGATGATTGTCTTTTATGGCCTCAATGATAGTGGCCACATCTTCACCCATGCCTTGTTTCGCTTTTTCACTGAGTTCAATAAGGGCATTTGTTGTTCCATAAGTAGCACTGACAACGACAACTGAAGAGTTTCGAGACGCTGCAATCTTAGCAGAACGAGTTATGGCCTCAGCATCTTTCATACTAGAGCCACCAAATTTTGATACGGTAACCTTTAGGTTAGACATGACTTTCTCCCATCGTACTCATGAATAAAATGAGCACTGTAATCCTTTACTGGGCACAATCTTAAAAATAATCAATAAGTTGCGCCGTTATTGTTTCATAAATTTTAGGGAAAAGAAAAGGTTACATGGGGGAAATAACAAAGAAAATATTCAAAATGGATTGACTCCGTAACTCAATAATAGATAGGGAGTTCCTAATGAATGATCACTTTGAAAGCTCTCCACCACAGTCAATGCCAAGAATAAAGTATGACAAAGCTTAGTGACAGCCCTAGGGATTCAGCCCTAGTAACCAACTTAATCTATGCGTTCTAAATCAAGCTTCGGCAAAGTATCCCTCTCTATAATGATCGTCGATGTAACGCCATCTCCTATTATATTCCTGAACTTTGCGCCTCTTCCAAATAATTTCTGAATAAACGATAGCCGAATAATTCAGTCTTGCCAAACGCATTTTTGCCATGAATCCTATAAGAGTGAAAAAAATATAATTTCTAAAGGATATACAGATGGCAAAGCTTAAGCTTGGAATGATTGGTTGGCGCGGTATGGTAGGCTCTGTGCTTGTGGAACGAATGAAAGAAGAAGGAGACTTTGAATGCGTCGATTCTTATTTCTTTTCCACTAGCCAAGTTGGGGAAAAAGCCCCTGAGCTCTCTGTGAGTGAAACCTTAAAGGATGCCCATAGCTTAGAGGATCTATCTGAAATGGATATTATTCTCACGTGTCAGGGTGGTGATTATACGAACTCAATTCATCCTCAATTACGTGAAAAATCTTGGTCTGGAATTTGGATCGACGCGGCTTCTGCATTACGTATGAAAGACAATGCCTGTCTCGTCCTTGATCCTTTAAACTCCGATCTTATAAAAGAAGAAATCAAAAAAGGTACTAAAGACTTTATTGGTGCCAACTGTACGGTAAGTCTTATGCTCTTGGCCCTAGCTGGACCCCTAAGAGCTGGAGAGATTGAATGGATCAGCTCTATGACTTATCAGGCGGCCAGTGGTGCTGGCGCCAAGAATATGAAAGAGCTGGTTAATCAGATGGGTCGTCTGCACCAAGTAGGTAAGGAACTTTCTGAAGATGGACGTAGCGATATTCTTAAACTTGATGCTTTAATCAATGATTCACTTCAAGGAAGAGATTCGCAATTTCCCACAGAAAATTTCAAAGCTCCTTTGGCCGGCAGTCTTATTCCATGGATTGATGTTCCAGTAGAAGGTGGACAAACCAAAGAGGAATGGAAAGCTGGGGTGGAAGGAAATAAGATTTTAGGAAATAGTAAAACCTCCCTAATTCCGATAGATGGAACTTGTGTCAGAATTGGGGCCATGCGCTCTCACTCCCAGGCCCTAACCATTAAGCTCAAGAAGCCTCTAGATTTAGAAAAATTTGAAAAGCAAATTAAAGAGTCTCATGAGTGGGTAGACTTTGTTCCCAATGAAAGGGAAATCACGACTCAGAAATTAAGTCCTGCTCACTACTCAGGAAGCTTGAAGATTGGTGTAGGACGAGTGCGTCCAATGAATCTAGGAAAGGATTTTGTGAATGTCTTTACAGTTGGCGATCAACTTCTATGGGGAGCCGCTGAGCCTTTGAGAAGATTTCTTAGACTCTATTTAGATAATCTATAAATGGAAGGA
>CEQY01396398.1_pt1 | contig 18919 bp, 8 predicted proteins | sample 361391 | NCBI WGS metagenome assembly CEQY01 (sample SAMEA2621075, study PRJEB7988) | marine metagenome | isolation source: saline water (ENVO:00002010), including | reverse complement strand
AGGGTGGGTTCTAAATTTCCCCGCAAGATTGGCCCTCATCCTATGCTTTAATGTAAACTCCCCTGCCGGTAGATTCTCAAAGAAAAAATTAATCCCAGAGTCTCTCATTTCTTCATACCTAATCAAACCTAAATCCCATTTATAGCCGCTAACCTGTGATTCTGGTTCAAATCCAGCAGGCCTAGGGTCTCGCAAGTGAACATACTCAGCAGCATGCTTGGATCGAATAGAAATTTGAACTTCAATTTGATCACCAACTTCTATTTTAGCACCCTCGCTAAGTGGCATGAGAGTCATTTTTCCAGCTTTGGCCACTCGTTTGTAATACTTTCGATCTACCGAGAAAAAATCACCTCTATTTTCTTCAGGTAATTTTTCCGTGGAAAAATGCCAAGTTGCAGAAGCAAACATCATTCCTTTGGTTTTTTGTTCGACCTCGATTTTATGCATTTTTTTAGGTTTTACTTCACTTCCTTTTACGACAACGAAATTATCTTTGCCCGAAAATTCCTCTGGATCAAATACGAACTCTTTTTCTATATCACCTATTTTGATTTTTGCTCTTTCCTGGGAGCCGACTAAATTTTCTGCCTTCAAATAATGCAATAAAGAATACATGACTTCTGCGGTGGCACGGGTAGACTTCCAATGATTCAGTTTCTTATTGAGAAATAGCCATTGCACTAATCCGTGTCTTCTCTCATCTTTAGGCCTGATTTCCATTAAGGCCCTTAAAGCAAATGAATGAGTTTCAATAGTGTCATTATACCATAACCAAGATCTGTCTTCTGGAGCCCAAAAAACGCCTAGATCTCTCTCTTCTCTGGCAGAATCCATGACTGAATCCAAAACTAATACCGCATCATTATGTCTCTTTTCGCGCTCAAGAGTAAGCGCCAACATACCTTTCAGTTGAGGTGAATGCTTCTTCCAGTAGTTAAAAGAGTGATTCAACATTTTCTCTCGATCGGCTTTACTGAAAGCGTGTGAAAAATAAGATGGATCTGGGTAGCTAGACATAATAAAATTTAAAAACGTTATCCACTCCCAACAACTTTCATGGGTTATACACCAATCGATTTTTCTCCCAAACTCAGCCTTCGTAAAGGTAAAAGCATTTTTAATACTGGTTTTGGGAACCTCAACTCCAAATTCTGACGCCTTGGCAAAGCTATAAAGGACGTACTTCGTCATATAAAAAGAGGGTTTGCCTCCAGGAAACCAAGAAAAGCCACCATCTTTATATTGAAGTTTTAAAAGCTTATTGAGCGAGACGTCTTTTTGATATTTAACCATACGAGGCTTCAACATATTGAGAAGATCCTCAGGCTCGCCTCCTTCGCCTCTTGATTGACGTAACCAAGGAGTCTCCTCTAGACCCATTTTACGATTGGGATCATTCTCATTCATCTTTTCATACTGAGTCTTTCGAGAAGACATCTTTTGCGCCATTTTTGCGACTGAAGGAAAATCTTTATAAGTATGGGATAAAATCGCCGTTGTGACGTACTTATTTACTGTTTGTTCGGAACACTCATACGGATAATCTACGATATACGGAAGCGCAGACAATACTGAATAAAAAAGCTGAGCGTCGAGTTTTAAGATAAGTGAATCATGAATCAGACTTTTATCTGAAGAGAGCATATCTTTAAAGACTAAATCTCTTTTTTCTTGGTTTTTAAGTGTCACAAAGCGAGATTGAGCTAAGTGAATTCGACTAGGAAGAATAGGAAAGGACTTCACTTCTGCATCACTAAAGTCGCTAGTTTTGGCACGAGCCTTTATTTCAACTTCTCCTAATTTATTAAAAGGCACTTGAAGATTGATTTTATAGGTCTTTGACTTCCCGGGAGAAAGTTTATAACGAACTCCTTTTAAGTAAGATGATTCGAGCTTAAATTCTTTCGACAAATCACTTTGAGAAGTAGGGTCATTTATTTGAAAATAAAACTCCCCTTCTAAAGTCTTATCACTCGCATTATCCACCACAGCCTTAACTTCAATCAGATCGCCCTCTCTTACAAACCGAGGAAGATAGGTGCGCACCATCAAGTCTTTAGCAGCCTCAACTGTTGTGTTAATCATTCCAAAGTCTAAATCTTTTGTCGCCGCTATCGCCCAGACATTATATGATGTTAAGTTGTCAGGTGTCTTGAATTTCACCTCCAATTCTCCATTTTTCTTGGATATAAGTTGAGGTTGAAAAAAAGCGGTTTCTGAAAAATTTGATCTCAGTTGATTTTTAACAGGTTTAGTTTTAGGCAAAGAGTTTTCTTTTGAAGAAGATTCCTCTGTAGATTTTGCCTTTACTTCCATCCCTCTCGACTGAGGAGCTTCAGCAGAATCGAATGCTACACTTTCCATTACTGCATTTTTAAAATGCATACCAGCCCTCATACCACCAGCTCGTTTAGGAGAACCTAAATGCATCCACCTCCCAAAACCGCCAATCCCCCACTTTGAAAAGACCTCTAACTTATCCATCACCAAATTTTCACCATAAAATTGAGTGGCCCAGCCGGAACTATTGTACTGTCCAGATTGCATGGAGTTTTGAGTCGTATATATCGGCTGAGCTCTCACTGAAGGCTTAGCAGCTAACTCGGGTGGATTATGGGAAGTAAATGAATCAAGACTTTTATCAAACATATATGTGAGGACTTCAGCAAGTTGATCAAGTTGCTTCAATTCCCCTTTCTCATTTTTCGATTTAATCTTTAAAGTCCAAGACTGTTCAACTCCAGGGTAAATCTTTTTTCTAATTCTCTCCCAAGAAAGATCTAACTGCTTCGAGTAAAAGGGAACTTTGATGGTTTTTGTCTCAGCAATGAATTGATGGTCTATGACCGTGTACAGTCTTACAGAAATTCCCCCGAGATCTCTTTTGGCTATTCTGTATTTTATTATTTTCTCTCCCGTATAGACCTCATTCATAATTTTCTTGTCTTTAATAAAAAGTTCAAAATAAAGTTTCTGCTGACTAAAGCCTGATTTCATAACAATAGTGACAATATCTCCTATCTGGGCTGATTCTCTATCCACTTCAAACAAAAAAGGAAGATTTAGTTTTTGATTTTTTCCCAACACAATGAATTCACTTTGACTCTCAAACACCCCGCCGTATTTATCTTTCGTTGCGTATTTTATTCGATAGGCTCCTGGAGATAGTTTCTTTATTGTCTCAACGACTTTCCCATTGTCGCCATGGTTAAGATTTTTACTAGCCACTAACTTGTCTTCACCCCATGATTTTAAGATGGTATACGCGTTCGCTTCAGACTGCCATCTCGATCTTCTCAAATCGTCTTTCGTTTTGAATTCACTTGGAATATTATCTCCATAAAAAAGAGCCTGCTCTGTAGGTGATAATGTCTCATTGGGCTGATTTAATTTGAATACCTTTAAATTCGCTTTCCCTCCAAGAGCAGCGCCATTAAGATCCTCTCTTCGAATTTGGAGTTGTAGTTGTTCACTGCCCGGAAAAAGGACTTTCTCATGTTCAAGTGAAGCAGTCACAGCAACACTTCCTATCTGATATATTTTCTCAACACTCGCCGTTTCCCCTCCCTCGTTTAAAACTTCTACTTCCACTGAATAGTTATAGGTCACCCCCTTAAATGAATCGTTTGCACGAGGAGTAAATGAGACTAAGAACTCTCCTTTTTCATCTGTTTGTATTTGTCCCTGTTCTACAATTTGAGGATTTTCTGATTGGCGGGGATACCACCACCAATACCAATAGGGATAATTTTTAGTTCTTTTCACCAAAAACTTTACACGCGCTCCTTTAACAGGAAGGCCGAAATAATATTTTACATTACCCTTAAAACTAGCCTTTTTATTAAATTTAAGTTCTCCAAGTGCGTCATTTAATTCCACTAAAAATGTAGGTCTCTTATACTCCTCTACCTTTATTGAAGAAAAACCTTGAGGAGCTGTAGTGATTCTCCATTCACCTAAAAACCTTCCTTTAGGAATATCAAATTCCCCAGCAACGGTTCCAAACTTATTAGCCTTAAGAGTTTTCTCTGAGACCACCTCACCATTGCCGTCATGGAGTTTAACCACAATAGGTTTATCTACCATAGGCTTTGGTAGTTCAAATTGTGCTGAGCGATCTGTATAGGCCAAAACTTTAAACTGAATTTTTTGCCCTGGTCGATAAATACTACGATCGGTAAAGATTAGGGATCTATCGTGTTTAGTAGTGTTGCTGCCTGTGGGGTAAATTCGAAAATTTCGATCATTAAGAAGAAAGTCTCCTTTTTTTTCTAAAGTATAAAATTTTGCATATCGATCAAAATTAATCCAGGATTTGGTAAAAAGAAGTTCTCCCTTTTCATCCGTACGAGCTTGTTCATCTTTTTCAATACCATCTTGCCAGTTTAGCTCATAAAGAGTCACCTTAACATCCGGCTCCACTTCACCCGTTAGAGAATTGAGAACTTTTAATCTTGATCCCTCTTTTTCTGATTTAAGGACTGGGTGAAGGTCAGTTATATTCAAATAGGCTATCCCCATTAGGTTCTTTTTTTTCTTAAAACTTGGGTCCGCTGAGAGGTGGACTAAATAGAAGCCCTTTTCTTTGAAAGGGGGAACTTCCAATTTTTTATGCTCTTTGAAATCACCGGGATCAGGTAGATCTACAGACCAATTTTTAAAACTTTTGTTTTTTTGAATAAAACCTAGGGCTTCTTTCAATCGTGGTAGAGCGTGAGACTTTTTTCCCACAAACCACTTAACGGGGTTAAATTTATAGGCCCTGAAATAAACCTTTTTCCAATTTTTATAACGAATCTCGATAGTACTTCGATTCGAGCTATCCCATTTTAAATGATTTACCTGCAATAAAGGTTGTTCAATTTTTGAGATTAAAGACTTGGCCCTTTTTGCTCCCAAAGACTTTGAATGAGCTTTTACTGACTCCAAAGCTAATTTCCTGGCCCGTATATAGGAGTCTGAGTCAGATTTCTCAGAAACTAACAAAGCCCTCAAATAGGTTCCTTCGCTCCACCAATGATTAATTTTATAGTCTCGTAGATACTTTTTAAGGAAATCGGCCATCAATTGTTTTTGCTCATCTCCCGTAAAGTTTTGCATCAAAACTCTTATTTTTTGAAAACGTGCCTCTAAAAGAGCACCCACCCTATCGCCTCTCCAATGCCAGTCTTCTAGGTCAGAAAGAAGCTTATTGATTTTTTCAAGAGGGTGATCAGATATCAACTCCAACTTACCATCAGATTTTTCTAAAAGTTTGTCTAAGCTTAATAATTGTTTGTCATTATTTTGTGCCGCTGACCAAAACTGAGTATTTTCTAAAAAGGAGGCATAAAAATAGGTGAATGCGTCTCTCAATGTGCCTCTAATATCTCTTGGATAATTTCCTCGATCGATAAAACTTGCAAAGACATCCAAACTTATAACGCCCATCTGCTCTCTTTTTAACCATACAGAATGAAGTGTCTTTTGAATTTCTCTAAATATGTCTTCTTTTGACCATTTTTTTAAATCAAGTTTATTATCACTATTGATTTGTTCTCGTTGATTGATTTCCCAACTATAGGTTTGGTAATAATTGAGCAGAGTTTGTGCATAATACAGTTTTAAAATGAATTGGGAGTTTGAACTTTGAGGCCAATTCTCTTTTTTAAAATTTTCAACAGAACTCTCTGCTTCACCCAAAGCCATGCTCAGCCGTTGAACTTGAATTAAGAGAATGGTCCAATTTTTTTCGTCTTTAACAAAGTCTGATTTATTTTTGATCAGATAATCGCGAGCTGCTTTAAATTTTTGTTCATCAATTAGTTTTTGAACTGGCTTCCAAAGGTCTGATTGAATCCAAGATTTATCTTTGAATTGTGGACCATTATCTTGAGAAAAACTGGGATGGGTAAGTAATACTAAGATCAGCGTGAGTAGCCACTTCATAAGATTCCTTTCATTGAGTCTGTCAAAAGTGTAGCAAAAGCAAGCGAGCAGGACAAAAAAAAGGTCTCCACAGTGGAGACCTCTTTGTATGAAAAACCTAACCTTAGGTTTAGAGAAATTTAAGCTATCTTAAGAAAAAGACTAAGAACGACGTCTTGCGTATTTCTTCTTAAATTTATCAACTCTTCCCTCTGTATCAAGAATCTTCTGAGTTCCAGTGTAGAAAGGATGAGAAGCTGCTGAGATATCTACTTTTACGTAGGGATAAGTTGTTCCTTCGTGATCGATTGTATCTTTCGCTTCAATTGTTGATCTTGTTATAAACTTGTCATCTGCAGCGATATCGTGGAAAAGTACTTCACGATATTCAGGATGGATGTCTTTTTTCATTGCAATATCCTCTATATTTTACGTACAAATTTAAATGTACAATGTTTTGTCTTAAGGCACAGAAATATAAGAACTTAGCGCCAATAAGTCAACAGCTAAAGTGCACTGAATTACTTACTATTTTCTTTAATAAATTTAACGACTTCTGCCTCTTTAAGCTTCTTTACAACTTCGTCTTTCTTCCATTCATCCGGCATTGCGTAATTTTTCGTCCCAGCTTTTATATAGAGACCATATTTTCCGTCTACTATTTTTACTGACTTTTTCAGAGACTCTACTTTACCGAAATCTTTAACCACAGTTCCTCCTCTCCCAAATTTTGGCATTGCCAGAATTTCAAGCGCTCGAGGAAGCTCTACTTCGTAAACATTATCTTCTTTCTTCAAAGACCTAAACTCACCATCATGCATGACGTAGGGGCCAAACTTACCAATATTGGCAGCTACCATCTTCTTAGTCTCTGGATGTAAGCCTAGCTCTCTTGGAAGAGATAATAACTTAACAGCCATGGCCATATCAATTGTCTTAGGAGTGTATTCCTTAGGCAGACTTGCACGTCTTGGCTTAGGGTTATCTTCAGTTACTTCACCCAATTGAAGGTATGGACCATAACGACCCACTAGACAGAAAATGGGCTCACTATTATCAGGATGATGTCCAATTGGTTCAGGTCCTTTTTTACTCATTTCAATAAGTTCATCTATATCGGTATCTTTAAGGTCAGCTGGTGCAATATCTTCTGGAATTGATGCATGAACTTCATCTTTACCTTTACCGTGAGAGATAACATACGGCCCGTAACGTCCGACTTTAACATCAACTTTCCCATTAACACCCTCAAGTTTAATGGTTCGGCTATCATCTGGCTTAATCGATTTTTCTTCATTTTCGACTTTTTTCTTAAGCCCCTTGGCTCCACTATAAAAACCTTTTAGGTATTTTAAATGGTCTTCATTACCTTCTGCGATCATATCCAGCTTTTCTTCCATCTCACTTGTAAAACTATAATCCACAAATTGCTGAAAGTGATTCTCCAAAAGCTGAACCACCGCCATTCCCGTAAAAGATGGAATCAAAGCTGATCCCTCTTTTCTTACATATCCACGATCTTGAATAGTTGCAATAATAGAAGCATAAGTTGAAGGACGACCGACTCCTTCTTTTTCAAGTCTTTGAACAAGACTGGCTTCAGTAAATCTAGCAGGCGGTTTAGTCTCATGGCTAAGTTTTTCCAGATCCGCACATTTTAATGATTGTCCCTCTTCCATTTTTGGAAGAATAACTTCTTTATCGTCTAAGGCAGCTTCAGGATCATCAGAGCCTTCAACATAAACTCTCAAGAAACCTGGAAAAACAATTCTAGAGCCGTTAGCATTAAATTGAGCACCATCCACTTCAATTTTTACCTGCATATTACTTTTTGTCGCCTCTTTCATCTGTGAGGCAAGTGTTCTTTTCCAAATTAACTCGTATAAAGCCTTTTCTTTCCCCGTAAGCCCAATCTTATCGGGATGTTGAAAGCTTGCACCCGCGGGTCTAATCGCCTCGTGAGCTTCTTGAGCGGCGCTATCCTTAGTTTTATATTGTCTTGGTTTATCCGAAAGGTAATCATCTCCATAAAGTTCAGAAACTGAATCTCTTGCACCTTTTATGGCCTCTTGAGAAAGATTAGGTGAATCCGTTCTCATATAAGTGATGAGACCTTCTTCATATAATTTCTGGGCTGTTCGCATGGTCTGCTTAGCACTCATACCAAGCTTTCGAATTCCTTCCATCTGAAGACTTGATGTAATAAAGGGTCTCGTAGGTCTTGTTTGACTTTCTTTCTCTTCGATAGAGACTACTTTCCAATCTCCCTTTTTGAATTTTGCGTGAAGATCAGAGGCCATCTTTTCATTTATATGAACGAGATCTTTTTTAATGAGCTTTCCAGTCTCTGGATCGAAATCTTTTCCAGTCGCTATTCTTTTAGAATCAACATAAGTAAGCTTGGCTTCAAAATCATTTTTCCCGGTATTTAGAGTTGCTTTGAGGTCCCAATATTCTGACTTAACAAAGCGTCTTCTCTCTCTTTCTCTTTCAACTATAAAGCGAAGTCCTACTGATTGAACTCTACCTGCACTTAGGCCATAGGCGATTTTTTTCCAAATTAAAGGTGAAAGTGTGTAGCCGTAAAGTCTATCCAGAACTCGCCTAGCTTCTTGCGCTTTTACCAATTTTTCGTCTAAGTCACGGGTGTCCTCAAGGGCTTTTTGAATCGCTTTTTTCGTGATTTCATGAAAAACCATTCTTTTAACGGGAATTTTGGGTTTTAAAAGCTGGATTAAATGCCAAGATATACTTTCCCCCTCACGATCCTCATCGGTTGCGAGGTAGATCATTTTGCACTCTTTCATCTTTTTTCTAAGAGCTGTGACTATCTTTGATTTTCCCTTAGGTACAACATAGAGCGGCTCAAAATCTTTCTTTACGTTAACCCCTAATTTTGCCCAATCTTCTTTTTTTAATTTCGTCGGAATATCCGAAGCAGATTGAGGGAGGTCACGAACATGCCCCATACTGGCTTCTATTATATAGTTCTTAGGAAGAAACTTTCTAATCGTCTTAGCCTTAGTGGGTGATTCTACAATGACGAGATACTTATCCATGGATGTTCCAACTTTGTTTTTTCAAAAGGTTAACGCTTACGGCTGCGATTTTCCTATACCGTTATTCTAAGCTACAATTTTTAGAATTAATTGTATTTTTAACATTCGTCAACTTTTGAAAGCAAAATGCATGGATTAAATTGATCAAGTAAGCAGCCCAAATTAATGAGAAAGTTATTCATAAAATTATTTTTTTTCTGTTCTTACCTCCCTTTTATTCGGTATGCACTGGAATCTATCTACCAAAGACAACTTGAAAAACTTCAAACTCAATACGCGGATCACCCCGAACTAAAAGATATATTGGTATTAAGCTATCTCCCCGACTTTGTGTATGGGAGGAGCCAATACACATTGCTCTTAGTCACAAAGAAATCTATCCATCCCAAAGCTTTTCTCAACGATTTTCGATCTAAGCTCACCCAAAGTGCTTTAAGTTCAATTGTGTTTAACCTATCTTATATTCCCGTTTTAAGTGAAAAAGAATTTCAATTGGATCTATTAAGAGGTTTTCTTATTCGAAACAGCTTGCGGGATACCATTAAATGGAAATCACTATTATTAAAAAAAGATACGATCTCTTATCTGGGAAAACAGAACGAGTTTGTTATCAAATATAGCTCTTTTCAGAATATCACTCGTTATTTTCTGACTTTAAAAACTACGGGAGAATTTTCAACCACCGTAAAAAATATAAAACGCAGCCTCAATAACTTTAAACGCTATTACCCGGAACTCATTCCTGACATCGACTCCTTCAATCAACAGGCACGCAGGCTTCAAAAATATCCTTTTCTAAAAATATTTCTCAAACACAAGTTTTTTAAAACCTGCTGGCAAGTTCTTAATTCTAAAAAGAGCATGGTCTACCTCTCTCAATCGAAAGTTTACGGCGAGGATTCTCAATTAGACTTTTTAAGGCCCTATTTAGAACTCACCTATATAGATGATATATTTGTCACCCCTTCTCTCATCCAGTTCAACCCCGAAAGGTGGCAGGGTAAAATGTATGTCGATCTCATTTTAAATGAAAATTATGACGGCGGACAAAAAAGACTGATCAAGCTTAAAGAAGAAATTACGGAGAAAAATTCCGAGACTTTGAAATACCGAGTGAGATTTACCACAAAAGCGCTTTTTGAAATGAGCGGACAAACCTCACTCTATCCTTTTCCGCTAGAACCACTTGTTAGATCTAGAAAAGGAAGATCAATGAAAGGACGAAAATATCCTTTTTTAGTGGACTACGAAGACTTAACTTTAGCCAATATTCATTTTTTTGTGACGCAATTCATGCGCTTTCGCTCGCTTAAACAAAAGAATGCCTTGATTGGCTCTAAATTTATCAAGTCTCTAAACCTCATGTACAAATATCACCTTTTGGCGCAATTTCTAGAGGGCGAAGAGTTTAAGCTCGATCATAGTTTAAGTGAGATCAGAAGCTTCTTTACTCCTCAATTGTCACACTTAAGAGTTAACGACCCTATAGACGCCAAGGATTGGAAAATAATTGAGGCTCAATTAAAGTATCTTCTCAAAAAAATAAGACTCAATCTTGTTCGCTATGACGATAGTCTTTTTGAGTTAAGATTTTAAAGCGCTAAGAGCTTTTTCTTGATCTATGATTTTAATAGACTTTAGCCGCCTTTGAGCTTTTTCGGCTACCATTGTACCAGTAACCATCGTTCCCTGCCTCGAGCAAGTATAGCTATAAGATTTCCCGGGAATAAGCATTTTGGTCATTCGATCCAGATCATCTTTTAGAACTCGAAGACCGTTGATTGCGATCAACTCGTCTTGAGCGTTAATTCCCGCTTTAAAAGAGCTGCTATCTAATTTTACAGATGCCACAAAAGCCTGATCCCCCTGATAACGAAGTGTCAGCCCTAAATCTACTGTCTCAGGTTGATCCCATTCAAACTCACAACCAATTTCTTGATAGTAAGTTTCAAAATCAATATCTTCAGTAGTACTAAGCCTCATTTCAAACCGATCACGAACCTCTTTTCCCCCTACTGTTTCAATCATCGTCAGGACTTCATCTCGCGTAACACCATCTTCAGGATTGTCGTTATATCGTTTCCATAAAAGATCGAGTAAATCGTTTATATTTTTGCCTTGTTTTTTTAAATCAAAATGAAGTGTGCTAAAGACGAGGCCACCTTTTAGATAATAGCTCACACTCGAATTATTACTATTTTCATCAGGTCTATATAGTTTCACCCACGCATTGAATGAAGAGTCTTCAAGCGAATGAAATTTCTTGCCAGGAATATCAAGGTAGCGCTGCAAATTTTTGGTTTGCATCTTTAAGTATTCTTCCAAAGTACAAAGCTCAGCTCTCAAAACAAAAAGCTCGTCCATAAAGCTTGTGAGACCTTCTGTTAACCAATGAAGTCTTGTGTAGTTTTCATTTAAATAATCAAAAGGACCAAGTTCTTTAGGTCTTATTCGTTTCACATTCCAGGTATGAAAATACTCATGGGCCACAAGAGCTAACCAATTCACATAGCTCTCTCTATCGCTTAGCATTCTTCCATCAAAATGAAGGGCAGTAGAATTTTTATGCTCAAGACCTCCGTAAAGATTGCGTTTAAAGTGAGTCATAAATAAGTAACTGTCATAAGGGATATCACTGAAATGTGAAGAAACAGTTTCTACTATCGTTTTAATATCAGCCTTAAGATCATTATTATGTGGATAGGATTCTCCGTACCAAATAAGGTGATGTTCTTTTCCTTGCACTAAAAAGCCATCGGATTCATGGCAACCAATTTCAACAGGGCAGTCAATGAGATCATCATAATTAGGAGCAGAGTAGACAAATTTCTCTCGCTGCTCAGAGATATCTTTAAGCCCTGTGTGCAATTTTGACCAAAGTGCGGGGAAGCGAAACTCAATTATAGGCTCGATATCATGATCTTTAATACCTATTAGGTAACTAGGACCGTGTAAAAAAGCATGGGACTCGTCCACATGAGAAGTTCGAACCGTAAGCTCATGACAATAGACTTCGTATTCAATATCAAAAGAGGTGCAGACTCCTTTGAGATCTGAATTTTTAAAATCAATTTCCCAAACACCTTTGGCGGATTGGTCAAAGGACAAATATTCACCCTGGGAACTCTTAACTGATATCGTTCTAATATTTCGAGCGTATTCGCGCATTAAATACGAGCCCGGTGACCAGCTTGGCATAAAAAAAGATAGTTTATCTAAATCTGGTTTTTGTGCACTCAGTCTGACTTTAACCATATGAGTTTGAGGATCCGTTATTTCAACGAGGTAATGTACTTGCATAATCTATCCATCCCTTTTTTTCTTTGTTATAACATAAAAACTGGAGGGATTCATGATTGATATTAATGTCGAGCAATTGAATATTGAAATGACCGACTTAGCCGTAAAACAGCTAAAAAATATTATCGAAAATGATTACACCCTAGAAGGCTTGGTCTTTAGGTTAAAAATTAAAGGCAAAGAGTGTCATGGGTTTACTTACTCTCTGGGTTTTACCTCAGAAGCTGCTGACGATCTTATTTATCAGGTCAAAGGAATTACTATTCATATCGATCCTTTTACGGCTTATTATTGCCAAGAAGGCATCATCGAATATCTTTTTGATCTTGAAACGGATCAAGAGGGCTTCTTTTTTGAAAACAAGAATGAAAAGCAATACCGAGGGAAGTTTTTTAAGAATGAGGCGATGACACCTCCTATAAAAGATATCGGCGTTTCTCAGTAAAGCATTTGATTAAAGACAATTTCTTCGCCCAATAAGATAATTCCCTGACTCACATAAGGTTATATTGAGATACCCCTCGAAATTATCCTTTAGTTCATATTTACGCTCCATACTAGCGCGAGAAGTATTCGCTTCTCCCGAATAAGGCCAGCGAACAATCACGGAATCAAGCTTCTCACCCTGATCGATACCAAAATGAACTCCTTCTTCATTCTGTGGTGGAAGTGAGCCATATGAATAAGCGACATTTTGTAAACGATTTTGAATGATCCCGTCTTTTTCAACTTTAAGAATGATCGTCGCATTAAGACCATGAGTATTAGATTTTTCACCACGCAGAAAAAACCTCACGCTTCTTCCCTGACTAGGTAGATTATTTTCAAAAACTCTAATTGTTGGAGTGATGGTTTCATCGCGAATCTGGGATTGAGCCGTGAGAATATCCATTTTACCATCTCGATTAATATCAAGGATGACTGATGAGATAGGATTCACAATATCTAGACCATACTCAGCAGCCTTATTTTCAAAAGACTTATCATGCAATTGCTCGAAGAGAATCATTTTACTATGAGGTGGGTATCCTGAGTTATCGACCAAAAGATCAAGTCTTCCATCATTATTAAAATCTACCCACACTCCTCTCCTGTCAGCTTCGTGCCAACCGGGATCAAAAGAGTCTAGAAAATATTCTGTTCTAAAAAACTTAGGCGGATACTTAAAAGTTCTCCCCGTTAAAACACTCGATTTATCAACCCCACTGTTATCATAATTATGGGTTAATTCGCCTAGGAAAATATCCATAATTCCATCATTATTATAATCAGCGCAAGCGACACCAAAAGTCCGTCCTCCGCCCTGCTTATTGATAAGCCCTTCAGAGTCTGAAGAAAAACCAGACGTTTTACCTATATTTTCAAAATAACGAGATTGATTTCTAAATCGATAACGATTCATCCAAAGATTATTATCAAATCTATTGGTGGAAACCGTCAGAATGTCGGGAAAACCATTTTGATCCACATCACATATCTGAGAGCCATAAGTAGGAGTCGCAGCAATATGCATGGCCCCAGTTGGATCCATCTCCTGCTCTCCAACTAAGAGCTTACTTACATCTTTAAAATTCCCTTTATCTGAGCGAAACAAATAGTCAGGGGCAGGAAATGGATTCTCCTCGATCATCTTAAACCAATTGCCAATAAAAAGATCAAGATTTCCATCTAAGTCATAATCAATAAGGCCTAGAGTTGAATTTGAAATTGTGATATCAAGAGTCTGAGCCTTATCGAAAACAAGTTCTCCTTGAGCCATCTCGCCGTAAAATATTTTTAGCGGCTCTTTAGATAGCTCCGTTTTTTGATTGAGAACCCCCACGATTGCGTCGAGTATTTTGTCCTGGTTCAAATCATAAAAAAGAATGAAAGAAGCTTTAACTGGATTTTTAAAAGGGCTGCTTCTCTCAATGAATTTTCTTTGGGAAATATTAAATTGAAAGAACTGTGGGTAGGAATAAAAACTAGGGATCACCACCAAGTCAGAATAATAATCTTGATTTAAATCCACCACATTCATATTGTAAGCTTTAATATTTACCAGACCATACTGCTCAGTCTTATCAACGAATAATTTCTCCAAGTCCGCAGAGTCAACAGGAAATTCATCTGGAATATCGTCTTTACTTCCACCAGCAGGGCCTAAAGGATCTACTCGCTTTCCAGTTCCCGAGCAAGACGCTCCGATAAAAATAAGAATTAGTGTCAGTAATTTCATTCTCTTTCAGTATAAAAAAATTTTACGACCAAGTATAGCTTGTTAGTTTACACAAAGATGACGGGAGTTTTACTTGCGCATCGGGAAAAGATTTATCAAAATATTAAAAGTATGAGTAAAATTCGAGACTTATTTAAAAAAATCCTGCCAAAAAAGAAAAGATCCGAGGATTTAGAAGATATATTTATAGACGAAGAAGATGTCGACATTAATTTAAATGAAGACGATGTTTTAGATGGTGAACTTTTTGAGGACGAGCCTTTTGAACAAGACCAGCTGGATCAAAGCGTTGCTAAAACTCAAGATGTGGATGATACACCTCCTCCCAAATTTGAAAAAGAACCAAAACTTGATAGAGAGCCCGAGTTTGACAGTGCTCCAGAGCCACAGACTGAAACAGAGTTTCAGCCTCATGAATCTGATCTTACCGCTGAATCTGATTTTACCGCTGAAATTGATTTGGATGAAGGCAAGGTAAGCTTTCGAGATAAAATCGATCATCTTGGAACGAGACTCAAAGATCGTTTCAGAAATTTAAACACTAAAGATCTTAACGAAGCTTATAAAGAGCGACCTGAGGCAAAAATAGGCTCAAAATTAAATAAGCTTGGAGCCAATAAGTTTGGCGAGATGGCCAGAAAAATTAATCTCGATGATCTAAAATCCAAAGCTATCAACTTCAATTGGGCCAATCTTCCCAATAAGTTTTTTGCTGATCAAAATAAACGCAACTACCATCGTTATTTTCAAATGGTTATGATTGTTTTTGCGACCTTTGCCATTGCCAAGTTTTCGGGCTCGTTATTTTCTGGAGATAAGAAATATAATGAAATGGGAAGAGTCAGTGTCGCGGATATAGATGATTCTAATAAACTCACTAATCAAGACCTACAGAATATAGCGGACTCAGGACTCTTTAAAACGGCAAAGCCTGTTATTGAAAAACCCGAAGAAAACGAAGGTCCAAAGCCCACAGCTTTATGTAAAGTTGCTAATAAGAAATCTGGGCTCAATATTCAATTAGTGGATACTATTGTTCTTCAAGACTCAGTTAAGTCTATTGCAGCTGTTCAACTTAATTCAAAAAAAGATCTTACTATGGCAAGAGAGGGTGACGAGCTCAAAGACATGAAAGTGGGAAGAATTGAACGCTCTCGAATGATTTTTAGAAACCTTCAAAGCCAGGACTGTGAGTATATTGAACAGAAAAAATACAAGAGAAGAGGAACCCCTAGCCCTCCTGACATCATGCCTCCACCTAAAGCCGAACAATTTAAACGGACTCAAAAAGAAATTAAGGGAATTAAACAGGAAGGAAATAATTTTACCGTCGAAAGAGATTTTCTTAAAACGAAACTCTCCGATATTAACACCATATTAACTGAAGCCAAAGGAATCATGATTAAGAACCCGGATGGAACCGTATCTTTTAAAATCGTACAGGTAGATCCAGGTGGAATTTTTGCTTATCTTGGTGTGCAAGAGAACGACATTATAAACTCCATAAATGGTGAACCTATAAAAGAGCTTAACGATGTTATGAGCCTTTTTGGGAAATTACCTACTTTAAATAAATTAGAACTTGGTTTTGATCGCGCAGGCCAACCGGTGGATCAAAAGTATACGATTGAGTAAAGGAATCTATGAAAGCTAAAGCTGAAAGTATGAAGGCCCTGATTTTGGTTACCAGTATGGTAATGAGCTTTACGACTCTGGCGCAGTTCAATGGAGACAAATACAAAAATGATTCTCGTTTTAGACCCGGAGCAACGGCTAAGAATAATAATCAAGGAGCAAATAATAACGCAAATTTCGTAGACTCAGATTCTAACCAACAAGCTTTCGGTAATAGAACTCCTGCTCCTAAATCTGCAGAAAAAAATCTTTTCGTAAACTTAAATCCTGAAACTGCTTTTGGCCCAGAAATCGTGGAGCCAAAAGATTATGTTGATAAAGATATCATGGAGATCACCCGTGAGATTCAAGAACTTACTGGGATCAATCTTATTCTTGATAAAGATGTAAAAGGAAAAGTCTCTATCTCATTTTCTACCCCGATAACAGTGGGTGATTTTTGGAAAGCTTATCTGACTTCGCTCGATATGGCTGGATTTACACTAGTAAAGTCAGGTGCCTTTTATAAAGTCATCAATACAAGAGATGTACGATACTCCCCCACTAAAATTTATACTGGCTCTTATACTCCAGAAACTGATGCTCATGTGATGAAAGTTATGGCACTTAAACATGTGGATGCCGCTGAGATCTCAAGAAACTTTCGTCCCTTTATGTCACGTTATGGAAGAATCATCGACTTAAAACAAACCAATACAATTATTATCTCCGATACGGGGACGAATATTAATCGCCTTGAACAATTGATTAAATTTCTTGATGTGCCTGGATATGAGGAGTCTCTTCAAATTATTCCTGTATACAATAGTTCTGCCTCAGAGATTGCAAAACTCTTAGACGAAATTCTTCGTGGAGGCTCAGGAAGCTCAAGCCGAGGAGCGAGACCTGCCGTTCGATCTAAGTCAAAAAGATTTTCAGGTGCCAGTGGAAGTGATGGGCAGAATATTTCAAAAATTATTGCAGAGCCAAGAACAAACTCTATTATCGCTATGGCAAATGCTACGGGTGCGGAAGAACTTAGAAATCTCATAAAAAAACTCGATGTTAAGTTTAGTTCAAGTAATTCAGATAAAATTCATGTGCTCTATCTCAACTACGGAAATGCTGAAGAATTAGCCAAGACTCTGTCTAACCTGGTCTCTGGTTCTTCGAGACAGACTAATACCGGAAGAAATGCGAGAAGCTTTGTCTCCAGAGATGCTGGCTCCACTCTCTTTAATGGCGAAGTAAAGATTAATGCCGATAAAAATAATAACGCCTTAGTTGTAACAGCTTCAGCAACCGATTGGATTACGATTAAAAGTGTGATTGAAAAATTAGATATCCCAAGAGACCAAGTTTATGTGGAAGGGATAATCATGGAGACATCTCTTAATAAAACCAGAAGCTGGGGTGTCGATACTATCGGTAAGTATGGTCGCGGTAATGCACAAACTGGTGGTTTTACTTCGGGATCAAACCTAGGTGATCTTCTTGCCAGTGGAAATCCTGCTAACCTATCAAACTTTTTTGTGGGAATTGGGGGACCTAATAAGGCTCCAACCACAGTAAATATTGGTGGTACGGATCTTAAAATAAACTCAGTAAACGCTCTGATTCAAGCCATTGCAAGTAATACCTCCACTAACGTACTTGCAACACCTCAACTACTCGCTATGGATAATACAGAGGCAGAATTTGAGGTAGGAGCTACCGTTCCTATTCTAGAAGCCCAAGTTGATCCGAATGGTCAAACCAGAAATACAATTAGGCAACAAGAAGCGAAGCTCACCTTAAAGATCACTCCTCAAATTAATAAAGTGACTCGATTTGTGACTTTAAAAATCAATCAATCAATTAACGATTTTATTGGAGACCCTTCTGCGGCTACTGGAAATGGGCTTGCTACTACCGTTAGATCAGCAAACACAGAAGTCACAGCAAAGGATGGAGATACGATTGCCATGGGTGGACTTCTTCGCGATGTAGAAAGAACGAGTTTTAATAAAGTTCCCCTACTGGGAGATATTCCTGTGATTGGATGGTTATTTAAAAGTAAAAACCGAACAGTTGAAAAAATCAATCTACTCTTTTTTCTGACTCCAAGAATTATTTCTCCTTATGAAAAAACAGCTTCTAAGAATACAAATCGAGTCCTAGATAACCGACTAAAAAGTATGAAAGAAATAATCGATGAAGAAAACCCTGATCCGTTTGAAAAAGAGACAAAAGAGCTAAGAGCGAAAATCGATGAACAAGAACGAGCGAGCTCTCTGAGTGGACCTACTATTTACCAAGAAAGTAATTTAGACGATTCGGGTATTGGTCCTTCGCAATCAAATGAAGATATTCCGGATTATCAAGGCATAGCTGACGAGGTAGAGAATAATGGAGCTCAATAACGAGCATTTATCTAAGGTTGAAACCAATAAAGCTCGTATCGGCGAGCTTCTTTTAGAGCATACAGCTCTCACAGAGGATCAACTTAACGAAGCTCTACAGATTCAAAAAGAGTCTAGTGATCTTTTAGGTACAATTCTTTTAGAAAAAAATTATATTCATCCTCACGATATTATCAAAGTGCTTTGTCATCAAATTGATATCCCCTATCTTCCCGAAATCAATGTTGAAGAAATTGATCCTGTTTTTGTACAAGATATCTCTATAAACTATGCCAAACACCATGAAGTGATCCCTATTTTCGTTTCACAGTATTCCGTGACCATTGCAATGAGTGATCCTTTTGATTTCAATGCCGTAAATGATCTAAGTGGAATATTTAAAAAGAAGGTAGATATTGTTGTCTCTACCCCACTTA
>CEQY01005835.1_pt1 | contig 19032 bp, 19 predicted proteins | sample 361391 | NCBI WGS metagenome assembly CEQY01 (sample SAMEA2621075, study PRJEB7988) | marine metagenome | isolation source: saline water (ENVO:00002010), including | reverse complement strand
CATCCAGCTATGCAAGCCACTGTAAATCAGATTTTTAAGCCTGAGCGCAATATCGCACCTCAAGATATGCCAGCAGATGAGAGTTATTATCTGGCGGAAATTGCAGCTTCAGGTATTTCGTCCTATGCCAATTGCTGGAACACGACTTTTGAATTAGTACGATTACTCAAAAATAAAAACGATAATCAATTCCAAATTTATTGGCCTGGACGTTTTACTGCTACCAGTCTTATTGAAGATAAAAAATTAAGCTACCAAGTTCGTTCAAGTCAATTGGAGTATGGGGATGTTCTCGCCATCATGCTTGAGAGTGGAGCAGGTATGAGATCTTTGCAACACACATCTCTTATCATTTCTGATGATCTTGTTTTTGAAAAAACCGATAGCTCAGAAAATGACGCCTATAGAATTGCGTACAGATCAGATGTCTTAAAAAAATACAAAAAACTGCTTCCTAGGGCAACGGTTATGTATCGCAGGTTTTATAACGAAACAAAACTACCTTTAGCGGATAATGGTTTTTACTCAGAGTTGAATGAGCAAGAAAAACTAACATTAAAAACGTTCTTTCCCAATATTCAAGTTGAGAATATAAACGTGGGTTGTGATGAGAAATTAGGGGGAGCATGTCTGCCTGAATATACAGAAGTTTTTAACACAACAGTGAAAATTTATAAGAAAACAGGGCGTGGGATATTGTGGGGCCCTCAAAAATTGCTAAAAAGATTTGAAGCTTTAAAGATTAAGAAATAAAAAAAGCCCACATTAGAAGTGGGCTTTATAATCAAAATATTTGATAAGCTTATTAAGCTCTTCTGTGAAATCTTTGATTGGTTTCTCTTTCTCTTTCTTCGGCAACTTCAATACAGAACTCTGCCCATGGTTGAGTCTCTAATCGCTTTTCTTCGATTTCTTCACCAGACTCAATACAGTAACCATATGTGCCTTCTTCAATTCTCGCGAGGGCGGCATCGATTCTTCTCAATTTCACCATTTCTTTTTCGCGAATACTAAAAGTCACTTGTTGGTTAATAGTGTTGTTGGCGAGATCTGCCTCATCTGCCAGGTCATCTGATTTAACTTGAAGATCATCAAAATTATTCATAATACCACTATTGATGATTTGTCCTCTAGCAGTAAGTAACTTTTGTCTAAAATGTTGTATTCTCTTCTCATCCATCTAGATGTCCTCCTTGAATCGAGCTGGGGCATATAATATACCCCATAATTGTACATGCGATTCGGATCCAAGCAATAATACTTTAAAGATATTAGAAAACTGTAAGGAATTGTTAAAATTTTCCTAGTTATAACCTAGTCCTATGGTTTGACATAGTTTAAGAGAACTTAATAAAATGACCTATTAAGGAAGAAATGAAGAAAAAGCACTCGATATTAATGCTAATACTTGTCTTCATCACTCTGTCTTGTGGCAAGCAGATTGGGGAAAGTACTAAGGATGGTCGGGAAGGTCAAAGGCCGACTCAGTCCGATTCAGAAATATTAGCTGATTTTAAAAAATCTCAAAGACTTATTTGTGACGGTCAAGATTGTCCTGCTGGACTTGCAAAGTTAGTGATCGTAAACAAAGGGAAAGTGTCTCATTGTACGGGGGCCCTCATTTCAAAAAATAGAGTGCTTACTTCTGCCAGTTGTTTTCCCAACTCCTTAAAGATCCCTGGTCTCAAATGCTCGCAAAATATTTTTGCTGTCTTTAGCGGTGATAAAAACCAAGATGAAATCATCTCTTGTGAACGAATTCTTCATGCAGATAATAATGTTTTTTCTGGCTTTCCTCCTTTATGGAAAAGTGATGCGATCATTTTAAAATTAGCTCAAGACGTGGAGCGACCTGTACTCCCTCTTAATATTGAAGGCGTTGATAAAACCGTCTCTGATGTTTGGAAAGTAGAACTCAAGTCAGACAAGATCGCCTACGTGGCTAAATCTGAATGTGAAATTCTTGGGCGTTCATATCTCAATCCTTTTAGCGACCATCCGTATTCAAGTATGTTCGTTGTGAAAGGGTGTGAACTAGAAGAGGGAAGTAGTGGATCTATTCTCCTGCATAACGGTTCAATATTGGGCATTTACTCAAAAGAGATGTCACAAAATATTTATTCTTATTTAAGGTCTGCCGATGTCATGAACGCAAGGTTGGATCGATATTTTCATTTTTTTAACGTTTCTTGTTTAAAATACACATCAGACTCTGAATATTATCTTCCACCAAAAGAATGCTATCGAGAAAACTCTTTTGCTCTGCTTGATCTTTACCGGGCAAGGATGCTCAAGAACGCTAAGGTTCATGGCAGTAATATAGAAAAAACAAAAAATGATTTAGAAAATTTAAACTACAAATATTTTAAATGGGAGATCTCCTTTGCAGAAAAAAAAGGGGGAGGTGTTTATGAAGCCAAACTTCTTAAACCAAAATGTGTCTCTAATATAGCCGATTGGATTGATGAGTACCGGGTAGGAAGACGTTCCATTAAGACATACGCTAAAATATTAGTTGATCTTCCTCGTGTTTATTTAAAAACAAAACTTAATAGTTCTCTTGTCCCTATATCAGTTAAAGAAACTCCAAATAGCTTACCTAAAACCTATGAAGTTGAATTCAACCCTTTTGACGCTTATGTAAAAGGTGAGACAGATGTCACAGTGAATGGTGAAGTTTATGGGGATATTTTTACCAACTCCATTAACGATATAAAAAAATGTAAGTAAGTCATGATCGATGATGGTGTCATAAAGTTTAGTTTCAAAAAGTTTCAAGAAACTCCTCCCTTATCAGAAGATGAATTTCAGGAAATCGAAAGTTGTCGTAAAATACTTTTTCAAAAAAATTTAATAGGTGAGTATCTTCCAGAAAAAATTGGCTTTGGAAATATATCAATCAAAAAAGATTATTCTCAATATCAAAAGACAAAGAATCCTCAGTTTGTTATCACTGGCACCCAGACGGGGGGAATTGAGTCCCTTTCGGGCCAGTATTACACACGTGTAGTTGATTTTGATCTCGAACAACAAAATCTTACCTGCGCAGGCCCAATCAAGGCTTCTAGTGAATCTCTCACCCATGGAGCTATTTATTTAGCGGATGAAAATATAGCGGCGATTGTCCATATTCATAGTGAGAAGATTTGGAATGAAATGCTTAAAGCTAACTATCCTAAAACGAGTAAAGATACACCCTATGGAACTCTAGAGATGGCGCAAGAAGTTCAAGATCTCATCGAAAAGCATAATGCAAAAAATATCGTGATGGAAGGCCATCAAGATGGTGTGATTTGCATTGGGAGCACTATTGAAGAGGCTTGCCTAGGTGCATTGTCGCTCCATGAAAGGTTTATTTAGTTCTCTTTTAGTACCTAACTTTATATGATTTTCTAAATTTAGAATTCAAGTTCAATTTTAAGGAGAAAAAATGAAAACAATGATTGTTTTAACTCTTTCTTGCCTGGCTCTCATTGCCTGCAATGGAGGAAGTGGCGGATCTGGTTCTGGAGACAAGGTAAAAGTTCAACAATTTTTAAGCCCTCATAATCCGTGTAATATAAGTAAGTGCTCTGGAGTACAAAAGATTACTTACAACGAAGCCATTAAGCTTTATGAAAACTCAGATCTGACTCCCGTGAAAGGTCTTAAGATCACTCAAACTATCACTGAAGATGATGCCGTTTATAAATATAATAATGAAACAGATGAATGGTCGACGACCAATTGTACCGTTGAGTTCGACCAAGAGAAATTGCTCGTCGATTTTGATGAAAAGTATTTTTATATTGAAGAGCTAAAGAAGAACTTAAAAGTGGCGCCTGAATCTACCACTTGTTTAGGATTGCTCACAGACGGAAGTTATCCAGCAAAAGAAATAGCGTTTGAAAGTCGCCTTGATAAAACTGGGATCAAGACCGATGATCTTTTTAAAAAAATGCATTTTGAAAAATTTAATCTTAATGGGGAACAAGTGATTAGAGTTTCTGGTAAAACCACCGGGACATATGAAGTAGAGAAGGGAATCACCTTTGAGTTTTCATTTGATACAATAATAAGTTTAGATCGCCATAGTTTTCACTCCAGTGTTTTTTCACATAATATTTCAAAACAAGCAGGCTCTCCTGCCTATAGTTTTATTGATGTAACAAAAAGTTATAGTGAAGGGCATGATGTCAGTCATGTCGATATCAGCACGATTGATATCTGTAGTATGGACAATCGCTCACAAGATGAAATTGCATGTCCTAATAACAGCACAAACAACACTTCAAGTAATTCCCAAAAAATTTCTTTATTCAAATAAAAGAAGATGACCTCTCTCTAGGTGACTAGGGAGGGGTTTTAAAATACTGTCGAAAAAATTGACACCATCTGAAATCCTTTCAGTCACCCTCGAATTGGCTCATTAAAACTAGGATAATAATAATAATTTTAGATAATGAGCGAGAGATCGAGGAGACTTTGTGAAGTTATTTACAGGCATATTTATGTACATTTCATTAATGGGATTAGCTCAGGCTGGTACTGGAGAAGGAGCTCTTATCGCTCATCTACTTGGACAGAATAAAGAAAAATGCGATGACAAGTGTATAACAAAAAATCTTGAGGAATCGGAACGTGCTTTCAGAAAAGGTTATGCTATTAACTCTAGAAAACTGAAAAGGAAAAAGATTGAGGCTAGCAGGGTTAGAATAGAACCAAGTCCTTCAATGATGGAACTAATAAAGCTGAGATTTGGAGAGTGGGGTAGTCGTTTTCCCCTGGAAGATCCTATAAGACATCCTTTTATTGAAAGAGGAGCTGTTAAGTACAACTTTATAAAGGATGCAGTAGAAATTTATGTTTCTGAATTCAAAGTTGAGAGTAAAGAAGCAGCTATTAGCGTGTGTGAATCTCTTGGAGCTAGAGTGTTACCTGTTGAGGAGTATTCCTATTATTTTCAGGGTATTGTTAAAGATGCAGATAGACTACAGGAAAGCCTTACCGAGGAAGGGTGCTATAGTAAAAAATCGTCATATAAAAGGAAAAAATATACCGTTGGATTTGCTGGTTGGAGTGCGGATGAAAGTAAACCTGCTTATACTGTCATTTTATCGCCTAAAGCTGAAGAAATAGACAGTAATTGGCGAAAATACAGAAACTGTGGAAGAGCTTTCAATACGTTTCACCATGAGAACGAATATGACCTACCACCAGCGGTTTGTATCAAAGACTAAATAAAAAATCACACAACGATCAAAAAGGCTGGCAGTATATGACCGGCCTTTTTTTCAATTAATCTTGCTTAAGATCTCTCCAACTTCTACCTTGCCTACGAGATCTGTTCTTTTGCCAGTACTCAACAGCCTTAAGATGTTCTTTATAAGTGGGAGTAAAAATATGAGTTCCATCGTTTTTACTCACAAAGTAGAGATAGTTATGTTGGTTAGGATTAAGCACCGCTTTGATTGCCGCCAGAGATGGGTTGGCGATAGGCCCTAAGGGAAGTCCACTCATTTTATAGGTATTATAATCCGTTTTTTCTAAGAGATGTTTGCGTCTTAGATTACCGTCAAAATTCTCCCAAATTCCATAGATAGTGGTGGGGTCAGCTTGCAGACGCATGCGCTTTTTTAATCTATTGAGATAGACTCCTGCAATATCAGGTCTCTCCCATTTCGCTCCGGTTTCTTTTTCAACGATAGATGCCAAAATAACGACTTCATGGGGAGAGAGCTTGGGGTGTTTAAGATCAATGCTTTGAGTTTGTGTTTTAAATTGTCTCACCATAGTCTGGGCCACCTGAGCCGCTGGTGTATTTTTTGAAAACATATAAGTTTCAGGAAATAAATAACCTTCCAAGGAAGGAGCATCCACACCAATAAGTTTTTTTATAGCAGACTTATTACGACTGTATTGTACAAAGTCTTGGTAAGTTGTAATACCGCTCTCTTCAAGAATATTTCCTATCTCGAACATATTTTTACCCTCGGGAATTGTGACACGAGTGAGTTCCGGGGTGCCTTTGGTGAGGATGTAGGAAATATCTGTAATGGTAGCCCCATTAGGAATGGTGTAGGTCCCTGCTTTGAGGTTGCCCATATTATCTATGAGTTGATTATAACGGTGGAAGAGCCTGGGACTGGCTATAAGCCCTTCTCTGGTGAGTCTGCCATTGACGCTTGCAAAACTCTCACCTGGAGTGATCGTAAACTTAACATCTGCTCCATCATAGCTAGCATAAAATTGACCTAGCAAAGTGAACAAGCCGCCACCAACAATTAAAACTGAGAGGATAAAAATAATACCTAAAACTTTTTTCATGCCCTCTATTCTAGTAGAAGTTACCTAAAAAAACAGTTATTTATGTTTTGCGAGAAACTCTTCAATAATAATTGTTGCGCAAAGTGCGTCAATTTGATTGAAATCTACTTTGAAATTAAATCGAGGTGAGTTTTTCATACGCTCTTGCGCTTCAAAAGTGGTGAGGGTTTCATCAACCTGATGAATAGGTAAATCTATTTTCTTGGCCAATTTGTTGGCAAAATCTTGAACAGTTTTGGTCATTGTAGAACTTTTCCCATCAGTGAAATAGGGGACTCCTAGTGCGATGAGGTCAATGAACTCATCTTCTATGATGAGTTGGATCTCTTTGATGAGTTGTTCATCCGACTCGTACTTTATTCTTCCCCACATCAAGGCATAAGGGTCGACTCCTACTTTATAGGTGGCGAGACCGGTATATTTTCGCCCATAGTCAATACCTAGAATTTTTTTGAGCTGTAGCTGAGAATTTTCCATTAAACAAGCATCTATCAGCTAAAAAAGGCTTTTGTAAAGCTTGACATAGGTGGGGCTTAGGTTATTATTGAGAGAACCTATAATACAGTAATTTTGTCATTCAAATTTCGAGTGTAACATCCCAATTAAATTTTCTGGAGTTAAATTAAATGCATTTAAATGATCTAAGAGAAAAAGAAATCAAAGACCTGACTAAGATGGCGACGAAAGCCGGTATAGATAATGCCGCAAGTATGAAAAAACATGAAATCATCTTTGCTCTCCTAAAAAAGACATCTGAAGAAGAAGAAGATATTTACGGTCAGGGTGTTCTCGACATCCTTCAAGATGGATTTGGATTTCTTAGATCTCCTGGATACAACTACCAACCAGGTGCCGATGATATTTATGTGAGCCCATCTCAAATTAGAAAATTTGGTCTCAGAACTGGGGATACCATCGAAGGAACGATCAGACCGCCAAAAGAAGGAGAGAGATACTTTGCTCTTTTAAGAATTGAAACTATCAATACTCAATCTCCAGAAAAGCACAAGCAAACAGTTCTCTTTGATAACTTAACTCCTCTCTACCCTAATAAAAAAATTAATTTAGAAGCCACTCCGACAGGATATTCAACTCGAATTATTGATTTGTTTGTTCCTCAAGGTTTTGGACAAAGATGTTTGATTGTTGCACCTCCAAAAGCAGGTAAGACAGTTCTTCTGCAAGATATAGCTAATGCTATTGCTAAGAATCATAAAAAAGCAGCCCTTATTGTTCTGCTTATTGACGAGCGTCCGGAAGAAGTAACAGATATGAAAAGAAGTGTTGATGCTGAAGTTGTTTCGAGTACTTTTGATGAGCCAGCTTCTAGACACGTGCAAGTGGCGGAGATGGTTATTGAAAAGGCCAAGCGTTTAGTAGAAGCAGGGCAAGATGTCATCATCCTCCTTGATTCTATTACAAGACTAGCAAGGGCCTACAACACAGTTATTCCACCAAGTGGAAAAATCCTCTCAGGTGGGGTTGATTCAAACGCTCTTCATAAGCCTAAAAGATTTTTTGGTGCCGCAAGAAATATTGAAAAAGGTGGCTCCCTTACTATTATCGCCACTGCTCTTATTGATACTGGTTCAAGAATGGATGAAGTTATTTTTGAAGAATTCAAAGGTACAGGTAACTCTGAAATTCAACTCGATAGAAAACTTATGGAGAAAAGAATCTTTCCTTGTCTCGATGTAAATAAATCTTCTACTCGTAAAGAAGATTTGCTTATGAAAGAAGATGATCTCTCTAAAGTATTTGTTTTACGTAGAGTCCTTCATCCTATGAATACAATTGATTCAATGGAGTTTGTGCTGGATAAAATTAAAAACTCAAAAACAAATGATGACTTTTTGGAGTCAATGAACGGTTAATGAATATATTAAAAAAAATCATCCTTTTTATATCTAAGCAATATACTTCCATCGGTGGCCAAGCAGTTATTGAAGGCGTAATGATGAGATCGCCCAATGCTTTTGTCGTGGCCGTTCGTAAACCGGATGGCAAAATAAGACTTAGACGTGATCAATGGTATGGTCTCTCTCAAAAATTTCCTTTCATGAAAAAGCCCTTTTTAAGAGGGGTTATTATGCTCCTTGAAGCTATGGCCAATGGGATCGTTTCCCTGAATTACTCAGCTAATATTGCTATGGATGAAGAGCAAAAAGAAAAAGCTCTTAAAAAAGGAAAGACAGAAGAAGAGTATGAGGCAGAAAAAAAGAAAGCAGAGAAAATAGACTGGGCGACATTTTTTACTATTGCGACGAGTTTAGCTTTTGGAATGGGACTCTTTGTCTTTGTCCCTCATGCTGCCACTGAAGGACTTAATCAAGTTTTTACTTTGAATTGGAACCTTGATGGTTTTATGTTCCATTTTGTTGATGGGGTGATTAAAGCTTGTATTTTTATACTTTATATTTGGATCATTGGGTTTATTCCTGATATTCGCAGAGTCTTCCAGTATCACGGTGCTGAACACAAATCGATTTCAACTTTTGAAGCAGGTGAAGAGCTGATTGTTGAGAATGCCCGAAAGTATCCTACTTTGCACCCACGCTGTGGGACTTCATTTATCTTTTTTGTTCTTTTTATCAGTATTATTATTTTCTCTGTGCTTTTTACCGTGATTACGGTGGGAGAAGGTCTTCCTACTATACCTAAACATATCGTAGCGGTATTAGTGAAAATAGCTTGTATGTTTCCAGTTGCCGGTATTGCTTATGAAATTATTAAATTTGCGGGTAAAAATGCAGGAAATCCTCTGTGTAAAGCGCTTAGCTTTCCAGGAATGATGTTGCAAAAACTGACAACAAAAGAGCCTGATGATACTCAATTAGAAATAGCTCTGGCTTCAATTAAAGCGGTATTGTTTCTTGAAGAAAAGTATAAGCTTAAGGAAACGGATAAAAAAGTTCTCACGTTAGAAGAGATCGATATAGAGAACTTAGCCGCTATTGAAAATACAAATACATCTCTCAAAGATTTCTTGGAGTAATTTCGTGTCGATGTTCGATAAACTAGATCAAGTTGTAAAGCGTTTTGAAGAGCTTAATGATAAGCTGTCTGATCCAACGATATATGATCGTCAAAAAGAATTTAAAGAAGTTTCCGAAGAACGTGGAAATATCGAAGAACTTGTTCAATGTTACAAGCATTATAAAAAAATTAAAACTGATCTCGCAGGAGCTCGGGAAATCCTTAATGAAGAAAAAGATGAGGATATGCGTGAGATGGCCAAAGAAGAGATCGCTGAATTTGAAGCTGAAATTCCTCCCCTCGAAGAAAAGTTAAAAGTCCTTCTCCTACCAAAAGACCCACTTGATAATAAAAACTGCATGGTTGAACTACGTGCGGGAGCCGGTGGAGATGAATCTTCTATTTTTGTTGGTGATGTGTGGCGGATGTATAAAAATTATTGGACGACCCTTGGTTTTAAATCAGAACTTGTTTCGGCCAGTGAGTCTGATAAGGGTTATAAAGAAGTTATTTTAAACGTCACTGGTGATAAGGTCTTCTCTGTGATGAAGTATGAGTCTGGAGTGCACAGAGTTCAAAGGGTTCCTGAGACTGAATCTCAAGGGCGTGTTCACACTTCTACAATCACGGTTGCTGTCATGCCTGAAGCTGATGATGTAGAATTTGAACTCAATATGAATGAAGTCAGGATTGATGTCTACCGTTCTGGTGGAAAAGGTGGCCAGTCGGTTAACACCACCGATTCTGCGGTTCGAGTGGTCCATGAGCCTACGCAAACTATCGTTGCTATTCAAGATGAAAAATCACAGTTAAAAAATAAAGAAAAAGCCCTGAAGATTTTAAGAAATAGAATCTATGATCGGATGGTGCAAGAAGCTCATGATAAAGAAGCTGCAGAGAGAAAAGGTCTGGTAGGGACTGGGGATAGATCTGAGCGAATTCGCACTTATAATTTTCCTCAAGGAAGACTGACTGATCATCGAATCGGTTTGACTTTATATTCTCTGGATAAAATTATTGAAGGTGATTTAGCTCCTGTGACCGATGCCTTAATCGCTCATAATCAGTCTCAACTGCTTAAAGGTCAAGAAGAGTGATCTTCTATGCAACTCGTTGATGACTTTATTGATAACTATTACCAAAATCATCTCGAACAATTAGCACAACATTATCCCGGGTTAAAATCTCAGCGCTTAAAAGCCGAGTTTCTTTCCTACTCTCAACTAAAACTCACAGATGTCTATGCAGGTCAGGCTCAGTCATTTTTTCATTCTCTTGAAAAAGGTGTGCCGCTTGAATATATAAATTCACAAAGTTATTTTTATCAATCTTCATTCTACATTACTCCTGATGTCCTTATCCCTAGGTCCGAAACAGAGATTTTAGTTGAAGATGCGGTTGAGTTTATTCGTAAGAATTATCATGACAATTATAGTGTCGCGGAAGTTGGAGTTGGATCTTTTTGTATGGGACTCTCAATGGCCATTGCGCTGGGAAGACCAGTTCATATTTGGGGAGGGGATGTCTCTGAGTCAGCATTAAAGATTGCAGAGATAAATACTTTTAGACTCAAACATAAATTTTCCCCTCAAACAAAGATTGAATTGGTTAAAAGTGATCGACTCGAAAAAGCTCACAGAAAATTCTCTTTTATTTTTTCCAATCCTCCTTATATCAAGTTTTCTGAAGACAGGGGCCATGTTCATTCTCAGACAGACCATTATGAACCTCATAGGGCACTCTATTTAAACGATCAAGAATATGATGGCTGGTTTGTTGAGTTTTTCAATTCAGCTTTTGATCACTTGGAAGAAGGGGGGGCATTTTTTATGGAGGGTCACGAAGACCATCTCGAGGGACTTCTAGATATGGCAAAAAAAGTTTTCCCTGAAGTTACACTTAAAAAAGATTATAATAGCAACAATCGTTTTCTTTATTGTTATAGGTAATATATGGATAAATTAATCATTAAAGGGCCAAATAAATTAAAGGGGGAAGTGAGAATTTCTAGCTCCAAAAATGCTTGTCTTCCCATTTTGGCAGCAAGCCTTCTTTTCCCCCAAGATATTCGTTTTAAAAACCTTCCTGGATTAAGTGATATTGAGTTTTTTATAAAAATCCTTGAGAGTATGGGGGCCTCCTCTCAGGCCGATGGTGAGAGCCTTATTATATCCACCGCAAATCTCCATAATGTCCACGCAGATTATGAGCTTGTTCGTAAAATGAGAGCTTCCGTTTTAGTTCTAGGACCTCTTTTATCTCGCTTTAAAGAGGCGAAAGTATCCCTGCCTGGGGGATGTGCTATTGGTTCAAGGCCTGTCGATATTCACCTCAAAGGGATGGAATTACTGGGGGCTAAAATTGAAATAAGCAAAGGCTATATTATCGCTCATACTGATGGGTTGAAAGGTTGTAAGATTCCCCTCGATTTTCCCTCCGTAGGAGCGACAGAAAATCTCATGATGGCAGCGGTGTGGGCAGAGGGTGAGACCACAATTGAGAATGCAGCCAGAGAGCCAGAAATTGTTGATCTGGCAAATTTCTTAAGACAGTTTGGTTGTGAAATAAAAGGGGATGGATCAAGTCGAATTAAAATTAAAGGAAGAGACTTCAAAGACTATGAAGTCACATCTCAAAACAGTTATCAGATTATAGGGGATCGTATTGAGGCTGCTACTTATATCATTGCCGCTCTTATGACGAACTCTCAAATTAAAGTTTTAAACTTTGATCCTGAACATCTTGCCTCTGTGATAGAAATTCTTAAAAAAATGGGGGCCAAAATTGAAACAATCCCTCAAGGGGTAGAAGTCCTTCCGAGTGGAAAGCTCAAAGGGGCTAAAGTCGATACGGCTCCTTTTCCTGGCTTTCCTACTGATGTGCAAGCTCAGCTGATGGCATTGATGGGAGTGGCTGATGGACTCAGTTATATAAGAGAAAATATTTTTGAGAACCGCTTTATGCATGTCCCTGAGTTGGTTCGTATGGGGATGGATATTGAACTCGATGGTTCAAGTGCTATTGTGGTGGGTGAAGAACATATTAGTGGAGCTCCTGTAATGTGTACGGATTTACGAGCGAGTGCGGCACTTATCCTAGCGGCACTGGTTGCCAAGGGAGAAACGGAAATTAGCCGTATCTATCATCTAGATCGAGGCTATGAGAAATTAGCTGAAAAATTTAAATTATTAGGGGCACAAATTGAAAGGGTGAAAGAATGAAAGATTGTTTATTTTGTAAAATTAGTTCAGGAGACATTCCTTCAGAGAAAGTTTTTGAGAATGATGACGTTATAGGCTTTAAAGATATAGCTCCTATGGCAAAAGAGCATTACTTATTCATCGCTAAAAAACATTCTAAAAATATCAATGAGATTGATGAGAAAAGTCTTGTGCAGGTTTATTCCGCCATTAAAGAGTTTACTCAAAAAAATAATTTAGAGCAAAATGGCTTTCGTGTCGTCACGAATGTAAACGAGCATGGGGGGCAAACTGTCTTCCATACTCACTTCCATGTCTTAGGCGGAGAACAACTTAAGCGTTTTGGGGCTTAGGTTCCGTCCAATTGAGACCCTTAAAGAGCGAAAAAATAATTGATCTTTGTAATTGATTAAACTCTTTTAGCTCGGCCATGATCAGAACAGGGGATTTTTCAATCGTGGCCGTTAAGACGAGTTGTCCCGAATCTGCATTATATTCAGTTATACTCAAGTGAGTGTCAAACTCGCTTTTGTAATCTTGCATCAGTTTCTCTTCAACATCAGAACCTTTCGAGACTTCAAATGTTTTTGAGCCAGCGATAAGAGAGTGAATGAGTTTAGGTTTTTCACCTTTTTCAGTCTGCTCTGGAGTCAGCTCAGTAATATCATTGTAGATAATTCTTAAATTCAAAGTTCCTAAGTTGAGTTTTATAAAACTCCATAGCTTTTTGAAAAATTGATCTCTGTTTTTATCCCACAATTTTCTTAGTTCATTGGTGTCAGCGTACAGCGATTCCACTGCGCTTAAATTTTTGGCCAAAATCCATCTCTCAAAAACTTTTGAGAAAACTTCATGAGTTTGATTAAAATCAAGAGATTTAAATTGTTCTTCATCCAGTTCTACACTCGCGAGATCAAGTACAGGATAGGCTTTTTGCTCATTGGAGAGTAAGTTTTGAACAGGCTCCAAATCAACACTAGGTTCAAAAAATAAGAGATTGAATTCTTCACTTGGTATATCTGAATGTGTCACCACTTTATGATCGATAAGGTGAGTTTGAGTATTCAATGATTTGATATGAACTTGATTTTCAGCATTCAATAAGCCGATATTAATTTGCATAATATTCCCTCGCATTTTGATCAACTATAAAAATGATTCTAACAAATGCAATTGTAAGTTACAATATACTTATGAGAGTGGTGACCGCCTTTTTGCTATGCGTTTTGTGTTTGAGTGTTCAAGCCCAGGATGAGCGCTATTATCGATCTATATTTAGTGGAGATTTGTTTAGCTCCGAAAAAGAGGGCTTTTATCACAAAATCGCCGTTCGCTCTAAAAAATATATGTTGGACATAAACAGAGATGGCAAAGAAGATGCCATTCAAACTTTAAAAAGAGATGGAGTCGATTTTTTTAGAGTCCTCGATGAATACGGAAGAGTGAAGTTTGAAAGTAAGTTAAATCCTAAGGGATTAAATAGTTCCATCTTCAGAGTCAGTTTTAAAGCAATAAGTAAAACGATCGACGTGTTGATACTCCATTACTACGAAGGAGACACCGAAGCCGCTATTTTTGAAGGTAGCGCCAGGCTTTATTTTGCGACGATTATCAATCGTGATCTAGGAAATATAAAATTTCAAAAAGGCCCTTACTTTTGGACTGAAAGAGAAGGGGTGGTGGGAAAATATTGGAATCGACGTTATATCGTTAATACTCTTGATTACAACAATGATGGATTTAGAGAAATCTCCACCACCTATAATAAAAACAATCGCGTTTTTATGTATAAAGACGAGCAGTGGGTGACTCTCTAATTTATTATGAAGCTTTCTTTTCTTCCTCTGTAATCTCTTCTTCGTTTTCTGTGGCTCGGTAATCATCAAGTTGTTTAACATTTGCTGTGCTGGCAACTTCAGTCGTCTCAGTTGTTTGAGTCTCGACAGATCTGGTGATGGCAAACCACATGAGAAAAGGAAGTGATACAAAGAGTCCTAAAAATCCTAAACTAAACCATTGACTGGATTGTTTTGATAATTGGCTCGTTTGAGGCTCTATATGATTCCCAAAATCAAATTGAACTTCTGTTCCCGGAGGTGTTTGCAAATAGCTATTTGTCTCAACTCCTACAAAGTCCTCAACAGCTGGCTTTCTGGCTTCAGCGACCATACTAAATGCAGCAACTATAAATACTAAAAATAAAACACCATTTTTCATCATAACCTCATTGTTATTATTCCCTGTTCTCTATTTCGGATGTTTATGGAGAAGTCTTAAGGGAAAAATACCAGAAGTGAGTGGTCAGGAATAGTCTTTGTAAATTAAGTCCTTTAACCACTAAAGTTCTGCACTCAATCTTCCGAAAGTGAAAACAAGATAAACCTTGTAAGGTGAAGAACTATGAAAGAATTTACATTATTTTGCGTACTTACTTTTATTTTTGCGTACACAGCTGGCCAGTTTGGTCTGTGGAAAGATATCGATGAGAGGTCTAAGGTTGTACACAATTATGAATACAAAGCTCTAGAGTTGGCCAAAGAGGTCAGATTATTGAGAGTGGAGAATCAAGAACTCAAGACCAAAATAAATAAGCTACAAGACAAAATAGATTTTCAAAAGAATTCAACTTCAGGAATCAGTCGAACCATGGCCAGTGTTCCTAAAAAGTCGATGAATGATTTAGTTGAGTTTGATGTCTATAAGTGGAGTGCAGAGAAACTATTAGGTGTGGGGGAGCAGTCGCTCCATTTTGGTAAAAAGCAGTTTGATGGAAAAAAATATAGTAGCTCACAAAAACATTATGAGAAGTCTGCTCAATACTACCATGCTTTATTAACTCACTATAAAGATCATCAAGCCATCAATGATAGAGTTCTTTTTGAAGCAGGTATTGCTGCTTATGAATCAAAAAATCACTATGACTGGTCTAAAAAACATTTCAAAAAAGTTGTTGATAGATATCCAGCATCAAAATATAGATTGAAGGCCAAAATGTGGCTGGCTCTTTCTCATTTTTACTTAGGAGAGAGAGAGCAATTTGTTGAGATTGTGGATGAGTTTCATAAAAAATACTCAAATAGTGATGAGTACACCAAAGTACTAAGTAAGTACTACGAAGAATTGGATTACAAATACAACCGTTAGGATGAATATGAATAAGCTTTCTCTAATAGTATTTCTTTGTGTGTTTATGTCAGCTAGTTTTGCCAAAACTGTTGCATGGGTAACTGAGGTGAACGGGAATGCTTTTGTCGTAAGTGAGCAAAAAGCTCCTACTTCTTTAAGACTAGGAAGCCAAATTGAAGATCTTTCTAAGGTGATGGTAGAAGATGGCTCAAGCCTCTCTCTGATTAATCACCATGGACATGAATTTTATATTCCCAGTGGGACTTATGTGAAGTTTTTTAACGGAATCACCGAGCTGATCAATGGCCACGTTTGGGTTATCTCTAAAGAGAAAAAGTATCTCGGAGAAATGCATACTGCGAATGGGACAGTTAAATTTGATCAAGGGCAATTTATCTTGTCTTACGATAACGTCACAGGAAAGACTCAAATGATGTCACTTATCGGGACGCATAAATTGGCCAACAATTATGAGATCGACTTATTGATTGATGTTCCTGCGGGGCATTTCTCATTTGTGGATGCTGAGTATGAGCATAGTCTACCAAGAAAGCCTACCAGAGTAGGAGAGAAATCACACTCAAAGTTTAAATCAGTTTTTGCTAGCTTCGATCATTTAAGAGATTCAGATGTTCACGAAATGCACTGGGCACCTAAAAAGAAGAAGTTAAGAAGCATCGCCTCTGTTGATGATCAGTTTTCACTTCATCACAAATCACGTGGAAAAATTATAAAAATTAAAACTTATAAATCACAGCGCTCACCTGCATCTATACCTAGTCCTATGCAAGACTATTCTCAAATGAGAAAGAAGAAAAAAGTTGCCAATTATCCTGTGAAAACAAAAAATGAAGCTAAGATTACTTTTCATGGTTTTGAATTCAAGCAAGATGTTCCTGAAGTTATTATAAAAGCCGCCACACTTCCTGTGACGGTTAAACGAGCTCCAGCATCTATTCAAAAAACAGAATTGATAAAAGAATTGTCTCGCTCACCTCAGTCTGTTTTCGAAGAATCACTTCAAGAAAAAATTCAGGAAGAGAAAAAGCATCCTGAAGAAGTGAATAAGCTCATTGATGAGTTAAAAACATTTAGCCAAGACTATAACAAAAACTATTAACCCAGAGCGCTACCCCCTCAAATGCTTAAGATTTGATCTGTAATATGCATAAAAAGTGTGCTATTTTTGGATAAAATAATATTCAATGAGGGAGGAAGTGATGTTTTATTCAGAAGAGCCAGGCTTAACCTATGACGATGTGCTTTTAATGCCGGCTTACTCAGAAATACTTCCTCATCAAGCAGAACTGCAGAGTCGTTTTACTCGAGAAATATCATTAAATATTCCCATCGCCTCAAGTGCTATGGATACAGTCACTGAATCTTTGACGGCCATAACAATGGCGCAAGAAGGTGGGATTGGAGTCATCCACAAAAACCTCTCCATTGAAGCTCAAGCAAAAGAAGTCTCAATCGTAAAAAGATTTGAATCAGGTATGGTGGCCGATGCAATAACAGTGTCACCAGAATTGAATCTTGCTCAGGTAAGAGAGCTCATCAAGCGATTTGGTTTTTCAGCTTTTCCTGTCGTCAATAGTAGCAATCAGATCTGTGGAATTTTAACGAATCGAGATATGCGCTATGAAGATGATGAAACAAGACTTGTAAAAGAGATGATGACTCCAAGAGATAATCTTGTCGTGGCTGAAGAGGGTATTGATCTTGATGATGCTAAAAAACTTCTCCATGTTCATCGCATAGAAAAACTTCCTATTATTAAAGGTAATGATGAATTGGTCGGAATGATTACCGTCAAAGATATTGAAAAATCGAGAAAGCATCCCTTTGCCAATAAGGATTCTCTGGGAAGACTCAGAGCTGCCGCTGCAGTGGGAGTAGGAGAGAAAGAGCTTGAGCGAGCTCGCATCCTCATTGAAGCAGGAGTGGATGCAATTGTTGTTGATACGGCCCATGGTCATTCTAAAGGCGTGTTGGAAATGGTGAAAGAAGTTAAAAAGCTTTCATCGAATATCCAGGTCGTGGGAGGAAATGTTGCCACCGGAACAGCTTGCGCTGATCTGATCAAAGCCGGAGTTGATGGAATTAAGGTTGGGATTGGGCCAGGTTCAATATGCACGACGAGGGTTATTGCTGGAATTGGTGTTCCTCAATTACAAGCGCTGCTCGATTGTAAAACTGTGTGTATTAAAAATGATATTCCTTTTATTGCCGATGGTGGAATAAAATTTTCTGGGGATATCGTGAAAGCCTTAGCGGCTGGAGCTGAGACCGTCATGATTGGTTCTCTTTTTGCTGGAACGGATGAAGCTCCAGGTGAACGAGTGATCTATCAAGGACGAGCCTATAAAATGTACCGTGGAATGGGATCTCTGGGGGCCATGGTCAAAGGTTCAGCTGATCGCTATGGGCAAGCAGGAATTATACAAGAAGATAAGCTTGTCCCTGAAGGGATTGAAGGACAAGTTCCTTATAGAGGTTCACTTTCTGAAAATATATATCAACTTTTAGGAGGAATAAGATCTGGAATGGGTTATGTGGGAGCTAAGAATTTAAGTGCTCTAAGAGAAAATGCAAAATTTGTAAAAATCTCACCTTCTGGATTAAAAGAATCTCACCCTCATGATGTACGCATTACGAAAGAGGCTCCTAACTACCGTTTAACATAAAGGTTAAAAAAATGTCTGATACATGGATTGTTGATTTTGGCTCACAATACACTCAACTCATCACAAGAAAATCGAGAGAGATTGGTTTTTCTTCCGTCATCATGACAGTCGAAGACTGTATTGAAAAAATACAAAACAAGGAAAGACCAAATGCCATTATACTTTCCGGTGGCCCCAATTCAATTTTTGAAGACAAAACTGATTATAGCCAAATTTTTGAATTAGGCGTTCCTATTCTTGGCATTTGTTATGGGATGCAATTGATCGCCAATCATTTTGGTGGCGTGGTTGAACGAGGTTTGCAAGGTGAGTATGGTCATGCCCTGATTGAAAATGTAGCTGATAGTGAACTTAAAAATGTACCGAGTAAAATAAATGTTTGGATGAGTCATTTTGATCACGTGCACACTCCACCTAAAGGATTTGAAGTTATTTTTAAATCTCATAATGGAATATTGGCAGGTATTGAAGATCAATCGAAAAAAATACTAGGCCTTCAGTTTCATCCTGAGGTGGAGCATACTGATCACGGACGAGATATTCTTAGACATTTTTTCAAAGATGTCGCCGAGCTCACTGAGAATTGGTCTAACAAAGTGATGCTGCAAGAATGCACCAGCGAAGTTGAAAAGGTAAAAGGATCTAAAGTCCTTTGTGCTTTTTCTGGCGGCGTTGATTCACTAGTCGCGGCAACGATCGCCCATCGGGTTTTAGGTGATGACCTATATTGTTTCTTT
>CEQY01194157.1_pt1 | contig 19145 bp, 17 predicted proteins | sample 361391 | NCBI WGS metagenome assembly CEQY01 (sample SAMEA2621075, study PRJEB7988) | marine metagenome | isolation source: saline water (ENVO:00002010), including | reverse complement strand
GTACATATAAAAGAGGAGGGAAGTAAAACTTCAGCCTGGGGATATGATATTCAGGTTAAGGAATCCTTTAGGCGAAATGGAGTCGCTAAACAAATCTTTAGGGAACTGGAAGCTGAGCTTAAAAAGTTGAATGTTAGTGAGGTCAGTTTTCATGTCTATGCAGACAATTTTAGGGCCATTCCTCTCTACGAGCAATTTGGGTTTAAAACAACTAATATAGTGATGAGAAAAGAGATCTAGTAAAAGCAGTTTTGCTAGGGCCAAAATGACCATTTTTTCTACACTCTATGTAATATCTTCTAACTTGGCTTCCATCGCATCTTGTTTTCCTTTATAGTGATTCTCGCGAGGGCATGAACCTTTATCTTGGGGTATTAAATGCCAATTTTAAATTCAAAAAATGTAGCGTCGCTAATTCTAGCGACTCTGAGTGTTTCAACTGTTTCAGCTTCTGTCGTTTACCAAAAAAATCATTGGTATTTAATCGATTATTCTGCCAGTGATCCAAATAGCACAGCCTGTGTTATGGGAACTAGTGAGCAGAAAAATGGCGTGGATTATCGTCTTGAATTTTTAACTTTTAAAAATTCCGATGGACCGACTGAACTACAAATTAACCAAGTTGGGCAAGGTGGAGCGAAATCCATGACGACAACGATCGGTAATGGTCAAAAACTCGCTTTTGCAACTCTAACAGATGTCGGAAACTCCAAGACTTTGATGAATATTCCTCAAGGCCATGCTGGACTGGTTAGATACTTTGAAAATAAGGGTGAGCTAAGAATGTACCCAGCTGACGGTTCTCGGGATCGTGGTGTTAATTTTGAAGATGCAGGATTCTCTGAAGTTAAAGAAAGGTTTGAGCAAAGATGTCTCGGAGGAAAAAGCCTAGTCGATTCAAGCTTTGAGAATTCTTTTTTGAGAAACTCAAATCTTAATATCGATCCTGCGGCTATTGATATAAACTCTACTTCCACGCTAAGAGACTTATACTATCAAGGTTTTAGAACTCATGGTGAAATCGGAGCTAATAATGATCAAATTGCTGCTTTAAGAGCACAGTTTGCGACTGAACTAAGAGAGCAGTCTCATCTGCAATCTACAATTGCAGATCTATCGAATAGAATCAATGCAAATCCTGAATCTCAAATACTTTCACTACTTTCAAGTTTAGATCGTGCTATTCCTGGGCAGAGACAAGCAGTGGAAACGGCCACTAGAAGTAGGGACCGTGCTGAAAATGCTATCGCACCCCTAAGAGCTGAGCATCAAAGAAGGTCTTCCTTTGCTCAAAACGAAAGAGCTAGGGCCACCAATGCTCAACAAGATATTAATAATATGACACGAGAAATCGATCAAAAAGAAACTATGATTGAGCAATTGAGAAGAGATATCATTCAAGCAGAGAGACTATTAGTGAGTTCTAGAAATAGACTTCCTCGAGCAAGAAGAGATTTCGAACAGGCACAAAGACAGAACACGGCTTATAATCCTGAGTCAGATTTCCGTCAAAGAGTTCATGGAAATGCTCAATGGAGACGAGTAAACGAAGCCCTACCTGCTGCGAGAATTGCCGAAGACCAAGCGGAAGCTGCAAGAGATGCAGCCCATGATGAAAAAGAGCGACTTGAAGATGTATCAAAAGCTTGTCGAAGAGTAAGAGGTAGAGATTGTTCTGCTGAGGTAGAAGCTCATCGCACAGCTCTTTTAGAATATAGACGTCTTGAAGATATCGAAGATGATGTTGAAAATAGACGTCAATCTCTCGAGAGTACAAAGAGCTCTATTGAGCGGAGAGCAAGAAATGAAGTAAATGCAATTGTAGCTGATCTAAGAAGAGATCTTGAAAATGCAAGTGCTGCGCTGGTAGATCTTCAAAATACAATAAGATCAAATGAAAACTTTATTGCAAGAGCTCAGCGAACAGATATACCTAACCTTAGAAGAGATATTAGACAATTGGATAATCAACTTACTCGTGCACATTCAACCTTAAGATCAAGTGCTCCTGAAGCGGATAGACTTGAGCGTGAACTGGCCCAATATGAACAAAGAGTTGGATGGAATGCAAAAGCATCGGCTCTACGTTCAGCTCAGAATAATTTAAATCAAAAAACAAGTGAGCTTAACCGATCACTTAATACTCAAAGAAGAGCACAATCTGATCTTATAGATGTAAGACAATATCAAAGTCAGCTGAATCAAAGTAGAGCGCGTTTAGTAGAGGTTGATGCGTCATTAACACCATTTGAGAGTGCTAATGCCAATCTTCAATCGCAAGGAAATATTCTTTCAAACCAACTTCAAAATCTTAAAGCACAATTTGATAACATAATTGAATAAGTATTAGCTAATTAATCGACAAGGGGTCTTAGGGCCCCTTTTTTTTCGTCATTTTGCCTCGAGTTGGTTAAGATCATTTCCACGAGGTTTTTATGATTTTTTCAAGTATTAGGGCGAAATATCCCCGAAAATTTAATATCACGGTTATTTATACCATCCTAAATAAAGTCTTTGATTTAGCTCCACCTTTTTTGATTGGAGTCGCAGTAGATATAGTGGTGAAAAAAGAAGAAAGTTTAATTGCCGGATTTGGGATCAAGGATACTTGGGATCAATTAGTATTAGTTTCGATACTCACAGTCCTTGTTTGGGCACTTGAGTCTTTTTTTGAATATTTGATGGAAGTGGGCTGGCGTGAATTAGCTCAAACGGCACAACACGATCTTCGTGATGAAGCATTTACCCATGTTCTTAATCTAGACCTCGAGCAAATTGAATCACGTTCAAGTGGAGAGTTGATGTCGATCTTAAATGACGACATCAATCAGCTCGAGCGCTTTTTAAACATGGGAGCTTACTCCATGATTCAATTATGTGTAACGATTTCAGTCATTGGAACAGCCTTTTTTATTATGGCGCCTGAAGTGGCGGTTTTTGGAATGATGCCTATTCCTTTCATCATTTTGGGGAGTTTAAAATTTCAAAAATTTCTTGAGCCGAAGTATAAAAGTGTTCGCGATCAAGTTGGTCTACTTAATTCAGAGTTTTCTAATTCAATTCAGGGGATCCAAACAGTAAAAGCATTTGCCAACGAAGCCTTAGAACGAGATAAAATTTCTCAGTATTCGACAGCATATATGGCCTCAAATTATTCGGCTATCAAAATTAGCTCTCTTTTTACTCCCTTGATTAGAATGCTGATTCTTTGCGGATTTTTAGTAAACCTTCTTTATGGGGGATATCTCACATTAGAGGGATCTTTGGAGGTTGGAACCTATTCAGTTTTGATTTTTATGATTCAAAGACTTTTGTGGCCTTTAACGACATTGGGACAAATGCTTGATCTGTTTCAGAGAAGTAATGCTAGCTATCGGCGGGTTCTAGATCTCTTAAAAATTGAGCGAAAAATTTTAAGTGATCAGACCCCATTTTCACCCTCTGATCAGTCTATTGAAATCTCTGATTTATATTTCTCCTATAGTGAAAGGGAGCCTCTGTTTGAAGGTATTGATTTAAAAGTAAATCACGGTGAGACTGTCGGTTTAGTTGGAGGGACAGGTTCTGGAAAATCTACCTTAGTAAAAATTATTCTTCGCTTCTATGAAGGGATGTCAGGTAGAATTAGAATTGGTGGAATTGATATTAAAGAATTAGATATTTCAAGTCTTAGAAAGAATATTGGGTACGTGGGACAGGATGTTTATTTGTTTCATGGGACTATTCTCGAGAATATTGCTTACGGAAGCCATGAACTAAGTAAAGAAGACACCATAGAGATTGCAAAACTTGCTGAGGCACATGAATTCATCACTAGCCTTCCTAAAGGGTATGACACAATTGTTGGAGAGAGAGGCCATCGACTTTCAGGAGGGCAGAGACAGCGAATTTCTATTGCCAGGGCGCTTGTTAAAGAACCTTCGATTCTCATTTTAGATGAAGCGACTAGTGCTGTTGATAATGAAACCGAAGCTGCGATTCAACGTTCTCTTGCAAGGGTGAAAAGGGGAAGAACCACAATTATCATTGCCCATAGACTTTCAACTGTAGTCGACGCAGATAGAATTTATGTTCTCGAAGAGGGGAAAATAAAACAAACTGGATCCCACCAAGAGTTAATTGCTCAAGGTGGAATTTATAAAGATCTTTGGAATGTTCAAACGGGTAGTGTTAGTAATTCATTCTAAGCAGGCTTTTATGGCAGCTTTAAGCTCAGAGTGATTTTTAATATATGTCCCCTTATTAGATCCGCCGTGAGCTTCACATCCAGCATGTGAATGAATGCCGATTATCTTTTGGCTTTTCTCGAGGATGATACTTGAACCAGAATTTCCTCCCATAGTATCAACTGTATGCTTTATTAAGGCCCAATTAAACAAGCTTCCGGCTGCTGTGAGTTCTCCAGTATGTGTCTGCTGCGCAAAGTTTCCAGTATCATCTTCAGTGTCTCTGCCATAACCGGTGATTCTAATTTTGCTGCCGCGGCTGACTCGCTTGAATGAGACATCGTAGTAGCCTTGTACTTCCCCTGGCAGTCTTCCGGTTATTTCATTAGGTTTAAATTTAAACACGGCCCAGTCCTTACCCGGTCCTTCTGCTTGAAGACTGATTGAGTCTTGATCAATCATATAAACATCTTCAGGGCTTGAGGGTTGGGGAGTCGTATCTTGAGAAATAGGTGTATTAAATTCTGCTCTGATCAAGACTCTTTCACAATGGCCTGCAGTAATAGCGCAAGAGTCACTAATTAAAGTTGCAGTACAACCTCGGTTTGACTCAAGAGTTGAAAGTCTTCCTATCCGCGGTTCAAAAGAAAGCACTCGGTTATCATCAATGCCACAAATTGATTTACTTGGTGAAGCTAATAGGGGTGTTGATGTTAATAGAATTAACAAGAAACTGACAATTTTACTCATGTACCCTCCTTGATACAAGACTATTTTAATCATAGATTTTTGAAGTGTGATCTCAAATTTTCTCACATTTGGATCAATTCCTCCTTTTTAGCTAGTTTAAGGCTTAAGAAGTTTTTATTGGACAAGCTTTTTAATGATTTGAGAACATAAATTATTCACGGAGGATATAATGTTTAAATTAGTTTTTTTAGCTAGTGTCATAGCTTTTTCTTACAATTCTATTGCCTGTACCGAAGATGGCAGAGAAGGAATTGCTCCGAAAAATAATTTATGGATTGATAGCGAGGTCAAATCTCTTAATGGGATGGATGAGGCAAAGTTTAATGAAGTCATCGATACTGTAGAAGATGTCTACAGACCAATCATAGAAGCCGAGGGTGCCAGATTTAAAGTGAATCGTTATTGGAGCAATGGAACAGTCAACGCTTCTGCGTCTCGAAGTTGGGGAAGGTGGATTATCAATATGTATGGTGGTCTTGCTAGACATGAAAAAGTTACCGCTGATGGATTTGCATTAGTCGTTTGTCATGAGATTGGACATCATATTGGAGGAGCTCCTAAGAAAACTCGGCGAGCAGGACGTAATGGAACGCAAAAGAGATGGGCCACCAATGAAGGACAAGCAGACTACTGGGCCACGCTTAAATGCTTAAGAAAAGTTTGGAGAGGTGATGATCACAGTTCCATTCTTTCAAACATTGTAGTTCCTGAAATTGTAAAAACAAATTGTGAGTCTCAATTTTCTAATCTAGAAGATAGACTGATCTGCCAAAGAGCTGCGTTGGCAGGACATAGTATTTCGACCTTGTTTCAAGATCTGAGAAATCAAACTACGATTCCTGATTTTTCAACTCCAAGCGAGGATGAAGTCTCACAAACTATGCATGGTCATCCAGGGACACAATGTCGCTTAGATACTTATTTCCAAGGTGCTCTTTGCGGCCAATCAGAGGAGATTGACGTAGATCAAGAAGATCCTAGAGTAGGAAATTGTAATAGAGTGGATGGAGACCCATTAGGAGTTAGGCCTCTTTGTTGGTATAAGCCGCTGTAAATTCAAGAAAGTAAAGTGTTTATATTTCTGACAGTCTAGATAAATCCTTCAATAGATGTACTACTAGCGAAAAATTAATCTATGCTCTTATTTACATGAAAATGATAGTTTTTTTCTTATTCTTTGCCTTTCTCAATCTGTATTGTCTGCGAGCAGTGAGGAAAGATCAGTGGAGTTCTACTTGGATCACCACCTTGATTATGAATGCCTAGAAGAGCCTTGCGTGGATGTATTTCCAGAAATGTCTTTTATTGAAGAAGATAATTATCGACGAGACTTAAAATTTTCAGCCTTTAGAGTTAATATGCACGAAACTTCAATTGAGTTTATCAGTCCTAGAATTAATAATCGAGTCATCAGTCCAACCACCATGAGGTGTACCGAGTATAAGCGAAATTTCTTTGGCTATGAAGTTTGCCAAAACTGGACAACTGTAGATATGAGTCATGCCCTTTGTTCTCAATTGGGACTTGGGCAAACAGATGGTATTGCAAGAAGCGAGTACACAAGTTTTCGCTCAACTCGTTATCCAATATTGTATAAGTACAGCGAGACACGTGAGCTTTGGAATACAATAAGAATTGGAAGTTATCTCGCACCTGCGACAAATTATACAGGCATTCAAATATTAAGATGCAGCCTTTGAAGGGACTATCCCTCCCGTTTTGATCTTTAACTATTTGGTAGAAATCAAAAAGAGAGGGATGGAAAAAGAATAATTAAATATTCAGGACTAAATTTGAGTTACAAGGAAAGCTAATCCTCTTGCCATCAAATCTTCCAGAAAGTTTAATTTTCGAAACACCAAAGACTTCTATTTTTGCTTCAAATAATTCACCTTTTTCGCTGATTGCTCGAAGGCTTAGACTGCCGTCTTGAAGATTTTTTGTTGTATCAATTTGGGAAAGGCGCGCAAGAGTTCTTCCCGCACTTCTCAAAGTTCCCGAATCAGATTTAGTATCTAGGACCAAAGATGAAGCAACTCTACTTCCTGCATTGGGATAGGGTGAGCTAAAAGTTTGTTTTCCGCTGCAGATAAGATTATTTCCTGCAAAACTGTTAAAACTCAAAAATAAACCTGCCATAATAAGTGATTTCATATTGTCTCCTTTCAGTGACCCTCGCACCTTGAGTATAGGAGAAATTCTAAGTTAGATAAAATGAAATTAAACTATACATTATATAGCTTTAGGCTAACTGTTTATTGTCCGCGAAAGCTTTGTAGGTATTGATTTAGCTGGCCCTTTTCTCTTGTGTTTAAACTTCCACCCATCGGCATTGAATAAGTAGGGTCAGAGGAATTTATTCTCGCAATAGCTTCATCCACCCAAAGCTCATTTCGAGAGCTTGCGCTTTGAGTCCTAGCTTCATTAAGGGCAGCTAATCCAGCGTGACAAGTCGCACATTTGACACTAAATAATTGCTCGGGAGTTGTTTCAGCTTCGTCCTCTCTATCTACTTCAATAACATCTGTTTCAGGACATAAAGATAAGAGTTCTTCTCGATCTAAAATAATGTTTCTTGAAGATGCCATACTTTCAAGCTGAGAATAGTGTTGGTTTACTAACTGTGTGCAGATACTTCTATTAAGCGATAAGGCAGTTAAAATTGAATTTTGTCTGTCTTGGTGATCCGTTTGAAGACATATATCGATCCATTGCTCACCTAAAATTGATAAAATATTTTGCTCCCTAGTCGTACATTGACCAATTTCAAGGTTCTCAAGAACCGGATTACTAGAAAGAGCAAATGGGTTGGCGGTGCTAAAAGCAAATCCACCATCAGTATCTCTGTCAATATAAACAATAGTATCGTCTCTATTCCAGACTGGAAAATAAGAAGTTGCCCCGGCATAATTATTAGTGATTTTTCTGGTACTTCCATCAGTCAAATCATAAACAAAAATATCTTGGACTGTGCTTTCTGAAGTTTTAAAGTAATCAGTATCTTCAACTTGGTCGACTGCTTGATGAAAAACCAGTTTAGTTCCATCATAATTAAAGTCAACTTTACCTGCTTGAACTCCTAGGTCTTGAACAACCTCACAACTTCCATCGTTGGATAATGAAAAAATTTTGGTCGTTGGTGGGGTGTCATTCATGTCTCTTGCGGCCATGAGTCTCCCATCTTTTGATATCATTGGAAGTTTTATATCTCTATTTTCGCAAACGCGAGTAGGGGGGCCGTCGGCTCTAACCGAAGTTCTGCCAAACCTAGTTGAAACCCGATAATCCCTAAATGTCGATCCTTTTTCATCTGTAATGACTCTAATTAATGACCCATCAGGTTCCAGGTTAGCAGTTGATTGATAAACTCCAATCATTTCGTCGTCATCAAGTAAAAGAGCAGATTTATAATCTTCTGCGCTTGGAGAGTCTATGCTTCTTAGTCTTTCCATATCATAAAATTTTAGATCTCGCTGTAGTACCGGAGTCGTAAGAACTCTTCCATCCTCTGATGGAACGGGATCATACTGTCCTGGAAGGCTTTGTCTTTCTCCTGTGTCCAAATTTAAAACATAGTTAGTGCCTTCGCCGTTATAATAAACTTCGTTTCGATCAGGGTTGGTTCGAAAAAAGTAATTAGGTGTATCTTCAATTTCTCTTTTAGATATCAAATAAGGATTTTCTAATTCACAGATAGGGTCGTCTATCTCAGGAACTGCCGCTACTCGCTCAAATCCTGCATAAGTGTTAAATAGGAATAAAAATGATAAGATTGTAAATTTCATAGCTTACTACTCACAACTTCTTTAAGTCTTTCATAATTATCATAGCCAGGTCTTGGGTATCGTTCCAACTCTCCATTCTGATAAAATATTAGTGAGGGAAAATGAGTTTCAAACCCTCTATTGGATAAGTCACGAGAGTTCATGACTTGAGATTGAGAGATACTGGCACGACGAAGTGGCTCCAACTCTGCTCTTGAGTCATGCACAAGTGTTAAGCCGATTCCAAGTTCCTTTGAAAGCTTCTTTACTTCTTGAGCTCCAGTAACAGATAAAGTCATATGAGGTGACCATAAATAGATTATGCCGGATGTGTTTTTCTTTTTACTTTCTTCTAAAAGAGTTTGGAGCTTTTCATCTGTAAAACCATTATTTGTGACTTCTTGCTTAAGCGTTGATTCTACTTTTGCTACACATTGAGGTAGTTCGAACTCAAAGGTTTGTCTTAACTCGACAGTGTCTTTTGTTATAATAGTAGAACTCGGTGCGGCTGTCATATAGACCCAGTTTCCGATTTTATCTGTAGGACTTTTGAGAGTTTTGGTCTGATTAAAATTTACTCCCTGACTCCAGCTATACTCATGTCCCCAACTTAGGAGCAAAGAGAATACTTGTTCTTGGCAAGGAATATTGCTCAAAACAGTATTTGAGTAACCTATATTAGGCAGAACGCCAAAGATTAAAACTAGTTTCAAAAAGTATTTCATACGAATTCTCCCAAACTAATATCGACTATAAGAAAGAGCTAGCTGAGAGAAAATAATTTGAGGGAAAAAAGTTCGTGGTCTTAAATATCTAAAATTAATACCCCAATTGGGTCACTTGAAAACTGTCTTGCAATATCAGTTCTATGGGCCAGTTCTTGGGCAGATAGAATCGTTTGTTCCAGCTCTAATTCTGTTTTGGGGAGAAGCTCGATTAATAGCTCCTTATAAATACTATTATATTCAATATTGCACTCGATCTGTGAGTCAGCATTTTGAAGACAATGAGCTATTCCAAAAACAGAGACAAAAGTATTGGGAATGTTCTCAGAGGCTTCAAAAACGACTTTTCTCATGGAAGTGGAGCCAAGTTCTGGAGGAAGTGTGAAGCTTAGAAATTTGGGGGCAATCTGGGCATCTAGAATTTCAAACGAATTAAAATCCTCTAGTTCAGGGCTTAGAACTGGGACTATATAAGTATCGGCCAGCGATTGAAAACATAAGAAAAGCGAGAAAGATATGCTTAAAAACTTCATAAAGACTCCTTATTGTTTTATAGGTCACTGAGTCGAAAACTGTCAAGAAACACTAACTCCACTATAATAAGTACCTCTTTTATTTCCATGTCTTATTAGTTTTTTCATCGAAACCAACTCACTTAGATCTCTAGAAGCAGTATTTCTTGAAATTTGAAAGCGCTTAGCATAATCACTCGGCTTAATGATTGTGCTGCTATTAATCTGTGCTAAAAGTTGAGCCTGTCGAATATTTAAATGCTCTGGATTAGGGTAAGCTTCGACGAATGGCCTTTCTTGAAAAGAAATCTCATTCTCACTTCGATCGAATTCTTCTACTTCTATCTGACCTTGTCTGAGATGAAAGAGAGGGGTTGAAAAAGAAAGTTTATTTTTGAGTCTTTTTAAAGTCACATAAATCTTATTGTCATGAATAAAAGAGTCGTACTCACCACCCCAGAAACTCTCATAAAGGGTTTTTTTGCTCCAAAGTCTCTGCGTAGATAATAATCTTAGAAGAGCTAGTTGATTGGGAGAGAGTTTTTTAATAATTTTGATCTCACCGCCTAGAGATATTAAAGTCTGCTCACGTCCAAAGGAGAAGTTTATCCAGTTTTTGGACGAATAGATTTTATTCAAAAATAAAATACCTAATAGATCTTCATTGTCGAGTTGGATCAGGATTTCAGAAGTTACCCCTTCTTTATCTATTCGACTTTTCCAAAAAGTAATACGTCCCTCTCCAGTGACAATTCCAATTTTTCTTTCTAGCTTCTTTAAACGTCTACTTTCAACGCCAAGTTGTGAATCTTCAATTTCAACAAGAAGCTTGCTAAAAAGGTATTGATAGAATTCGTCATTATCTTTTTCGCATAATTTAAGAGTCATATGTGCAATATTGAGTGCTATATCAATCTCGCCCTGTATTTTATGTATTTGTACGAGCTTTAGATTATATTCAAACAATTGACGTCTATGACCGAATTTAAATACGTAGGTAGATGCAGTTTGGAGTTCTGTCTTAGCTCTTTTTAAGTCACCTTTGAAAATGAGGATTTGAACCTTTAGCAGAAGAGCATTTGCATAACTATAAAAATCTTCGGGGAGAATATTTTTTTTCCAATTATCTAAACTTTTGTTTTGCTCTGAAAGGTTGACTCCCGCTTCAACTCGATAGTTTAGGAGGGCAAGGTGAATGACTTGGGAATTGAGATTTTTCTCTAACATATTAGCGAAATTTAAACTTAGGTTGAGATAATGCTCTCCTCGCGCGTATGCACCTCTTTTAGAAAAAGAGTGACCCGCCAAGTCGGTTGAAATCATACAAAAATAATCATTTTGAAGTTCAATGGCTATTTTGTAGGCTAAGTTTGCAAAATGGCAGGAACTTAGAAAAAAGCCTTGATAGAATCGAGTTAATGCCAGGCCTTGATACAAGTAATATTTATTTTTTTGATTTTTTTCTGATTCGTAATGATGATAAAGATCTAGAAATGCCTCCGAAATAGTTAAGTATTCTTGAGTCCTTATTGAACTTAAGAGCCAATAAAAATCAACTTCAACTTGATCTCCCTTTTCCCACTTTGTCTTTTGATAGAGGACTTGGGCTTGATCAATTTCTCCTGAGAAACTCAAGGCAGCTAGCAGGTACTTTTTGTCAGTTCCTCTGATTTGATGAGATTGGTCGATTATTTTGGAGTATTTACCGGTTTCAAGCCATTCTTTTAAATGAGAGTTCATACTTATAAATGCATCTTAATGCATCATTTTGTCAATAATAATCCATGTCGTCATTATATACGGACTTGCATAATAGAGCACGAAGCAGTTTTGGTTCTGCTTGGAAAGGAGATGGCATGAAAACTTTATTTTTATTATTTGTATTAGTGAGCTGCGATCAGCTAGCTTCCAGGGGAGACTTAGAGTTTGAGACTCAAGCTCCTTTAATGGTAGAAACTGAAGTTAGTTTTACTGAGCTTAAGGAAAAAGTTCTTGCACCGAATCGGTGTCTTAATTGTCATGGCTTTCTTGCCAATGAAGAAGAAGTCCTAGAAAGAGTAGAGCCTGGAAGACCTGAATTATCGATATTATATATTCTTTTGGAGAGTGGAAATATGCCACTAGGTGGACCCAAGGTTTCTGATGAGGACTTAGCTTTTTTGAAAGTTTATATTGAACAGCTAGATTCTCTAGATGAGTGATATTCTGAGTTAGGGGGCTGTTCTAAAAGCCCCCTTTTTTTAAAGGTAATTTAAATGATGCTTGATATGATCTTCAATAAAACTAGAAATAAAATAATAGCTATGATCATATCCTTCTCTAAAGTTTAGCTGAAAATCCTGTTCAACTTCTGTTGCGATATTTTTAAAATTATTGGTGAGAAGCTGTTCTTCAAGAAATTCATCACTTGTACCTTGATCTATCAAAATCGAATTTTTTGATTTGAATCCGGATTTTAATAGTTCACAAGCATCAAAATGACTCCATTCAGACTTATCCTCTCCCAGATACCCCGCAAATGCTTTCTGTCCCCAAGGACAGTTTATGGGGTTAACAATAGGGGAGAATGCAGATATTGACTCAAATAATTCTGAATTCTTAAGACCTAAAATCAAAGCTCCATGTCCACCCATTGAGTGTCCACATATTGAAATCTTATTCACTTTAAAGTCATCTTTCAGAATGTTGACCAGATCAGTAATAATATAATCTTCCATTTTATAGTTGTTATCGAAAGGGGCTTTTTTTGCGTTAAGATAAAAACCTGCCCCACTTCCAAAGTCATAAGAATCGTCTTCTCCGGGAAGGTTTAATCCTCTGGGAGAAGTATCGGGACAAATAATCATCGTATTTGTCCCTTTGAGATATCTTTGTGCTCCAGCCTTAGTGATAAAATTTTCATCCGTGCAAGTTAAACCTGATAACCAAATTATGGCTGAATCTATTTGAGATTCTTCCCTAGGTAGAAAAGCAGAAAATTTCATTTTTGTTTTAGTCGACTCAGAGTCATGTTCACAAAAAATCGTATTTCCTTCAAAGGTTTTATGGCTTTTTAGTAATTGATACATCTAAGACTCCATCGTGTAGTCAATAACACTTCTAATGGCCTTACCATCATGCATAAGTTCAAAAGCCTCATTTATTTTAGCAAGTGGCATTTTAAATGTGACTAAATCATCGAGGTTGATTTCACCACTCATATATTTGTCAACATAACCTGGAAGCTCAGTTCGTCCTTTTACTCCGCCAAAGGCACTCCCGCGCCATACTCTTCCTGTGACAAGTTGAAAGGGGCGCGTACTGATTTCTTGTCCGGCGCCTGCGACACCGATAATAATGGATTCTCCCCAGCCTTTGTGACAACACTCAAGAGCAGAACGCATCAGTTCAACATTTCCTACGCATTCAAAGGAGTAATCCACACCACCTTCAGTCATATCAACAATAACTTCTTGGATAGGTTTATCGAAATTTTTTGGATTAACGCAATCAGTGGCTCCGAATTTTTTCGCCATCTCAAATTTATCATCATTTATATCAATCGCGATTATACGAGAAGCTTTCACCATTTTTGCTCCTTGAATGACTGATAGGCCGATTCCTCCCAAACCAAAGACTGCAATAGTGGCACCTTCTTCAACTTTCGCTGTATTAAAAACAGCTCCAATTCCTGTGGTAACACCACAACCTAGAAGACATATCTTATCTAGGGGAGCCTCTTTACTGACCTTAGCTAGAGATACTTCAGGTAATACCGTGTACTCAGCAAATGTGGAGGTTCCCATATAGTGATGAATCATTTTTCCATCTTTTGAAAAGCGACTGGTTCCGTCAGGCATTAGCCCCCTACCTTGTGTTTCGCGCACACTAGAGCAAAGGTTGGTCTTACCTGAGCGACACATTTTGCATTCGCCGCATTCGGCAGTATATAGTGGGATCACGTGATCACCTTTTTCAAGGGAAGTGACTCCTTCTCCTACTGCCTCAACAATTCCACCACCCTCATGACCAAGGATTACCGGAAATAAGCCTTCTGGATCCTGACCTGAAAGAGTATAGGCATCAGTGTGGCAAACACCAGTTGCTATTATTTTTACGAGAACTTCGCCCTTTTTTGGCATTTCTAAATCAACTTCTTCAATTTTTAGAGGCTCATTTGGGCCCCAAGCGACTGCAGCTTTTACTTTCATTTTGTTCATATTTCTACCTTTGTTAGTTGAATTTTCATCATCCTAACAGAGTATAGATAATTTGCCAGCAGACTTTATTTAAACAGAGTCTTTTAGTCAGGGAAGGTCTCGATGGTTTTTCCTCGAGGCACTGAGTAGATTTTTAGTCTATAATTTTGAGGCAAGGAGATCCTATGAAATTTTGGCCTTTATTTTTAGTGTTTTTATTAATTGCTTGTACGTCAAACGAGAGAAAACTCGCTTCAGTTCCCACAAATAATTTGGACAATTACTGCATTAGTTTAAGAGGGAACGGTCAAAGGATGGCTGCACTATGGGGAGCACTTGCTAAGTCGGTTGAGTCATACGGATTTCCGAGAGCGATTAGTGGTGGGAGTTCCTCAACATATTCAATGTTTCTCTTAGAGAGTATGGAAATGAATCCATATCTTTCAAGAGAAAATCGAGATCTGGAGGGTGCGCTCTTACTTAAAAGTATGATGGGTTATATTGATTATCTGTTAACGACTAAACTTTTTAGAGATCTTGCTATTTTGGCGGATGATCCCAATACATTTGAAGAAGTGGAAAGGCTTCAGGCTCAACTTGCGAGAACGAATGATCTTTCTGGCATAAGAAGAATAGCTGGGCAGCTAAGATTGGCATGGTCGGTGATTTTTGACTCTAGAAAGAGACGAATAGCTAGAGTCTTTGATCATGATGATATCAAAATGTTGATGAGTGACGAGTTTTTTAATCAATATGCTTCAGGGGCTGACGCCGAAGCTGATTTTGATCGAGTTCAGAACGATCCAAATGCAAGTGCAGAAGATTTACGTTTAGCAGCTCAAAGATATAGTGAGATATTAACTTATAGAAAGGACCAATTTGGATTAGCTCTGCAATATTTTGGAAATTATAATATTCAGGAAAATGCTAATATATTTTTTAGACCTGGACCCTTAGACTTTCACGGATTTGCAAAATTATTTAATCGTGCTGCGAATTTTTATGCGGGAAGAGGATTTACAGAAGAAATTGCGCAAGACTTTAGAAGTTGGATTTCGACTTGTACTCCTGGAAGTGAAGGTAAGCAATGGGGAGAGATTGTAAGTGCAAAATCCCAGTGCAAAAGAATGTTTGATAATATGCTCGAGGATTTTTTAGAAGAGCAAAAAGCAGCTGAGCTTGGATATAAAAGAGAGTACTACCGAGTGACATCAAGCCGAATTAGACGGCATAGAGATGTTCCTTTTTCTTTCCCACAAAGAATAGATGATCTTGTGGCCCAAGGTATTCTTACTATTCCAACGACTGGGGTCATTATGGGGGATAGTGCCGCGAGATTTAATCAACTTAAGGCGGATTTTTCTCGTACCACAGATCCAGAATTCGGAAGACAGTTCTCTGCTTCGATCGACGATCTGAGAATAGGTTATTGGGGAGCACCCGGAGTTTTAAATCAGATTGAGTCTAATCTATCGAGGCCCTTTCAAGATAGCTTTGGAAGAAGACTGGATTTTAGAAATGATTTTAAATCTCAGCTCTTTTATCCTTTGTATCATGCAAAATGGTCTGAGGTTTTTAAAACTTCACCAGCAGAACCTTCACTGACTAATATTAGACCCATGCCTAGAAGAGAGGATATGGTAAGTATCGGAGGCTGGATGGATCATCTTTCTGGACCTGTTTTAAAATCTGCCGGCTGCCAGAGAGTTGTTACCATTACTAAAGGAGATGGTGTTGGTGCCTTTGGAGGTGGGATGATTAAGAGGATTTTAAATCTAGAATATCCTAGTTGGGAAGAGCTCGGAAATCTTTCAAGAACTGGAGATCCAGATGATACTTCAAGTATTTGGTCTCGCTTTCAAAACCTGGCCAATCCGAACTCTAGTTTTAATAACGGACTTCGAACTGCAGATGCTATAGTTTGTGCCAATTATGATCTTCTTGAGTTTGGAAAAGATCCCATGAGCGCATTTTTTAATGATGGTTATTCGGCTCCTCTTTATTTAAAAGCTCATGTTCGAAATGATTTTTTAAATAATCATAATTTTGTGAGTACGATAAATCGCTCTGATCGAAATAATGAGAATCCACCTTATATAAGTTGTTTTCCTATTACCGAATGATTATTTTTGTCCTATTGATGTTGTCAGGGAGTGTAAGCGCCCAATGCGTGGAGGATGCTCCCTACTCTTTTTCGACTTCAGGTTTCTCAGAGACAATGGGGAGATGGTTATTTTCTGGAGATGGAATCATTTGGAATTACCCAAGAGATAAGAATGAAGTTTTCCTAACTTTCGACGATGCTCCAAGTTTGAAATATACCCCGAGTGTTTTAGATGTCTTAAAAAAGTACCAGGTGAAAGGGAGTTTTTTTGTTATTGGAAATCGTTTAAAAAGTGAAAAAGAAAAAACCATTTTAAGAAAAATTTCTGAGGATGGGCATGATATCTTTCCCCATAGTAGAGATCACAAGAACTCTTTATTGTGGCAAGATCCCTATGATTTATTAAGGGAAATTAGTGAAATAGAATTAGAGATTACAGCCATAACAGGAAAAACCTATCCAAAATTATATCGACCGGCGTGGGGTATTATTCCTGAGGCTCATCGAAAATTATTAGTTCAAAATGGTTATAAAATTATTCTTGCTGATGTTTTTGGAGGATATTTTTCATTACCTCGCTTTGGTTTTGATGAGCCTAAATCCAAAATGGTTCCTTATCTTTTAGAAAACACTAAACCAGGGTCAATTATTGTTTTACATAATGGCGAAAAACGATCTGATGGTGTTTTTGATAGTGACTGCCTAGAGGAAATCCTTGAAGTATACCTGCCAAAAATAAAACAAAAATTCTCTCTGAAATCTTTAAGTCAAAAGCAAGACTAAAACATTATTATTGGCGTTATTGTCTAAGTTTGGCAAAATAGGCACGGGAGATTATATATGTTTAATAAAGTTTTTGTGATTAGTATTTTTTCTTTTTTATTGAGTGCTTGTTCAAGTTTTCAAGGAGGTAACAATAATAGTTTTGACCTTCATCTTACTTCGTTTGAATACCCCTTTCCTGTAAAATATTTCGACTTAAAAAGCCAACGAGAAGATCTCAAAATGGCTTATATGGACTTAAATTCGGATTCAAAAAAAATCATTGTGCTATTGCATGGAAAGAATTTTTCAGGATTTTACTGGGAAAGAATTGCATCAGAACTCGTTAAACGTGACTTCAGAGTTATTATCCCTGATCAAATTGGATTTGGAAAAAGTAGTAAGCCTAAATACTATCAATATAGCTTTTATAATTTGGCCCTTAACACTAAAAAACTTTTAGATAAGCTTGAGACACGAAATTTTATTCTGGTAGGGCACTCAATGGGAGGGATGCTGGCAACTCATTTCACTTATCAATATCCAAAAGTAGTAAAACAATTAGTCATGATTAATCCTATTGGATTAGAGCCTTATCTTAAGTATGTTGAGTATAAAGATCCCCAGTTTTTTTACGAAAATGAACTTAATAAAACTCCCGAAAAATTTAAAGAATATCAAAAAAGAAATTACTATGATGGAAAGTGGAAGCCTGAATACGATAAATTGCTAATCCCTTTGACAGGCCAAATGCGTGGAGATGATTGGAGTAGAGTTGCTTGGAATAATGCCTTAACTTACGGGCCTATCTTCAGTGAAGACATCACAAGTAAATTTAAGGATATCGATAATCAAGTCCTTTTGATAATAGGGATGAGAGACAAAACTGGACCTGGTCGATTTTGGAAGAAAAAGGGTGTGAAATATAAATTAGGACAATACGATAAACTTGGAAAATTGACGAATCGTGCTTTAAAAAACTCCCATCTTGTCGAGCTTTCCGGCTTGGGACATATGCCTCAATTTGAAGATTTCTCCAGGTTTAGCTCCGCTTTTTTTGACAATTTAAGACCTTAAAATGATGAAGAATTTTCCAGGTAACTTGTTGTAAATCAATAGATATAGTAAATCGAGTCCATAAATAAAGGACTGGTTATGAAATCTCACTTAATTCTGATTTTTGGAATCTTTGGATTTTGCTTAAATGCATTTGCAGCTGACTTACCAGTGGCTTCTGATATTGATTTTAAAACAGGTATGATGTGGGAGTGGAGTTATAAAAATAGTGATGGAGATATCTATTCAGTAGAGCGCTATAAACTGGTAGATATCGAGACTTTTCAGTTAAATACAACTCTGCGCTTTGAAATGTCTACGAGCTACAATGGAGGCCCTTTTGAAGTGCATCACCAATTCACTATGAATCTCAGACAATGTTATCGAAGCCATTTGAATCCAAGACAGCGAATGGGATTTAATCTTCGAATGTATCCTATAAGAAATGGAGAAATTGGTAGGTATGTACTGGCCCCCTCAGTAGCTTTCGAGGAGAAATTTAACTGTAATGGTAATATCTATGAGAATAATTGGCGCTATGAAACTAGTTTCTCCACTGTGGTGAATCCAATTTTGGGTGAGAGAGCTGTTTTTTATCAGAAAGATAAAATTAAAAAAGGAGCCCAGTTAACTGGGGCATATGACACTCAAACTGGGATCATGTTGAAAAAAGTTTTCAATCCTGGAACCGAGAATGAATACACTTCAGAGCTTACAGATTTAATCAGTTATTAAATTTCAAAATTTTCTGACATAAATCCTTTGATAGAGTAAAATTTTACTATAAGTAAAACTTATCCTAAACCCAGTTAACAAAGGAATGAGAATGGACTCGATTGACACTGGTATTACAGCTTGGATGCTAGTTTCCACAGCTTTGGTTTTATTAATGGTGCCTGGACTTGCTATGTTTTATGGTGGTCTGGTCAGGACTAAAAACGTCATTGGAACGATGATGCATAGTTTTGCGGCAATGAGTATTGTAACTATCATCTGGACCGTATGTGGATACTCAATGACATTTGGAGAAAATGTTCTCGGCGGTTGGTTTGGCTGGAATTGGGACTATGTTTTTTTTCAAGGTATTGATGGATCGATAATGAAAGATGCAGGAATTCCTGAGTATGT
>CEQY01396400.1_pt1 | contig 19247 bp, 22 predicted proteins | sample 361391 | NCBI WGS metagenome assembly CEQY01 (sample SAMEA2621075, study PRJEB7988) | marine metagenome | isolation source: saline water (ENVO:00002010), including | reverse complement strand
CCCTCTGAGTCGCAGGGAAAGAGTAGTGTGAGTGATGTTGAAAAAGCAGTTATCGGAGCGAGAAACCTCATTACTTCCATTGACCAGCAGATTGATGAGGAGGCCTATTGGTAGGCCTGATTGATTCGAGTGAGTGGTCAAATTTAAGACCTATTCTGGCTGAATGGGATCAAAAATTTTTCCCCTTTCCTTGGAGAGAATCCCATTGGAATAGTTTGGTCTACGACTACCATGCCTTGATTGCAGCATATGATCAGGATAAACTGTGCGGATTTAGTCTATTTAACACATCTCAAGGAGTAGAATCCTATCATTTATTGAAAATTTATGTAGTCCAGGACTCGCGCAAAAAGGGTCTGGCTTCTGATATGATTAAATACTCAATTAAAAAATTCGAATTAAAGCAAATTTATCTTGAAGTTGCTGTTAATAATATTGCTGCGATTGCTCTGTATGAGAGCTTAGGTTTTGAGAAACTTCTAAAGAAAGATTCATTTTATTCAGATGGGAGCGATGCTTTCGCAATGCTTCTTAAATGCGATTAAACTTGTCAAATGACAAACAGATTGTTATATAAGACACCTGTTATTAAGTTGTTATCTTTAGGGTGGGAATTTTCCGGCCCTTTTTTTTTATTGGGGTCAATTCTTGGAGGTTTCAAGAAAAAGAACAGGTACCGAACAACAATTTTTCGATCTTACAAAGAAGATTGTCGAATTGGAATGCGGTTATAAACTCTATGACATGGAATATGTCAGTGGTTCTTCAACTCTAAGAGTTTTCATCATGGATGATAAAACGAAGACTGCAGTTATAGAAGACTGTGTGAAAGTTGACCGAGGCTTTACTCCTTATTGTGAGACTGAGGCATGGATACCGGAAGATTTTGTCTTAGAGGTTTCTTCTCCAGGTATGTATCGCGAGCTAAAGTCAATTCAACATTTTGAATGGGCCCAAGGGGAGCTAGTGCTGGTAAAGCTAGACCCTCATAAACTTGAAGGTGAGTTACGAGAAAGACTTAAAGAGATGGGAGCATTAACTTCACTTTCTCTTAGAGCTAAAGTTAGTGGTATTTTACCTTCCGCTGTAAAGCTAGAAGTTGATTCAGAGGATCTAGAGATTCCTTTTGAAGTGATAAAAAAAGCAAATTTAGATCCGGATGTGGATCCATATAAGGAGTAGAGTGTGAATTTTTCTGAAATTGGAAAAGTAATCGAGCAGCTTGGAAAAGATCGTGGGATCAAAAGAGAAGTTGTTATTGGTGCTATCGAGCAAGCCTTCTTAGTCACTGCACGAAAAAAGTTTGGTATCCAGGGGGAGTATGAAGCAAAATACAATGAAGATGATGGTGAGATTGAAATATTTCAATATAAAAATGTCGTTGATGGAGTTAAGGATCCAATTGTTGAAATTGACTTTAACCAAGCTCAAGAACTAGACGAAGAAGCTGTCGTTGGAGATCAATTAGGGATAAAAATTGAGGACCCAAGGTTCTCAAGAGTTGATATTCAAACAGCCAAGCAAATTATTTTTCAAAAAGTAAGAGATGCAGAAAGAGAAATTCTTTTCGCTGACTTCAAACATAGAGAAGGTGAGTTGGTAACAGGACTTGTTCGTCGTTATGAGAGAGGAAATGTTATCATCGATCTAGGAAAAGCGGATGCGATTCTTACTCGAAGAGAAATCATTTATGGGGAGACTTTTAAGCCGGGCGATAGAGTTCAAGCTTATTTGTCTGAAGTTGTTATGACAAATAGAGGTCCTGAAATCCGTTTGACGAGAACATCCCCTATGTTTTTGGTTAAGCTTTTTGAAACCGAAGTTCCTGAGATTCAAGATGGAACTATCGAGATAAAAGCTGCTGCAAGAGAGCCAGGTCATAGAGCTAAAATTGCTGTCTTTACTGTTGATAGAGATATTGATCCTGTTGGAGCTTGTGTTGGGATGAAGGGCTCTAGAGTTCAAAATATTGTAAACGAACTTCAAGGAGAGAAAATCGACATTGTTAAGTGGCACGATGATGTGGAAGTGTTTGTTAGAAATGCACTTGCTCCTAGTGAGATCACATCAATTAATATGAACTCTGAAGAACATATCTTGGATGTTATAGTCGAAGAAGATCAACTCTCATTGGCTATTGGACGAAGAGGTCAAAACGTAAGACTTGCAGCGATGCTGAGCGGATGGAAAGTAAATATTATTTCCAAGTCTAAGCTTCAAGAAAAAGTTAAACTTGCAGTTGAAAACCTTGCTCAGCTTCCCGAAGTTAACGAAGCGACGGCTCAAGTTCTCGTTCAGTCCGGTATTATGTCTGTTGTCGATCTAAGCGCAAGTGAAGTTGGAGATATTGCGAAGATTATGGAAATTGAAAATGAGGCGGCTCAAACAATGATCGCTGCGGCTGCGGCTGCTATTGAAAATCCTGATATTCAAAATGAACCAGAGGAAGAAGATGAGATTATTTCTGCCTCTGCGGTTCCATCTGCACGTCAAGGTATGATTGCAGATGATAGCCAGTCAGGTAAATCTGAGGATGACGGTGAGAAATTTTCAGATGCTGAGAGAAGACTGCGTGAGGAATTGGCAGCCTTCAAATTGAAGTAAAGATTATTAAAAATAGGAAAAACCTGGAGTAAAGTGAACCTATGAAAGTTTTTGAATTAGCAAAAGAACTCGATATTGGAGCCATTGATCTGGTTGAGAAGCTCAAAGGTATGGGACTAAATGTTCGTAACCATATGGTAAAGCTCAGCGATGAAGAAGTAGCTCAAGCAAAACAGGCTTTTGCTCCAGACGAAGAAAAGCCTACTAAAAAGAAAGTCACCAAGAAGAAGACAGCTAAAAAGGCAACTAAGAAAAAAGTTGTGAAGAAAAAAGTTGTGAAGAAAAAAGTCGTCAAGAAGAAGGCTGAAGACGAAAAAACTGAGGAAGTTGAAGAGGCCAAACCGGTTGAAGAAATCGCGGCAGCTCCTCAAGTGGAAGAAGTCACTCTTGACGAAGAGCCAGCGGTTAGAGGTTTAGAGATCGTTGAGGAAGCTCCTAAAAAGAAAGTTGTCGTCAAACGTCGTGCGGAAGGAAAAAAAGAAGAGAAGACTTCAGAATCAGATAAAGATTCTAGTGATGTGTATCGAGAGAAAATGCATTCTTTTACTCCTATTTCAGTTCCTGACCAACCACCTAAAGAGAAAAAAGAAGCTAAGAAAGGGCCGGCCGATGATGCTAGAGCCTCAGTTCCTGATCCAAGTCAAAGCTCTGACGACAGAGCCGGTGCCAATAAAAAACGGATGGGAGACCTTGCAGCAATTGTTTCTAAAAAAGGTGCAGCTAAGACTAAAGATATCACTCAAGTTAGAGCTGAAGAGGAAATGAAACTAGCTTCAACTTTAGTGGGAAGGTCTATTTATACTCCTATTCGAAGAAAGAAAGTTTACACCGGAGCCACGAAGCAGACTGAAATTACAGAGGTAAAAGACTCTAAAAGAGTGGTAAATATATATGATGTTGTCACAGCTGCCGATCTAGCTCAAAAATTAAGCCAGAAGTTTGAAAAATTTCAAAATGAATGTCTTGATTTAGGATTGTTGGTTAAAAAAGATGATTATATCGGTGTTCAGTTAGCAACCGAGATTGCCGCACTTTATGATTATAGAGTTGAAAATAAGGCATTCAATGAAGAAGAGTTCTTAAGAGATGAAAAAGCTAAAAAAGATAAAGCAAGTCTTCCTCTTAGAAACCCAATAATCACCGTCATGGGGCATGTTGATCACGGTAAAACAACGCTTCTAGACCATATTCGAAATACGAAAGTGACTGACGGAGAAGCTGGGGGAATTACTCAGCACATTGGTGCTTATTCTGTACAAGTCGATGATGCGACTCTAACTTTTCTTGATACTCCTGGGCACGCGGCTTTTGGATCTATGCGCCAACGTGGAGCTAATGTCACTGATATTGTGATCTTAGTTGTCGCTGCGGATGATGGAGTTATGCCTCAGACCAAAGAGTCTATTAAATATGCTAAAAATGCTGAATGTCCCATTATAGTTGCTATTAACAAGATGGATAAAGAAGGCGCAAATCCAGAGAGAATAAAGCAGGAACTTACCGAGTTTGAGCTTATCCCTGAAGAATGGGGAGGAACGACATTATTTGCTGAAGTATCAGCACTTAATGGCGATGGGATCGATGATCTACTTGAAACAGTAAAGCTTCAAGCTGAGATTATGGATCTACATGAATCTCCAAAAGGAAAAGCTGAAGGTGTGATCATCGAATCTAAAATTGAGGTTGGTCGTGGACCTGTCGCTACGGTTTTGGTTCAAAAGGGAACACTTTCAAAAGGTGATGCCGTCGTTTGTGGTGAGAAATATGGTAGAGCCAGATCACTTATGTCTACTACAGGTAAAGACGTAAAGTCCGCGGGTCCATCGATTCCTGTTCAGATACTTGGACTTAATGATCCACCAAACCCAGGTGATATCCTTAATGTGGTAAAAAATGAGCGTGAGGCTAAAAAGATAGTTGAAAATCGTGCTTCAGAAAGAAAAGCACTTCAAAATGTTGAAGCTCCAAAAGTTGCAAGTCTTGAAGATTTCTTTGCCAATGCTGATGTTCAGTCTGGAGAAAAGAAAATTCTTAATCTTGTTATCAGGGCGGATGTTCAGGGGTCTTATGAAGCCATAAAAGAGGCCATTGAGCCGCTTGGAAATAATGAAGTCGGAGTAGATGTTATATCTGGTGGAGTAGGTGCCATAACTGATAATGATGTTGTGATGGCAGCCAACGCTAATGGATATATTATTGGCTTTAATATGCGTCCGGTAACTTCTGCTCGTAAACTTTCTGAAGAGAAAGGAATTGAAATTAGAACTTATAGTATTATCTATGAGTTAATTGACGATGTGACTAAGGCCCTTGAAGGGATGTTATCTCCTGAAGCCGTTGAGAAATATATCGGACGTGCGGAAGTTAAAGAGACATTCAATATTCCAAAGGTTGGAACTATCGCTGGATGTGGTGTTATCGACGGGAAGATTGAGAGAGGATGCAATATCAGACTTCTGCGTGATGGGAAGATCATGTACGATGGTAAACTTTCAACTTTAAAGAGATTTAAAGATGAAGTTAAAGAAGTCTCTAGTGGTTATGAATGTGGTATGGCCTTAGAAGGTTATAACGATATAAAAAGTGCAGATCTGATTGAAGCTTATCTTCTAGAAGAGAAACAAAGAAAGTTGGATGCACCTGAAGCTACATTATAGATGGCACGAAAGAAAAATTTCAACAAAACTATTTTTGAAGACAAAATAAAGGATCAGCTTAATCTCTCTTTAAGAAGGGATTTAGCTGATCCAAGACTTGTTATGGCAAGTATTACGCGAGTCGAACTTACGGCTGATTATTCTCAAGCAAAAGTTTACTGGGACACCTTTGATGCTAATAAAAGAGGTGACGTAAAAAAAGCTATGGAAGGAGTAAGCTCTGCTTTGAGATCCATCCTGGCCAAAGAACTTAATGTCCGTCACACACCTGAATTGGCTTTATTTTATGACTCTCAATTTGAAGATGAGAGAAAAATAGAGGAGATTCTTGCTGGTGAGTCAGACGAAGAAGACGCCTAGACCATTTATTATCAATATTAACAAGCCTGCTGGTATTACGTCTTACGATATAATTCGTAAGTGGAAGCCAGTCTTAAAAAGCTGTGGCAAAGTAGGACACTTTGGCACATTAGATCCGTTTGCAGATGGAGTTTTGATGTTAGGTGTGGCCGGGGCCCAAAGGCTTAATGACTATATACATGAATATCTTCCTAAGACTTATCTTGCAAAAGGTGTTTTAGGAGTTGAGACAGACACGGGAGACCCTGACGGAGAAGTAACTCAGAAAGATGAGGCACCCTACCTCAGTGAAGTTATTTCAAAATTTGAAATACCTTTTATCCAAGAAAAGCTAGAAGCCAAATTTCTTGGTGAGTATTGGCAGGCCCCTCACAAGTTTTCTGCGGCTAAATTTCAAGGAAAACCACTGCATCAATGGGCGAGAGAGGGAGTTGAAATCAAAAAAGTTGATGTGAGGCGTGAAGTCCACTCTCTCGAAGTTGTTAAGTATGACTTTCCCAACCTTTGGATTCGCTATCAAGTAAGCTCAGGAACGTATATTCGAACTCTTTTTCGAGATTGTGCAATAGAGCTCGGAACAATTGGCATGCTTGAGGGGTTGACCCGAGAGAAAGTGGGAGGAAGTAATCTTTCAAATGCCATGGAGTCTGAGCCGAGTGGTGATTTTTTACGCCTAGAAATTGATGAGGTACTAAGTTTTAATTCTCTATACCTTAATGACGAAAAATCAAAACTGTTTTTAAATGGTGTTCAATTGAGAAAAGATCAACTAGAAGGTGAAGGGGAAAAAATCTTTTCTAAACCTTTTTGGGTGAGACAAAAATCTGAAAGAATAATCGGATTGGCAGAAATGAAAGATGATAAACTTATTTCAAGAATTAATTTTCCGATCTAGTTCAAAATAACCTTCAGTTACTTTATCCCAAGCTGCTTTGGCGAAGCTGTTTTGGTCTGCAAACTCATGAGCAAGAATCGCTTCATGTAAAATAATTCCTGTTTTTCTTCCAGGAATGACGAGTCCTCCATTTACAACTTCCGGAGTTCCATAAATACTGACAGGATATACAGGCACGTTGTATTCAAAAGCTATATCAATTAAAGCTGTTTTTATTTGATCAAATGGCTTAGGGCCTATACCACCATCCTTTCTTCTTGTTCCCTCTGGGTAGTACTGCAATTGTCGTCTATTACTGGTGAGTTCTTTCTTAGAAATTTCAAAAACTTTTTTACGAGAGTCCTTACTTTTTCGATCGACAACAATGGCCCCTGATGCATAGGCGAGAAGCCCAAGGATAGGAACATATAAAACCTGTTTTTTCATAATAGGTGCCATGATAATTTTGGAAAAAATAATCGGAATATCTCCAAAGCTTTGATGGTTAGCGATATAAAGACCAGGAGGAGAGATTTTCTTTTTACTTTCTTCGTCTCTTCGGTCAATCGTCAGTAAATTGGTAAAAAACACAGTCTTAAGCATTATTCGATAGAATCTAACCCACATTTGTGAAGTGACTTTAAATCTTGTTTCTGTTCCAAAGGGAAGGACAAAAATGACGACTGGTAAGGCAAAAAATATAATGAGTGTGGCAAACCAAATATAAACAAATGGTTGAAATAAGTAGTGAAAAAGCTTCATGATAGTTTTTTAAGTAAGAGATCAGATTGCATTAAGCTTTTGAGTCCTTTTTCATTTGCATCCCAGATATTTTGAAGAGTGAGGTCATCTTTCAAGACTGGACATTCAAAAGTAAGGACGGGGCTTCCGTATTTCTCAGGAGCGTAGGTGCCTAAGCTACCTGGGGTCGGGTAACCTATATTTCCAGCTACTGGGTATTGATTATAGCTTGAGAGATAATCCGCAATATCTTGGGCATCTCCATTAAAGTTTAATATGGGTTTCCAGGAGTGAAAGGAGAGGATTACACCGGGATTGTACTTGTGAAAGAGTTTATCCAGAAAAACATTTTCAGGTTCACTTAAGGGACCTGAGCCAGGATTATATTTGTCTTGTGTATATTCTCCTGACCAATCTTCTGTTGGATAGTTTCTGTTTAGATCAACACCTTGGCTATTGACTCTTGATGCCATCCTGTATCCATCTGGATTAAGGATGGGAAGAACAATTAAGGGAATATCTTTAAGTGAGTGGTCCTCTTTGAGCCATTCAAATAATTTCTGAAGGACAAAAACGCCCTCGACTTCGTCTCCATGAGTTCCGGCCATGAGGTAGACATACTTATCTCCTGAAACATCAGACTTAAATACTTCTATTTCATTCCCTTCAACGCTTTTACCACTTGGGAGTTCAGAGAAAATCATAGTTCTTCCTTATGTACATAAATAGCCGACTGACCGGGAGTTTCTTCAACTTCAATTTCTAAATGTTGAAATTTAAATTGGAAACGCTCATATGTAAGTCTTCGAATCTCATCACAGAGATAAACAGCCAATCTCTCAGCACTTGTATTTAAAATGGGTAGTAGTAAAACATCCTGCTTTGGAATACTAAATTTAGACTCACAAGGAGGGATGATGACAAAGTTATTTTCTTCTTCAAATATTTTGAGTCGAGGGTTTTGCTTTGGAAGTAGGAGTTTGTGATCAAGTGAATCACAGACCTCTCGAACTATGGGTTTGATATCAAGAAAATCAAAAACCATATCAGATTTTAGTTCACTGACTTCACCTTTTAACATCACACGATAATTATGTCCGTGAAGAGGCTCCCTTGTCCCATCTTCAAAAATGAGAAAGTGAGAAGAAGCAAAATTAAAATATTGCTTATAAACCTTGATTGAATAGTTTAAGTCCAATATAACCTCTGATTTCAATGGTTTGATTAGCAGCGACTTTATAAAAAATTAGGAATTTTGAAAAGCTCTTTCTCTCTGTTTTGTTGCAGTGCAGAGAGCCTCGAGAACTCACTTCACAAGTATTTGAAAAAGCGATACTTTGCTAAGTATGAAAAAATCACTTTTGAAGTCTAGGCTCAAGGATGTATCGAAGTTTTTAACCTCTGATGCGGCTCAAAACGCCATTAAGATATTAAAAAAAGAATTAGATAATTATCAAGAACCAAAATTGAGTGAGGAATCAACTGATAGGTTTCCCATTCCAAAGGAGCTTGAACGAAACTCTAAAGCAATCGCACTTTTTAGTGACGGTGGCTGTAGAGGGAATCCCGGTCCAGGAGCCTATGGATTTTTGGTACAAAATGCAAGCGGAGATATCGTTTTTGAGCAAGCTGAGTTTTTTGAACATACCACCAATAATCGAATGGAGCTTCAAGGTGCAATAAGCGCATTAGAGTTTGCCCTATCGAGTGCTAGTGAACAGGAAATTTTTGTTTATACAGACTCTAAGTATGTGGTTGATGGAATTAACTCTTGGGTGTCCGGCTGGAAGAGTCGAGGCTGGAGAAAAGCGGATAAAAAGGCTCCCGAGAATTTAGAGTATTGGCAGAAACTGGATGAGCTGGCCTTAAAAACTAAAGCCAAGTTTTTATGGGTTAAGGGACATGCAGGTCACCCTCAAAATGAAAGAGCCGATCAACTAGCTAATGAGTGCATGGATGATCATGAGGGCTAGGCATTTTTTAATCGGTCTTCTTTTTTTAGGCTTTCAAGGGCAGCAAGTCTTTGCAAAATGTCGTCTAGATAAAGAGGTTGTATCTCTTTCAGGTCCGATGACACATCTTATAGAAGAGATGAACTTATTAGATGATCCAAAGCTTAAAGCTATTTCAAAATTTCATCCTCTGGAGAAGCCTTTTAAAAAAAAGGTCTTGGCGGGAGGACTTTTTTTATCTCCTCATGTCTTTAGAGATTATAAAGACTCTCTCATCATCTTTGATAAGAGTAGAGAGTTTGAATACCTTTTAAAAAAAACTGAGCATAAAGATTACATCGAGATAGATTCTCGAGATCAAGATCCTTTTGAAGTGATTAATATTCTCGTGCTTAGGATTAGACCTGTGCTTAAAGGCTGTAGAGATGAATTGAAATCTCTTGAAAAAAAGTTTCAAAATCTTCGAGAAAATCTTTTAAAAGCAAAGTTAAATTTGAAGGCTTTATTTTTTCTGGGAGACCAGAAAAGAAAATTGCCAGAGACTATTATAAGTCATGATGGCTTTGTTCTCTTTTTAAAGAAATTTGATAATTTTAAAACTTATCCGTCGGATCTTGCTTATGTCACATGGTCATCAAAAATAATGAAAGAACTTAAAGACTATAGAAAAATCGGCCTCATTGAAGCTCAACATGAGGTGCTAACTCGTATAGAGCGAGAAGACGGACATTATGATCTGGCCTTTCGCGGAATTATGACTCCAGGGATCAGGCAGGCTTATTTTCTTAAAGCTTTTCTTGAGCCATTTATACTTTCATCAAGCGACGAACAATAGACTGAGCCTCACCAAAACTTCTTGTTGTAATTGTAGAGCCATTTATGGGCGGTTGTTTGCGTGATAGCTCCTTCATTTGTTTTACTCTTGCATCACTTGGTGGGTGAGTGCTCATTGCATCTGAGAGTGAAGCTAACATTCCATTTTGCGATTTTTTCGCCTGTTTTTCCATGCGATTGAGTTTTTCGTAAAACTTGCCAACATAGTCTTTGTTATAACCTGCTTGTACACTAGTTCTAAATCCAACTCTATCGGCTTCCATTTCATCTTCTCTACTGTTCGCCATGAAGCCGTACTTTTGGATTAAAAGACCTCCGGCTGCGCCTGCTGCTGCTCCGTATTTTGCCGCTCGCTCGACACATTCTTGATATTTTCTTTTGTTTTTCTTTCTCGATCCACAAGTGGCCTTTCCTATTCCGTATCCAAGTGCACCTCCAGCGAGAGCTCCACCCAAGCCGTAAAGAATAGAATTTCCTTCCTCTTTTTTGGCGGCTTCAATCCTTTCAGCTGAATGTCTAGCTTTTACATGGCCAATTTCATGTCCAATAACTCCTGCCAACTCCGCCTCACTTTCGGCCATTGCAAGTAGGGGACCTGTGACAAAGACCTCTCCTGCCGGAAGTGCAAAAGCATTTACAGTCTGAGATTGAACAACTCTAAAATTATAAATATACGGCTGTCCCTCTAAACCGTTGGCTTTAGCAATATGTTTTCCCACATGATTGATATAACCATCTAAGTAGGAACTCTTATAAGGAGGATAATCTTTAAGCATTTTTGGAAGGTACTCTGCTGTCATCTTCTTTTCGTCTTTGACAGTCATTTTAGTTTTTTGACCTTTATTAGATCCTTCTCGGTAGCGACTCTTCTTTCCTGTTGCACAACTTGCCAATAAAAAAGGCATAGCAGCTAAAAGCGTTCTTCTACCGTAAGCTGTTGAATTTAATTTTGCGAGTTCTAGCTCAAGTTTGATGATGATTTCATTTGTCTTCATTTGTACCTCTATTTAAAGATATTTTAGCAAGCTTCTTAAACTTTTCAATCTACTTTAAACTCATTTGATCTGGAGTAATGGCCAATGGTGCTCAATTAATTGTAAACTTACATATGGAAATTAGTTTAAGCATTTCAGAATTTCTTCCCGGCTGGAGTTTTGAGGGAGATATTAAGATTGATGCAGGCAATGCTATTTTGATCCATGGCCCCAATGGTGTGGGGAAATCCAGTTTACTCCAGTATTTTAAGCTTAATCATAAAAGTCTTTTTACTCATCGAGTTTTGCGCTTTGTCGATCAACCCAGGCTAAATCCTTTAAACGATATCAGTTTAAATGATGTGATTTCTCAACTCTCAAGTAGGAGGGATCCGACTCAAAAACTCTTTCAAGAGTTTTATCCCATTGTTGAAGATTATGCCTCCAAACCCTTAAAGGATTTAAGTGGAGGACAAAATCAAATGTGTAAGATTTTGATTGGGATTTTTTTAGGTGGCGATATTTATTTTTTCGATGAGCCCTCTCAAAGCTTGGATGACACAAATATTAAAAATTTTTCATGTTGCTTAGAAGGATTGAAAGGTGCAAATAAGGCTTGCGTAATTATTGAACATCAATCGGGTTTGATTAAGTCTCTTTGTCAAAAGTCTTATGGTATGCAAAGAGAGGGAAGCATAATAAAAATCAAGGAGTCTCATGGAGATTGATCTTATACGTATTCTCTGTGCGTTCTTTTGTGGATTTGGCTTGACCCTAAGTGGATCTCTTTGTCAGTTAACAACCAATAATTCTCTAGCTTCGCCATCAACTCTAGGGATGGATGGAATTGGAGTGGGGTGTTTAATTTTGGCCCAAACATTTATCACAAGTTTTGGTTTTAGTTGGGGAATAGAACTTACGAGTCTTGGGTTATTTTTTTTCCTTTTTACTATTATGGCATTTTTTCTTTTAAAAATGAGATCAAAAAGACTATGGCAATTTTTAAACTTAAAACAAATCATCCTTCTCGGATTAGCTTTCAACTTAATGATGGGAGCTATTTTTTCAGTGTTACAATTTATGTTTATGGCATTAAATTATGATTTTCCAACCTCTCTTTGGTTTGGACATTTCAAACATGCAGGGAGCACAGGTCTAATTGTATTGGGTCTAAGTTTTTCTTTTATTTGGATTTATTGCTTTCGCCATAGCGAGAAATTTAATTTTATTAATTTAGGTGTTCATATGGCCCAGGGAATGGGGGTAAATGTTGAACGCTTTCAAAAAATTAACCTTCTTCTGGCCCTTTTTATAACGGGAGCGATTATTAGTTTTTTCGGTGTGTTTTCATTTCTCGGTTTAGTGTTGCCCCATATCTTGAGAAGTTTTGGAATTTTTAAGATTAATATGCGAAATGAAATTTTATGGGGACCTTGGATCGGAGGAGCTGTCATCGCTGTTGTGGATTTAGGCTGCTACAATTTTATATTCTACGGAGCGGAGCTTCCAGTCGGAATGATATCTAGCGTTATCGGTGCTCTTAGTCTCATTCTTCTTTCTTTTAAAATGAATATTGTCCGAGGCTAGCACTTGGCAAATCGCGGGTGTGCGTTTATCGTTTTATAAGTGTTTAAATTTTAAATGAATGCAAAAGGATTTACATGAAATTACTAAGTTTATTATTAGTCTGCACCATGGTGATCGTAGCCTGTAATGAGGGTGGCGGTAAGGCCAAAAAGGTAGACCTAAAATCAGAAGAAGATAAAACTTTTTATGCTATGGGGTTTATGTTGGGAGCTAATTTGCAAAGGCTTAACCTCAATGATCAAGAGCTGGGAGCACTTTACACAGGGATCGTAGATTCAGCAAAAGGAAGCGAAGCGGCAGTTGAAATGGCAGCTTACCAACCTAAAATTCAAGAAATGTTCAAAGCAAGAATGGAAATGGCTTCTAAGAATCAAAAACAGGGTGGAGAAAAATTCATCACTGATTATATGAAGAAAAATCCAGAGGCTAAAAAAACAGACTCAGGTCTTGTCTACCATATTCTTAAAGAGGGAACCGGGGCGATGCCAAAAGCTGAAGACTCAGTTGAAGTTCATTATCATGGTCAATTAACGGATGGAACAGTTTTTGATTCTTCCGTAGACAGAGGTAAGACAATTACTTTCCCGTTAAATAGAGTTATCAAGGGGTGGACTGAAGGTCTTCAACTAGTTAAAGAAGGTGGAAAAGTAAGACTTATCATTCCTGCTGATCTTGCTTATGGTGATGCTGGTGCACCTCCTAAAATTCCAGGTGGCGCAACTCTTCAATTTGAAGTTGAACTCTTTAAAATAAATCCTGAAAAAGAAGAAGCAAAAAAATAAACTTAAGGCGATAGGCGAGAGATCTTCCAGATCTCTCCCTCTCGTTCATAGAAAAAACGATCATGTAGTCTAGATGGTCTTCCTTGCCAAAACTCAGCATTTTCAAAACTTATTAAATATCCACCCCATCTTTCTGGGCAGGGAACTTGATCTTTAAAAGCTTGTGAATTCTCTTGAACCTTGGATTCAAGTTCTTCTTTTGAAACTTGCTTTGACTGATATGAAGAGTAGGCACTTACTTGAGAGCCAAATGGCCTTGAGTTAAAGTAGGCCTCAGATTTTTTTCGAGAGATTTTTTCAATTTTCCCTTGAATTCTTACCTGGCGATCTAACTCCTTCCAAAAAAAGAGCAAACTTACCTGAGGATTTAACAAAATTTCTTGTCCCTTTCTAGATTCGTAATCGGTAAAGAAGACTAGCCCTGATTCATCAAACTCCTTAACTAATATGACTCTAGATGAGGGAAAATTCTCGTTATTAGTCGTACTTAATACGGCTGCATTTGGATAGGAAACATCTTCTTTTTCTAGGTCATCAAACCATTGAGACAATTGTCCCCAGGGTGTGGGATTAAGTTGATCTTGCTCAAGAGGTTTTTGATGGTATTCCAGTTGGATGCTCTTTAGATCTCTCATATATTCATTACTTCGTTACAATAGATCCGTTTTGAAGACGAACTTGAATTTCTGTGGCTTCAGGGTTGTCCTTAACGGAATTGAACTCACCAATATAACCCTGTTCGACCTCTAGATTAAAAAGGTAATCTCGCTCAGGAGCGGGAAGAATAGCGACATGACCATTTTCTACTTCTATATAGGTGTTGAACTCTGGTCTATCGATATTAATAGCACTATCTACGCCCTCTAGAAGAATTCTCTTTCCTTCAGGAATGGAGAGCTCACAAGTAACTCCATCGAGTTTCGCAAAATTTACTTTTAATAGCTCTGGTCTTTGTTCAACCATTTCTTGTTCGAAAGGTCCTGAAAGTTTGCAGTTGAATTTTAATTCGTTATTTAATGAATTTTTAAGCGTAAATTGACCACTTTTAAAATTGAGATCTACTTCGTCAATTTCAGAGCCTAATGCCATATTCATCTGAAAAGAGTCTTTTAAATTGTCTGAGTCAGCAAATTGAACCTGGTCAAAGATTTTCACTTTACCTGACTTGCCATCGATATCAATTAAGCCTCCCAGAATAATCACTCTTTGATTTTCCTCGTCAGCTTTAAAAATAGGGGTAAATTTCCAATAGAGTAAACCAAGTCCTAGAAATACAAAAACCCAAAACATGGCAAACAAACTAAAAATAAGCTTGAAGAAGCTAAACTTCTTCTCTGGCTTAAAAGGAGGATAATTATGTCTTGATCTGACCTTGTCTGCGTAAGTTCTTGAGTCCTCACTTAAAAGGGCTGGATTCTCATCAATATCCACAAGGGCTCGAGACATAAGATTAATCTTTGTCTCTGCTGGTAGTCCTGTGAGGTAGGTATCAACTTCATTAAGGAATTGGTCTTTAGATTTCATACAGCACCTGATTGTAATAGTCCGGAATATTATGCCGAACAGCTCATGATCAGGCCAGCCCTAGGAAAATTTTAATCCCGCAAAATGTCATGCCGATAAACATGCTAGACTTATTATGCAAGGAGTTAGCATGTCCAATGTAATCGATTTTCAGGCCAAAAGAGACGAATCAATAGAGAAAAGAAAAAGATCCTTTGAGAGGGTTTTATTTTCTGAGTTTCTGGGATCTTATGCCGAAATAGATGAGAATGGTACCAAGTTCAATGTTGGGTTAATAGATATTTCGAGGGAAGGTTGCCTCTTTCAAGTTCCTTTTTCGGAGCAAGCAAGAGACCACTTCTCACAAACTCAAAATGTTACTGTGAGAGTTTATTTTACTAAAGATGATTTTCTTCCACTTTCTGTGGATATCAAGCATATGGCAGAATATATCGACCAAAGAGGTAATGCGTTTTTGAGATTGGGTGGAGAGTTTGACCAATCTCTTCCAAGCTTTCAGGCATTTAAACCTTTTATTGAATTTATTTATAAATTCGCAGAATTCTCCTGTGTTGATAAAGGTGAGTCTAAAGTTTATTTTCTCTAAGATTGTGCGGGACGCCTATTGCAATGAGATGGCTTAGATTAAGATTAAGCTTCATGTGGCACTTGACGTTCATTCTATTATTTTTGGGTTCTTGTGCAAATACAGAACCCCAACTTGTCAGTTCAGGAACGCTTGATCGTGCCTATATTTCAAGCGGTATAGAAAAATTCTTTCATGTTGATCTTCCTCATTGGGCCAATTTTTCAAGTGCTGGACAATGCCAAAGAAAAACAAATATCCGATACCTTCATTTTGAAAATTTAAAAAACAGTTATGACTTGGGCTATCAGGACCTTATACATTTGCAAAACATGTTTAATAGAAAGCTTTATGCTTATAAAACTTCTGCGACTCAAGACGAAATTCCTCTTAAGGATGAAAGTTATGTTTTTTATAATGTTTATCAACAGGTTCTTGGGGGAAGCTTTGATTTCATTGAGCCAAAATTTAAAAAAGTTAGTGTTGTCTGGATAGATCCCTATTTAGGAGACAAGAAAAAACTCATACAAATCATAAGAAGTGAAAGAGTGCTTCAAGGCCATCCCATTCTCCTAAGTCATTGCTTAACATCATATGAGCTAGAGGAATTTGCGAGGAGTTTAAACCTTGATGAGTTGGGTGTTAAATACTTAAGTGCTGACATGTTTAGTATCTATGGTGAAGACATCATTCCTAAGTACAGATTTACTATTAATCTTCAAAAGTTCCTCCCTGGAAAAGAGATTTCAGTCTTTGGAAAAACATCTTTTGACGCACTTTTAGGAGATTATAAATTTATTCCTCTCGAGTGAGTCTGCAGTCATATAATTGGAGTCCATGTGGGGGAGCTACATAACCAATGATTCCTTGATCTCCTTTCAAAGAGGTCTCTATTTCGGAATAAGTTAATTCTCCTCTCCCAAGCTTTTCAAGTGTTCCCATCATTAAGCGAATTTGGTGGCGAAAAAATCCTTTTCCTTTGACTCTCAAGACATAGGACTTAGGTGGAAAAAAATTAGCTTTTAAATAATTGTTTTCTATTATTTCGCATTCATCAACAACTCTCATAAATTGTTTATCTGAATGAGGCTTGTAACAGTAGGATTTGAAATTATGCTCTCCTACAAACAAGGAACAGGCTTTTTGCATATCTTCCAGATTTAGTGGGTCTTTGAAAAATGTCATAAACGGTGAGGCGTAAGGATACTTCTCCTGCGTAGCTGCAAAGTAATAATGATACTCTTTAGAGCTTGTGTGACCGATGATTTGAAAATCTCGATCCACTTCAGTCATTTTTAAAATTTGAATATCGTCAGGAAGAAAATAATTTAGCTTCTTATCCAGCTCATTTTCTACAGGCTTTTCTGTGTAAAGTTGAAAGAAATGCCTTTTCGCAGAAACCATTTTATCAGTTCTTGAGGCTGGGAGAGTTTTGAATTTATTTTCTGGGAGTAGATAGTTCAGCTGTCTGTCGATCTGTTGTTGGATCGTTTTCACATCCTCTGTTTGTTTCTGCCAACCGTGATAACGATAGCCTAAGTAAGCTGTCTCAAAGAGATAGAAAAATTTTTTCATGCACCTGTAGGATCAATCCTATCCACCATTAATTGTAAAATTTCATTACCTCTAAAGCGATTGACGCCTACTTGAAAATATATCTTAAGGTTGTCGTTTGTCTGAGCATCAAAAAGCTCTTCGGGGTGAGGGCGACCCCACTTTCCAATATAATTAAAGCTGATACCTTGAACTTTTCTAGTCGGATTGTTTTTCTGAGTAAATGTCCATTTTACATGAACGTCTTTCAAAATTTGAAAAGATTCAATTTGTGCATCTCTCATCATGAATTTAGGACGTTCATTCCCCATTCCGAATGGTTCTAACCGCTCAAGACCTTTTGCTAAATCTGCAGTTATATCATCGAAGCTAATCTCTGTGTCATAAAACTCTTGAACAGTTCGTTCAATCGCAGGAATTTGAGATAAGTATTCGTTTATTCTTCTTTTAAACTCTTCTAAGTTTTCAGCTGGCATAGAGAGACCAGCGGCTGCTTTATGACCTCCGAATTTTAGAAAAAGGTCTTCACAGGATTTAAGAGCATCGAATAAATTTAACTCCCCAGCACTTCTGGCACTTGCCTTTATAATTCCTTTTTCTTCCGCGTCAGTAAAAACAATCGCAGGAACCATAAATGTTTCAACTAGTTTGCTGGCAACAATCCCAATAACTCCTTCATGAAAATCAGGGGAATAAACAATACTAATAGCCTGATCTTCAGTCGTGATCTTTTTTACCACCATATCTCTAGCTTTAGTATAAACTTCGTTTTGAATAAATTTTCTTTCTTTATTGCTAGTCTCTAGCTGAGCATAATTTTGGAACGCATCTTTATGATCCTTTGCAATTAAAAGCTTAAGTGCCTTTTCTGGATGGTCTAGCCTTCCCTTGGAGTTGATAAGTGGACCTACATAAAAAGAAATTTTTTCGGATAAAATAAATGGACCTGTTCTATCTTCATCATTAAAAAAACACTCTATTCCAGGGTAGTCTGTCTGAACTATTTGTTTTAATCCATGTCTTACTAATTTAAGATTTGTAGGTGTAAGTTTTGCTAAATCGCAGATAGTGCCAATAGCGACATATTGTAGGAGAGGGTAAATACTAGAAGTCTTATCACCTCTTTGATCAAGTTGGTTTTTAATTTCTAAAGCTAGTGCAAACCCAACCCCAACGCCTGCCAGGGATGTAAGCTCGCAATCATGATCTTCATCTCTTCTATTGGGATTTACGATGGCGTATGCCTTTGGCATTTGCGGTTTTGCATCTTTATGATGGTCGGTGATGATAAGATCGATATCCCTTTGAAGTGCGTAATCGGCTGTTTCATTGTTACTTATTCCACAGTCAACGGTAATAAGAACTTTGACGCCATCTTCGATAGCTTTTTCTATGCTAGAGGGATGAATTCCGTAGCCTTCAACAAATCTGGAAGGTTGATAAAGAAAGACTTCTTTGCCCAACATTTGAAAGAATTGGTAGAGAAGTGCACAAGAAGTTGTCCCATCCACATCGTAGTCGCCATATACTCCAACTTTTTCATTGTTATCGAAAGCCTGAATGATTCGAGTCGCAGCTCGATCTAGGTCTTTTAGTTTGGTTAGGGGAGTTAGATCTCTTAGATTCCACGAGAGGAATTGGTTGATTTGATCAGGACTTTCAAAGCCACGCTTGGCAAGAACTTTTCTGAGTACCGGTAGTAATGTACTTTCTGACTCTATAGATGTTTGCATGCTGCTAGACTAGCATGCTAGGTATTGTTTGTTTACCAAATTACGTAGATGCCTTTGATTAAATCCTCTTCGCCTAAATCATTGGTATCGCAGAATAGGTGTTTAAACTCGCCATGATCATGGATTTTCGTAAAATAATTTAAAGGGAGAAAAGATTTGCCACAAGTAGTGCAGCGCTCCGGCTCTTTTGTTGTTTCAGACATTTCGCCACATACATAACATTTTTTAATTATAAGCTTTAGATTTAAAGATTTATTTAGATCTTTCATGCTTACCCCCATCATCTAATTACTTTTCGTAAATAGACTGGAATTCCTTAGGAAAAAATTGCCGGCTTAGGTTTTTGTCTGAGTAGATGGATCGGGTACTAAAAGAAAAAGGCCCCGATTGGGGCCTTAATTATTATCTGATTACATTTTCACTTGGTGCAATTGGAGTTGCTGTCGCATCAGATGTTGAGTGCGATTGCTCGTGGGATGGGATTCGATTTTGAAATATCATCCCAC
>CEQY01201503.1_pt1 | contig 19256 bp, 16 predicted proteins | sample 361391 | NCBI WGS metagenome assembly CEQY01 (sample SAMEA2621075, study PRJEB7988) | marine metagenome | isolation source: saline water (ENVO:00002010), including | reverse complement strand
GTTAACACCTTGAAATCTTTGGCACTTACTTGAAAGCTCAGAAATAGAAGCAAAAGAAATTTCATATGTCCTTCTTATCAAAATAATGAATTATTTGGTAATTTATCTAGTCTTCTTGTATTTTTTTACTAAGTTCCCTACGAGATTTTAGTCGTTCTTGGGCATTTTTATAGCGTCTTTTCTCAGTTTCCGTCTCGGGGATCAGTCTTGGTACCTTTGTTGGCTTCCCAAATTCATCTAAAGCAACAAATGTTAAGTATGCCTTGGTTGTGGTACGGATGATCCCTGTAAGTGGATTTGTGCTTTCAACCTTAACTCCAACGATCATGGAAGTTTTTCCCACATAATTGAGTGAAGCTTTTATAATAACGTGACTTCCAATATTTATGGGTGATTTAAACTCTATATCATCCATATGTACAGTCACTACCTGTGTGTTGCTGTGAAGGCTTGCGCACATCGCCCCTGCAATATCAATCCAGCTTAGGACCTTACCACCAAAAACAGTTCCGTGGGCATTAGTGTCACCTGGCATAACCATTTCTCGCATCATAATTTCACTGTCTCGAGGAGTTTTTTCTTTCATTAATTATTTCCTAAGTCACAATATAAATGGTGATTCCATTTGAAGCCAAGACTGTATAGTTGTGCTCCTTGAAGAGTACTATTAGCTGAACCGTTATCTGAATTACTATCGGCAATAGAGTTTATTGTTGCTCCAGCATTGACATCATTGCGAGTTCCGGTAGGTTGTCCTGGGAAGTTTCCGATAACGGCACCTCTTCTAACTGCATTATTCGCACAAAATCTCTGGCCTATAGCAGTTAGTTTTCCAAATACATCTTGAGATTGTTCTGGTTCACCTGTGATTGCATTAAAGTCATCTTGTACCAGGGGAGTTGTTCCTAAATCATCAGTAAGGCCTTCACTAGAGACAAATTTATTAAAATAAACATGGAGGTCTGTAGCAACTGGAAGTTTGCAAAAGATTTTTCCTTCAACATTTTCACCGGCCACCGCAGCTTCATTGGCAAGGTCATCGTCTTGAGCTGCAAAACCAGAACAGCACATTGACTGATCTCCATCAGCATCAATTGCACTTCCTAGCTCTAAGCAACATTTGAATTGGTTATCAGAAAAAATAGAAGGTTTTGCAACCAGTTCTTGGGTCGTGGCCATATTTTGATTAAGACTACTTGCATTTGATGTCGTGCCGCTAGCTCCATCCGCACTCCAAGGAGTGTCTACATTACTATCAATAAAAGTTCGAGGATGATTGATAAAGTCTATAACAGTCAAAAGTGGTGCTCCGTCTGATTCTTCTTTAAAGATACCAGGTACCATCTTTTGATAATTATCATTACAATATAGAGGCTCATAGGTCATTTGGGGAATTCCTAAGTATTCAAACTTCGCTAGTTTAGAGAGGTAGTACATGGCATTTCCGGGGGTTGATCCTCGTCTTCCCGCCAGTGCAGTTTCATCACTGACTCCTGGTACTGAACTAAAACGAGTGGCATTATTTATATACCATTGCTCTCCAGCTAAAGTTCCGATGGGGGCCCATCCACTGATGCTTAAATGCATATCAAAATTTTCAAATAATGTGCTATCAGCATAAACATCATTTGAATATGAGGCTGAAAGCACACGTCTGTCTTCATCATAGGTGTAGCAACAAGCATTTGGTCCTACACAACTACCATCATTGATAGTCTCTCCACCGCCAAAGTCTGGTACACCAGCTCCATGAGAAAAACACATTCCAGCATTTTCTGATCCACCAGATACGAAACCAGCACAATCTGTTGTCGCAGGAATGAGACGGCTGCAAGTCAAATTTGCGGTCCCACTGGCATTAGAAGGGTCTGTCATTTGAATGGTCAGCTCACTTCCGATATCGTCAAAGGTAATATAGCTAGGCATAAAGATTTTAAAATATTTCTTCTCGGCTTCGTCGACAGAGTTATTTTCCCAATCGAGGGTAGGGTTGAATTGTCCGTCCATAGCATCTTGCAGTTGAGAATAGGTATATAGGTTACTATCCCAAATACCGCTCATCGTATCTTCATCAGTTGTGATAAATCCGCTCGCGGTGAGGGAGGAATTAAGTGAGGGTTTAGTAATCGCTCCAATAGTTGTAATAGGACTAATCGAATGCTGAATACATCCTGCCTCATGGGTGTCACTAGATGAATTAACGCTTGGATCACCACAATAATCTGCTTTTTCTTTGTCTAGTATGGCCTGATTAAGACCTAATAATTCAGCTTCCTCAGTTCTATATAATTCACTTCTATAATTTAAACACTGGAAATTGGACAGACTTATATTTAGTCTATTAACCTGTGACCAATCATTTCCGCCCTGATCAAACTCGCGCACCCAGCCTCCGCCACAGCAAGTTTTTGAAGCTGTTGAATGAATGGTAGTCCATTGCAGGATATTTGTAATATTAACGGTGTTATCAAGAGTTCCATTTCCATCAATATCATCAGTGTTAGCACTAGGTCTGATTAAATTTGACTCTCCTGTAGTTGCATTGACAGTAGCATCAGCACTTGAATATCGACTATAGCGACTTGGAGAGGTTGGGTTTAGAGCTCCAAAGATATGAGAAGTAAGGCCAATAGATTCTTCCGCATTGGGAGAATCTTCCGTAAACATTGTTAAACTTTCTCCTAGAGGTCTACAGCATCTATTATTACTCATTTCATAGTCGTAATAGTCACTATCTCCCGCAGTTGGAGGAGCTTGTGCTTGTCCACACACCAGATACTCTTCATAGTATATTCGTTCTGCTTCATTTCCAAAAAAGTCTATATCAGAAAAATTTTGAGCAACCTCAGACATCAGTCGGTTAGGTGAGCAATCAAGATCAGTATGGCAAACGGCTCCAGCTTTTCTAAAGCAAGCATCTCTGGCAAGGGTTTGATCTAGAATTGTCCCTGAAGAGGAGAGTGGGTCAGCTTCAATAGTCCTAAAAGCTGAGAATATCGCAAGATCATCCGAGCTTGTGGTTGTATTTACGGTTGCCTCAGAACTCAGTGATTCAAGTCCGCAGGCATTTTGTGAGTAAGAGAGTCTTTCAGTAACAAATGCAGCAGTAAGACCAGATCCGACATCACTAAGTGTAAAGTTATCATCAATGAAGGCATCTTGAGTTTGCACGTAATTACCTTCCTCATCAAGCATCGGACATGAGCTATAGCGAAGATCGGTATAGAGCGCAGAATTACAACCCGCAATTTGAGAAATAAAATCAGTTCTTCCCTCATCATCAGCTTCAGCATGTTGAGAGGAGAATCGCCAATCGCTGGTGCCTGTTGTCCCATTATAAGAAGGAAGCAATTTTCCTGGTCTACAAAGTCCAAAGTTTCCAGCTCCACTTGAGTCAGTTTCAAGAAAATTATTTTCTAGAGCCGTTTGCACACTAGAGGGAAGGCTTGTAAGATTTCCTTCATTTATATAATGCTTGGGTCGTCCAAGAATATTGGCATCCATTCCATAATAATGATTTTTATTTTCGATAAGCTCATCAAGGCTCTTTCCAAATCTTGCGACTTCTTTGTTAAAGGCATTTGAACTTGCGAGTGATTCACAGTAGAAATTAGGAGCACAAGTTAATAGCTTTCTAATAGCTTCATCTTGTATATTGGCATAATCCACTCTACAAGGGGAGCCTGCACCTCGATAAACACATCTTTTACTGGATGAACTTGGAGGAAGGCTTCCTTGCTGAAGGAATTGTGAGATAGCGCCTGTTTGTGAAGAATTGGCAATTTCACTTGCGCCAAGTGGTTCGAATTCGGGCCATGTGGTGTTTTGAAGTGATACATCTGCACAAGAGTATTCCCAACCGAGTTTTGTTATACAATCGGAGTCTGTTTCACATTGATGCCAGAATTGACAGGATCCGGCTTCATTTTGATTAGATGAATTTATTTCTTCTTCAGGAAGATAGTCAAAAAGAGGAGCTGTGGAAACAAAGTCATACTCTTGTACGGCAACTAAGTGCTCCGAAGGATTGGCTAGATCTGCAAAAGGAGCGTTAATGGCTAGATATAATTTATCTGAAGTGGCTCTAACTCTTCTGCCTTTTCCAATGGCAAACCAAGTTACTCCATCAAAAGATCCGATAAGAGCTCCACGATTAAAACCATACCAATCTTTTTGATATCCGTTTACATATAGGGCGGCTTGAGTCTCAAGACGATTAAGCCTCTGTGCTTGAACATCACTACTCTCACTATGGGAGAAAGGAAGCATAGTAGGGGGCACATAACAGGCCCTTCCAAATTTCGTATCTTCATAATTACCTAGCGTTGTATTGGTAACAAAAGTGTCTCTTCTTGTGGTATATCCTATGGCCTGAACTCCAACTCCACTTGAAGACATGGGAAAGGCAGAAAAATTAGAGAACCAAGGATCTCTAGCACAATTTGGACATTGGATATAAGATCCATTTCTCGTGGTGATAAGATATTGTTTATCATATTCAAGATCAATTGTTAGAGCAGGTCTTGCTTGAGTCAATTGAACATTCATCTGACCTAAGACAGAATTCATATTGAAGTTCCCATTGCGAGGAAAGATATAGGCCTCATCCAAGTAGAGAAACTCTGTACCTTCTTGAGTGGTACTCACTCCACTTTCTAGTGATTCATAGGGATTGATTTCTATTCCATCCTCGTTAAAAAATCTATGAGGTGCAGATCTGGAGTTTACATTCACCTCTAAGTCAGAAAAAGGAAGGGGAGTCTCAGCTACTTCAGGGGTATTACAGGTGTAGGAGACAACTGTGTCTGTTGGCTGACCACTATTGTCTGTCTGATAAACTGGATCGTATGTATAAGCTGGACAATTATTTATAGCATTAGTTAAGGTCGTCTCTGAACAACCACAATTTGCAAATAACCTTAGCATGACATCTTCAGTACATGAAATAGCGTCTGTCCCATTGCAAGTCGTACTACATACTGGAGAGCTTGTAACAAAATCTAAGTGAAAAGGATCAGAGTCTGAATTAGAATCAAGCTCAATGAGACAATTATAATCTGAAGTTAACTCACTAAGGCGATCGTCGGCGTCTCCAACTGGGTCTTCAGGTTCATCATCATCTGGAGGATCTACCGGAGCTTGTTCCAAGCATATATAGTAGAATTGTGGATAGCGTTTATACCAATTCGAATCATTAAATTTCTCCTGCTCTGCCTCAACAAAACCAGTGGGGTCTGCATTGACGCCAGAAACCTTTATGCTTTTTTCATTTACACATTGTCCCTGAACACAACAGTCAAAACCCTGTCCCTGACAGGATAGATCAGAACAGCTACTTGAGCCAGAACCTGAGTTCCCATTAAAATCTAATCTTGCGATCAACTCTGAGTAATCGACTTGGGCCAGTGAAATTCTTTGTAAGTAATCATCAGAGCTATCACTCTCAGAGTTATTTTCATTATTCTGATATAGGACAACGTCTGAGGAAGCCAGAATATTTAGACAACCACTACAGACATCACTTGGTCTATAGACAATTGCTGTGTCCGCACTATCAACAATACCATCATAGTTTGAGTCACCGGACTGGATGTATACAGTTGATCCATTAAGTTTCTCTTCGCTTGGAAGATCACAAAAATCGTTACCTACAGCACTAGCTAGGTTAACTCTAAAAAATCGAGTGATAAGACCCTGACTGATACTATTTGAAAAAGTAGGAACCGCTTTTGCTCTCAATCTTTTAGGAGTATTACTAGATGTCGCCGTAAAACGAATTTCGACACAATAATCGGCAGAGTAGTTAGATGAATTGGTAAGATAATCATGAACCTGATCTCCAACGAGATAGATTGTTTTTCTATTGTCAAAATCAATTGTCAGGGTTGAGGAAGTTAGTCCTGAATTAAGCCAGAGGATATTTCCTCCAAAATTGAGCGAGCCATTTGAGTCATCAAGTGTAGAATCAGTATCCGTGCTTGTACTAGAATTGGCTTCAGAGTTTCTTGAGGTTACTGTCTGCTCAGGCAGACAGCTTACAAAAAGAAAAATGAATATTAGAAAAATTCCCCACTTCATCAATCTCTTTATCGGAAAATGATTAGAATGATTTTAAAGACTTACCCTATAATTTAAGAGGGGCAAGAATTGACTAGTAACTAAAATAGTCTGCTACTTAAGGTCTTGAAATTAGTTAAGCTCTAAAAGCCAAAGCTCGTGGTTGTGCTACTATTACCTGAGCCTGTTGAAGAACCTCCCGTAGGAGTTATGGCCCCTGGATTAAAGGTGATTCCGCTCCCACCAGTGCTCAAGGGAGGAGCAGCAAATGAAAAGCTTCCGGTTGAACCGCTGGAGTTGCCAAAAAGATTCGTCGTACCTGATTGAAAACTTGTATATGTATAAGCATCATTTCTTGCAGAAAAATCATAACCCCAATTGGAAATGCTTGTCGGGTAGTTATTATAAAACTCACGTCTATCATCAAGTGTATTCATATACCAATCATCGTAGGCCTGAATACCTGCTATCGTACTTCGAGACCAGTCTTTGACTTGCTGTCTTTCTCCCCAAGCATAGATAAGGGGGATGGTTAGAGGTGTTGCCGCTAGAAAACCTTCTCCTAAATTAGACCATGTGCTTGAAGTCCTTCTTGAGCCAGTTCTATTTCGTCCCGTCTCTCGAGTCGTTGTTGTTATTCTCGTTTCTCTTTCAGCTCTTAGGAGCTCTTGTTCTGCTAAAAACTCCTCGCGCTCTCTCATGGCAATACACATACTTCTCTCGTCATCTGGCTGACATGTATCCAGAACCCGCCTTCCTCTTTCAAGCTCTGCCACGACTGTAGGATCGTCACTCAAGCCTTGTCTTACAATTTCGTTATTTAATTCTATAATAACGTTTTCTCCGTCCACCACGAATTCTGTAAATTGTTGCTCAATATTTTGAAGGCCAGCTGCTTCGGCTTGATCACTAGCACTTTGACAAAAACCTCTATTGATAAAAGCCACTGTGCGTGTAGGCTGAGTGCAGGCTGTAGAGTTGAGTGTTTCAAGGGTAAGTGCTTTTCTAACATTCAATTCATTAAAAGGCGCGACAACATCTTGAATCGCAATAAGTTGGTCAAATCCTTCAACTTTATTGCGAGCTTCTTCCAAGTCAGAGGTTGTGACATTGGCAAGGCTAGCATCAGTTGCCATCAAACAAGCGCGTTTATCTTCTGTTGTAGGATGGGCATCAGGATCAAAGCATTCAATGGCAGTATCAGCATTGGTGATAACGCCCTCTTGAATATTTAAGGATCTCAAACCTTCTTGGAAATCTCTTATTCCAATATCGTCGAGTTCAGTTGGACATCTACTGGCCGGGCAAAGCGTTTCTAAACAATCAACGCCAAATTCATTATTGCAAGCCTCTCCAATCGTTTGACCACTTGGTAGAGTTCGGGCCTGATTATCAGTTAAAATACCTCTTATATTAAAGTTAAGACCCATCGAAATTCTTGATTTATCTCTTTTAAAAATCTCTAGTGCTTGCTCAAAATTCTTTTTTACAGGTTCAGTTAAAAGTAGGTCTGGCATATTGAGAGAATTCATGACACTTCCAAAGTTTCTGGAGAGAAAAGAAGGATTGTCTCCTACAGGGGCTGGAACTTGAAAATTGGCCCTAATAGGATCTATTGAGTTTGAAATCTGTAATATTCTTGTGGCGACATCATCTGCTTGTTGATCTTGCCCTTGTAGTAATAATTCTTCATAGCGACTCAGTAGCACTGGTAGCTCTTGTACATTTTGATAAATTTCTGATTGCCTAAATTCAATGGGACTCATGCTTCCTGTGGGCTGAGCGGCTGCAAATATATTTCGACTTGTATCTACCTCTCCTTGAACAGAAAGACTGAGCTCATTTCGATAGTCACTAAATCTTCTCGAGCGTTCGTCGTCTCCATCAGTGACGGACATTTGATTATCAGCATTTAAAAAGCCATTAAGCGTTGTGTATACGTCATTGATGGCTTCGGCAGAGTAGTTTTCTGGATCGGCAACCATGGCATTTAGTCTCTGGCAAATAGGTGCTTGATTATACGGTTCGTTGGGGCAGTTAGAACTCATATACTGACTAAGTGCTTGTGTTGTGTAGCCATTGTACTGAGACCAGACAAAGTCTTGACCTCCGGAGGTTATTGGCTCCATTGCCATATAGATGACTTCAGCCTTTGTAAGGTTTTCATCTAGTTCTCTAGCGTATTGTCGTATCTCTTCAGCTTGAGCCGGACCTAATCTATTGAGGGCATTATGATTGGACTCGATAGAAAGTCCAAGTGCTACGATTCCTTCTTTTATAACAAGCTCGCCAACGGCAGCATTATAATCAATTTCAAGTTGGCGACGATTCTTACAGGTATTAGGCTTAGATTCATTACAACAATAGGGCTCCTCAATTGCTCCTTCGCTACCACAAGCGGGCATTTTGCTATCTAAAAGCAATGCTTCAATCGCCACTAATTCACGACGAGCCTCATCACAGCTAAAGTCCGAAGCCGTACCCGGATTAGTGATGATTAAAAATAAGATTCCCCAAAACACTTTAATGTTCATCAGTTAACTATCGGCTAGTTTTGGAGTTTTATTGAGTTTTTAGGGGCATTTTCAGTGATTTTAAGGTGTTGGTGGGCAAGCTAGCCATGTCCACCATTCATAAAGACTTCATTATAATCGATAAACTTAGCTGAGCTTCCAAGCGAGAGGTAATAGTCTTCGGCAATTTTCATACTGTCTGGTAAGTCGGGGCATTGAAACATTTTTGACCTAAATTTTGCTGCCCCTGGAAAACCAGCTGCAAACCAAACAATTAGTTTTCTCATCTGAATAAGTCTTATTCTTGGATTATCGTAAGTCTGTGCCGTGTAATCCTCTAAACGTTCAATAACTTCATAGTAATCAGGGCCTTCAAATTTAGGGTCCGACTCCTCTGCATAGCTCTCTAAAAATATAAAAGGATTTCGAAGACAGCCTCTTGCAATCATGACTGCCTTACAAGCCGTTTTATTCATTCTCTCTCTAACTTGATGAGGTTGGTGTAGATCTCCATTTCCCACAATGGGAAGAGAAGAGTTTTCGGCTAATTTTTCTAAATAGTCCCAATTGGCGTAGCCTGTATAGGACTGAGCTCTGGTTCTTCCATGTACTGCCACCCATTCGATTCCAAGGTCTGTGGCAATTTTCACTATTTCTTCAGCATTGATACTATCTTCATCCCAACCGGTTCTAATCTTTATTGAGAGGGGAATATTTAGGACTTCTTTGATGGCGGCTAAATAGGGAATGAGTTTTTGAGGTTCTCGCAGAAGAGCTGAGCCTCCACCTTTAGTGACAACTTTTCTTACCGGACAGCCCATATTAATATCAATAAATTTTGGACTAAATTCTTGAGCTACTCTCGCGGCTTGGGCCATGGCCTCAGGCTCTTCTCCGAATAATTGCAATCCGATATTTCGCTCACGAGGATCAATTTTGAGCATCTTCATGGTTCTATCATTTCCATGATTAATACCGTGGCATGAAACCAACTCACTGACAGTTCCACCAGCGCCAAGGTCTTCCATTAAGAGCCTAAAGGGTGGGGTACAAATTCCTGCCATGGGAGCTAGAATCAAGGGAGAGTCAAAATGTACTGAGCCAAGTGTTATAGCTTGACGCTTGGACGCAAGTGTCTCAATCTTCCTTTGTAATTCGGGTGAAAATGGCTTAATATCCATCCCGATTTGTTAGCAATTTCGGTTGAGTTCGGCAACTAGTCATGAAAAAAATAACTCATATCGTCAATGACCATCTACCAGTTTGTAAGGATTGAGAATTATGTTTGATAACCTCAGTGAAAAATTTAGTGATGCTTTTAAGAATCTCTCAGGAAAAGGAAAGATCTCCGAGAGCAATATTGAGGACACGCTAAAACAGGTCAGAACAGCACTTCTAGAAGCCGACGTGAATTTTAAGGTCGTCAAAGAGTTCGTTACGAAAGTTAAAGAACAGGCTTTAGGTGAGAAAGTCATCCGAGGTGTAAATCCTGGTGAGCAATTCGTAAAGATCATGCATGATGAGCTTACAAAGCTTATGGGAGAAGAGCATACTCCCTTTAATTTCGATCGCCCCCTCAATCCAATTCTAATAGTTGGTCTAAACGGTGCAGGAAAGACGACGTTTACGGGAAAACTGGCCCTGCATCTTAAGAAAAAAGAAAAACAGGATGTTTATTTGATCCCAGCTGATAACTTTCGCCCAGCCGCAAAGGATCAGTTGATTAAACATGCTAAGAGTTTAGCGATCGATTACTTTGATTCTGACTTAAGTCTACATCCCAAAGATATTGTTGCCGCTGGTATGGAAGAAGCGAAAAAACTTGGTAAAAAAGTTGTGATCGTCGATACCGCAGGTCGTTTACAAGTTGATGAAGAATTAATGGGGCAATTGGTTGAAGTAAAAGAATCTCTCAAAGATCCGGAGGTTCTACTCGTTGCAGATGCGATGACTGGTCAAGAGGCTGTCAATGTAGCAAAAGTTTTTCACGAGAAAATAGGCTTAACCGGAACGGTTCTCTCAAAAATGGACTCAGATGCGAGAGGGGGAGCGGCGCTTTCAATTAGGTATGTCACTCAAGTTCCTATTCGCTTTTTATCAGTGGGTGAAAAAATGTCTGAGCTGGAGGCATTTCATCCTGATAGACTCGCAAAACGAATTCTCGATATGGGAGATGTCGTAAGTCTTGTTGAGAAAGCACAAGAGACGATTGATGAGAAAGAAGCTGAGCGCATGATGAAGCGCTTAGAAGAAAAGAAATTTACCATCAATGATTTTATAAGCCAGATGGATCAAATAAATAAACTAGGCTCTATGAGTTCAATATTAAAAATGATTCCTGGAATGGGTGGAGCACTCAGACAAATGGGGGATTTATCTCCTGCTGAAGATGAAATGAAGAAAATGAGAGTCATCATCAATTCTATGACTAAAAAAGAGCGAGACAATCATAAGCTTTTAAATGACTCAAGAGTTGAACGCATTGCGAAAGGTTCAGGCACAAAACAGTCTGATGTAAAAGAATTCATAAAGAAATTTGAGCAGATGCAATCCATGATGATCAATATGATGGGAATGATGAAAGGGGGAGGGATGCCAAATATTCCAGGAATGCCTCCAATGCCAGGATATCGACAAGCTCCTGGGCAAAATAAAAAGAAGAAAGGTGGAAAAAAGAAGGGGCCATTTGGCAGCAAATTCTTTTAAATCCTTTGATTTAATTGACTTTAATGATGTATTGAATTAAAAAAGTGTGCTTTAAAGCATTTAAGTTAGGAGAAATATAATGGTTAAAATTAGAATGCAGCGTGGTGGGAGAACTCATAAGCCAATTTATACAATTGTTGCGGCTAACTCTCGTGAGCCTAGAGATGGAAAATTTCTTGAAAAATTAGGTCAATACGACCCTAATGCTGAAACTGTATTAAAAGATGTGAATGTTGATGGAATCAAAGCTTGGGTAGCGAAAGGTGCTCGTCTCTCTGATACAGTAGGATCACTTCTTAAGAAACAAGGCGTAAAGCTTTAGAAAATTGTTTTTGTCATAGCTGATTTCCTGTGTACAATATTTGTAAGGAATCAATATGAGGTAGGTGTTATGAGTGAATTGAGAGACTTGATTGAGTACGTTGGAAAATCTTTGGTTGATATGCCTGAGAAAGTTGAAGTGAGAGAGATCGAAGGTGAACAAACAGTTGTAATCGAACTTATTGTTGATGAATCTGATAGAGGGAAAGTCATCGGTAAGCAAGGACGTACTGCAAGAGCGCTTAGAACAATCCTTAATGCTGCATCTACAAAGTTAAAAAGAAGATCAGTATTAGAAATCATTGAATAAAATATTTTTATAGTAATATGTTATAGGCCAATGGTAATCCATTGGCTTTTTTTTTCTCTTTTTTAGAGGTTTAGATTGGAAAGCAAATTGGTAGAATTAGGAACTTGTCATAAACCTCATGGTATCAAAGGAGAGTTTTCTTTTCATCTTTATAATAAAGATGCCAGCGTGATTAAAAAGGGAAGTGTTTTAATATTGATTCCCTTATCAGAAGTGAGTGCTCTTTCAAAAAATGGCGAGCCTTATAAGGTCGCTCAGATTTCTTTTGGTAATAAAGTCATTTGTAAATTGGAAGAGGTAAAAGATAGAAATAAGGTTGAAGAATTAATTCCCTTTAAAATTATGTTACATCGTTCGGACTTTCCAAGGTTGCGTTCAGGGGAATTTTATCTCTACGACTTTATTGGGTTAAACATTATAGACAGTAAAGGTGAAATAAAGGGGGTTGTTGAAAATTTTTATGAAAATAACTCCCAAGTCATTCTCGTTCTAGATTTAAGTAGAGAGAAAATTGAATTGCCCTTTATTGAAAGTTTCTTCCCGAATGTCGACTGGGAAAAAAGAGAAATAACCTTTATTGAACCGGAAACTTTTTAGGAAGTATTATGCGAGTATGCAAAATTTGGTGTCTCACAATGTTTGAAGATTATTTTGAAAGATTTCTCGACTGTGGGGTGATTGGTCAAGCTTTTAGAGGCGAAAGAGGTGAAGAGCTAAAATTTGAGTTTCACAACGTGTATATTCCTAAATTTTGTAAAAAAGGATTTAAAGGAGTGGATGATTCTCCCTACGGTGGGGGAGTCGGAATGATAATGAGGCCTGATGTCCTAAAAGAAGCTCTTGAATCTGGAGTTGTCAGAGCAGGTGCCTATAAAAGTTTGCAAGATCTTCAAATAATTTGTCCAGCGCCAAGAGGCAGAACCTGGAATCACACATATGCAAAGGAGTTTGCAAAAAATCATCTTTCAATTGATAATTCAAAGGATCTTGTCTTTATTTGCGGAAGATATGAAGGAATCGATGAGCGGTTTCTAGAAAAATACGTCAATGAGTTTATATCTCTTGGAGACTATATTTTAACGGGAGGAGAATTGGCAACAATGGTTATCTTAGACTCTGCCCTTAGATTTAGTCCTGGAATACTCGGAAATAAGGACTCTGCAGTAGAGGAGTCTTTTAATGGTAGTGGACTAGAACATGCGCTTTATACGAGACCTTTTGCGTTTGAAGGAGTCAATGTTCCTGATGAGTTAAAAAGCGGAGATCCTAAACAAATTGCTGAATTTAAAAAACAATCCTCTCATGCGATGACTCAAAAATATCGCCCAGACTTACTAAAAAATGAATAAAGAAAATATAAAGTCTCAACTTGAAAATGCTAAAGTAGAAACCTTATGGCAAGGAGCCCCTACTTCAATCTTTGTAGGTACAGCGGCTGCAATTTTTCTTGCAGCTACGATTTCTTCGCAGATTGATTTCATTCAAATAATACTTTGGCTATCTGCCATTTTTGTTACAGGTGGAATCAGACTTTATTTCGCTCTTAATTTTAAAAAGAATCCAAAAGGAAGAGAGAGTTCTTCTTGGTTAAAAATTTATTTTTATACGACCTCTGCTGTTGCCACGGTTTGGTCCATAATAGACTTTATAGTGATTGGAAATGTTGGCTCGATATATGAGATAATCGTTATTACAATTACTTTAGCCGTGAGTTGCGGCGGTGCGATTTCGAGTATCGCCCACAAAAAAACGGCGCTTTATTACGCCTATAGTGTTACCGCGGCTTTTGCAGTCAATGTTGTAATTGCACACGGGAAAGTAGCGCTTCTTTTATCAGTTTCAATTGCTTTTTTCATGCTCTTTTTATATCGCATGATCTCACAATTCAATAAAATGTATAATGACAGTGTTACCCTTGCCCTAGAGCTTAAAGATAAAATTGATATAGAAAAAGAATTAGTTAAAGAAAAGGAAAGAACGTTTCAATCTAGTAAGCTTGCTAGCTTGGGGGAAATGGCAGCTGGAATAGCTCATGAGATCAATAACCCTCTCACTGTCTCTTTAGGCAAAATACATATGCTAAGAAAATTACTGGGTGATGAGAATGAAGATTCATTGGAGATTATACAGAGTATAGAAAGCTCAAACGTACGTATCTCTGAGATCGTTTTTAGTATGAAGAGTCTTTCTCGCATGAATCAAGAGCCTGAGCTAAGTAAATTTATGCCGGATGAACTGATGCAAATAGTTGTTCCTATTGTTTCAACAAAAATCAAATGGGGTAAAATTGATTTGAATGTAGAAATGGCAGAAGCGGAAATCCTAGGAAATAAAGGAGAGGTTTCTCAAATTTTGATTAACCTTATTCATAATGCGGCAGACGCTTTAAGTCTTGAAAGTGAAAAGTGGATTAAGGTTACTGGAAAATCCGAAGAAACCGAATATGTTTTCAGAGTCATAAACCCCGGAGATGCAATTCCTAGTGCTATAGCTGAAAAACTTTTTGAACCTTTTTTCACCACCAAAGATGTGGGAAAAGGGACCGGTTTAGGACTTTCTTTATCAAAGACTCTTGCCCAAAGAAGTGGAGGAGAGATTAGACTCGTAGAAGGTGAGCCAAATATTATATTTGAGCTAAGATTAAAACTTGCTTAAAAAGAAATTTTCGTTATAAGTAGGCATGAATAAATATTTAGGCTTACTTCATCATCCTATTTTAGGTCGTAAAGATGAGATCATAACGACCTCAGTTACCAATCTAGATATTCACGATATTGCCAGAACTTGTAGAACTTTTGGGTTTAAAAAGTACTTTATAATTACGCCTGTGCAAAAGCAGCATGCTCTGATAAAGACAATTTTAGATCATTGGAATACAGACATGGAAAGTAGTTATAATCCAGATCGGACTTCTGCCCTATCTTATATTGAGATATCGAATAGTTATGAAGATGCCCTTACGAGAATAAAAGAAATTGAAGGTAAGGAGCCAAAAACAGTGGCCACATGCGCAAAGTTTCAAGAAGAAACTCAGTCAGAACAAGAAGTATGCCAAGCATTACAAGTTGACAACACACCGATGTTCTTGATATTTGGTACCGGTTGGGGATTGCATGCCTCTATCACTGATAGAGCCGATTATCGTCTGCATCCAATTTATGGGGATGCTTCAGATGACTATAATCACTTATCAGTGCGCTCAGCGGTGGCGATATACGCCGATCGCATAGCAAGAAGCCTCTGAATCAATATATTAAATCCTTCCCTCTGGAGAGAACTCTAAGGAAGAACCTATGTGTAGGAGAAAACATGAATCTTGTAGACGTTGTTAACAAGAATTACTTAAGTAAAAACATTGAAAAATTCCCTGATTTTAAGGCGGGTGATACGGTTTCAGTATCTGTACGAATTACTGAGGGTAACAAAACTCGTATTCAAAAATTCGAAGGAACGGTAATTGCGATTAAGGGAACTCGCGGAACTATCGACAGTCATTTCAGAATTAGAAAAGTAACTAGTGGTTACGGAGTTGAAAGAGTCTTCCCATTCCATTCACCGAACGTTGAGGGAATTGAAGTGAAAAATGTTGGTAAAGTGAGAAGAGCGAAACACTTCTACTTGAGATCTAGAACTGGTAAAGCAGCTAGAATCGAGACAGATTTCAAAGCAAAGAAAAAATAATAAATGGGCCTGATTTTAATCAGGCCTTTTTTTTATATGTCGTTTGATATTCAATACTTTGAAAATGAAAAAGCCGTCATTGGATGTGATGAAGTAGGGCGAGGTCCATTAGCTGGTCCTGTGGTGGCCTGTGCTGTAATGGTTCAAAAAAAAGAATACCTCAAACATCTTACTTCTCTAGGGATAATGGATTCAAAAAAACTTACGTCCAAAAAGAGACAAGCAATCATTCAAGCATTGAAGATTGAATGGCCAAAGATCAAGCTTAAAAAATCCTATACTTTGTATCCAGGAATTAGTTTTGTCTTAGAAGAAGTCAGTCCAAAAAAGATTGATCAAATCAATATTTTGCAAGCTTCACTATTAGGAATGAAGCTTGCAAGCGAAAAACTTTCTAGTTCAACAAATTTAGGAGTCGCTCATATTTTAGTTGATGGAAATAAAACATTTCATTGCCTCCATCCTATTTCCGGGGTGGTAAAAGGGGATAGTAAAAGCTTGATCATTGGACTTGCTTCAATCATTGCAAAAGAGTTCAGAGATGAAAAAATGAAGTCATATGATGAGCTCTTTCCTGGCTATTTCTTTTCAGAACATGCAGGCTATCCAACAGCGAAACATAGAGAGGCCATTGCAAAAATTGGAATCACACCTATTCATCGAAAATCATTCAAAGGCGTTAAAGAATATCTCTAGAGGAGAGCTTTTTGAACAGCAAGCGAGCCTTTTCTATCACCAAAAAAATCTTCCTGTGCTCATATCGCCTTGGTTGCTTCGATCCTATGGATGCGGGCAAATAGATCTGAGTTACCTCAAATCAAATAGGCTATACTTATGTGAACTTAAATCTGGTCGAAGCGTTTTGACCAGTGAACAACGAAAAAGACTCCATAGATCACAGGAGTTGTTAGCTTCTTTACTTGACTTGGATACTCGCTTGCTTTTTATAAATCAATTGCCAAAAATTTAAATATTACATACCCTAATACTATGAAAAAGCTCATCTTAGTTTTCCTACTTAGTTTATCTTTTATTGCTCCTCAAAAATCGCAAGCAGCATTAATGGATGCAAAAGGTAAAGCTTTTTTAATAATTTGTACTTATGGGACAGTAGGTGGTGCGCTTCTTGGATTTGCTTCACTTGCTTTTGGAGCTAACTCTAGGGCCATCGCTCAAGGGGCATCTTTAGGGCTATATGCTGGTATCGGCTTTGGGAGTTATGTTATTGCTACCCATGGTCAACAAGGTCAAGCGGACGAGTATGTAGACCCTGCTTATCAACAACCTCAAGCGCCGCCTCCAGGTTTTGGACAACCAGGTGGTTTTGGACAACCCGGCGGAGGGTTTAGTGATCCTAATAGCGGATATGGGCCTCCCCCAGGGCAGGATCCAGGCGGCTTTGGAGCCCCACCAGCTCAAGAAGATGATGGAAATAGTGGTGGGTTTTTTGGGCAAAGAGTGCAAGAGATTAACGAAGATCTTTTTTATAATTATCGAATAAAAGACAATAAAAAAGGCAGGGGATTTAACCTGCCTATTTATGTTCCCATAATGAATTATCAATTCTAATTAGAGAAGGTTCTCTTTTTGTTACCAAACCTTGTTGAGAGATCAGCAGTCTCATCGTTATCAAGATCAAATTGCTCCCAGATCAATTGAGCTTCAGCATCGCTATAGAGTCTAAAAATTTTTCTAAACTCTTGGCTGACATTCGATAGTGACATTCTATTATGAGATTGTTTTTCTTGGTTGATCATTTGTACAGTCTCAACAAAATGACAAATTCCTGAAGAGCCAACAAAATCAATTCCACCTAAATCCACGGTGATTTTCGCTTGGGGATTTTCTTGAGAAAGTTCATGGAGCTGATCTCTAAGTGGCATACTATGCTCGTAGTCTAGGTCTCCAGACATTTGTACAGTTATATTACCCATAGCATCTCTTAAAATATTAGCTTTCATGGTCATATCAAATTCTCCTTCAATTTTGCCAAGTCCTGGCGTTGACTCTAGAATATTCTAACATTAACTGCATTCGTTTTTTAACGGGAAATTTTGGTAGCTAAATTTAGTTAGCTTAATGGACTAAAACAGTGCGGTTTTAAGGTTTTTTATGGACTTAGGAATTGCATTTATTGGGACTCCGATTGGGGACCCTGAAGATATTAGCTTAAAGGCTTTAAACTATTTAAGAAGAATTGAACTATATTTTTGCGAGGACACTAGAAGGTCTAAGGATCTCTTAATTCGTCTAGGAATTGAGTTAAGCGGACGAGTCTTTAAGTCTCTGCACGATCATTCAGGACAGGCTAAAGTTGAAGAATTATTGAGTTCCGCTAGGCAGGGACTTGTTGGGTATTTATCTGATGCCGGATCCCCTCTGATTTCAGATCCAGCTTATCCTTTGGTGAGAGCATGTCTTGAAAATGAAATTCCCTTTGACTTTATTTCTGGTATTACGGCTCCAATTTACGCTTTAGAAAAATCAGGACTTGCCCCTCTACCTTTTAGTTTTTTTGGCTTTTTGCCGCGAGAAGACGCTAAGATTAAGGATATTTTTTCTCATTTAGCTAAGGGAACTTCTGTATTCTTTGAGGGTGTTAGTAGGGTAGAAAAGACTTTATCAATTTTAGCAAAAACTCTTCCCGAGGCATCAGTTGTAGTCGCTCGTGAGTGCACTAAGACCTATGAGACCTTTTATCGGTTTAAGGCAAGGGAGTTTTCAAAACAAGAAATTACCTACAAGGGTGAGTTTGTACTATTGGTCTATAATGAAAAGGAACTAAATACCATGGGTGCTAAGACTATCGATCTGGCCCAGGAAATTTTGAGTCAGGGAGCTAAGCCTAAAGTTCTTGCCAAGCTTCTCAGCGAAATCTTAGGGCGTAATTCCAAGGAAATCTATCAAGAACTAGGTCGTAACTAGGCAATATTTCGCATCCTTGAAAATAATTATGCAGAGATAACGATTACCCTTAAAATAATAATATTATGAATTTAAACAGGATCAATTAAGCATGCAAGTAAAAATCATTGGAGGACATGGAGGGGTAACCAAAAATTATCATGCCACTTCTTTTCTCATTGATGAGTCTCTACTTATTGATGCGGGTTCTGTGGCTTCGGGACTTGATATTCATTCACAGCTCAAGATTGATCATATTTTACTTTCTCATACGCATTTAGATCATACGAAAGATCTTGCATTTATCTGTGACAATTGTTTTGGGCTTAAAGGAAAACCTTTTGAGGTTTATTGCCATGAAACAGTTCGTAAGGCGGTAAAGAATCACCTGTTTAATGATATTATTTGGCCAGATTTTTCGGTACTACCAACCAAGGAAAATCCAACAATAAATTTTAATAATATTTCTGCGGAAAAAGAACTGATTCTAGGCCAATACAAAGTGACTCCTGTGCATGTTAATCATCCGGTTGAAGTCCCCAAGCAAGCCCTTGGTTTTATTATAGAAAAAGATAATAAATCAATTATCTTTACCCAAGACACTGCTTCAACGGAGAGGATTTGGGAAGTAGGGAAGAAGCTAGATAATCTTGTGGCGATATTTTGCGAGGTAAGTTTCCCCAATCACCTGCAAGGGGTAGCTGATTTAAGTGATCACCACACCCCACAAACGATCAAAGAAGAGCTTAAAAAAATGCCTAAAG
>CEQY01201381.1_pt1 | contig 19278 bp, 19 predicted proteins | sample 361391 | NCBI WGS metagenome assembly CEQY01 (sample SAMEA2621075, study PRJEB7988) | marine metagenome | isolation source: saline water (ENVO:00002010), including | reverse complement strand
CATTCTCGTTAATGAAAATATTTTAGCTTGTTCTCGGATGAGTAAACGATCTGTTCTAGACGCTATATGAAGTGCATTTAATAAATCGTTAGAATTCTCAAGTTTACTGTAAATTAAACCACAACAATTTCTTTTCTCTGATCCAAATGAATTTTCTGTAAGTACGACGGGAAGTCCTGAAGTCAATGCTTCAGCGATTGAAAGCCCAAAAGGCTCCTCCCATTTAGTAGCGACCACCAAAGCTTGTGAGATTCTATATAAGTTTGCGAGTTCACTTTGTATTAACTCTCCTTTATATTGTATTTTTTCATCTAATAATGGTTTTACCTTATTTTCAAAATAACTTAAATTAAAGACAGGGCCAACAATATTTAAATTCAACCCCAGTTTCTTAACTAATTTAATGACTTTATCCGGTTGTTTTTCTTCACATATTCGTCCAACCCATAGAAGCGAAGGTGCTAGTGGTTGATGGTTTAAAGCACCTGTTTTGTTTACAGAAACACCGTTTTCGATAACTTCAATATGATCACCTAAGAATTCCTGCCATTGTTTCTTTAACTTCTTTGAAACTGCTACAAATGTAGTATTGAGGTTAGAGTTCTTAAAATCGATATAGCTCTCCACTTGTTTTTTATTCGGTGGTATATGAAGGGTTACAATCGCGTTATGATCTACCAATTTAGCATACTTAAATACATTTGGGTCAAAGCAGTTATAGTGAACAATATCATAACTTTGTAAATCAAACTTTAAGATCGACATGGCAGAAAAGAGTGTATTCGCCTCTTCTTGGCTCGACATCCTATCACTTAAATCAAATATAGTTTTTTTATAAAGCTCGATTGCGTAGGAATTCATTAAGTCTGCCTCTCCTACTAAACAGGTTGCTTCAATATCTTTATTACTACATAATTCTGTAGCTAGGTTATGTACAAAGACCTCTGTTCCTCCCCTAAAAGGCTCTTTTAACTTCGCTTTGGGACCACAAACAAACAGAATCTTCATACGACACGTCCTTCCATAAGACCTATATAGTTAGCGACCATTTTGTCGATACAAAACCTACTCCTTTCTTTTGTAAAATTTTTCAAAGGGAGGATAATAGAGTTTTGTATGTTTTGCGCCAGTGACTTGATAGACTTTCTTTTGCAGATGATGCCTGTTCCATCTGTTACGATCTCGGGAAATGCGCCTTGGTTGAATCCTACGACGGGTGTACCTGAAGCGATAGACTCCACTGTAGATAAACCAAAAGGCTCATCCCATGTAGGACAAATCAAAGATACGCTAGAGTTGCTTAGTTCGTTATTAATTTCTTTTTGATTTAAATGTCCTAAGTAGTCTGCATTAGACTTAGAACACAACGGCTGTATGACGTCATCGAAATAATCTTTATCCCCTATGGGTCCAGCAAACTTAAGCCTTAGTCCAGCTTCTTTTGCAACCTTAATGGCAATATGTGTACCTTTATGGGGAGTGACTCGACCATACCAAAAGATTTGATCAGAATGATTTCTTTGACACTTCCAATCTCTTAAATCAATTCCATTATAAATTGTTTTAATATTTTTTTTTGTTAAAAAATTCCACATGTTTGCCATATGCTCAGAAGGTGCAACAAAGTCTAGATGAGGATAATCTCCATATAGGATAATGGAGCTTTTTAATAGGCTGTATAATGGTGTATGAAGAGTTGTAACCATACGCCTATTATTTATTGCAGCCCAAACTATTGGTAACTCGCTTAGAGAATTATTATGTATAATATCAAATTTTTCAGAAGCTAATTCTCTAAATATCTCATAGTAATAATTATCCTGATTTGAATTGTCTTTAAGGGATGTTTTACCATTAAACTTTGAACCCTTAGGTGCAAACAGAACAACTTCTAAACCAAGTTCTAAGTATTTATTTGCAATCTTATGAGTAAATGATTCTAAACCGCCTAAATAGGGCTCTTTTATTATACTTTGATGAGATGCTATCACAGCTATTTTCATTACAACTCCTACGTGAACATAAAGAAGATAGTAAATCTCCTGATATTTATCCTGAAAAAAAAGTCAAAATAATTTGTAATAAAACTCACAAAGATCGTGAAAGGTTTCACACCCTCTTCTTGAACCACCTGTCGAATATATAGTTATTATCGATATTAGCGAGATCTATTAAACGCTCAGTATCTTGAACCCTAAATGCTTTGGAAAGTTCCTTCTTTTTTAAGTGTGTGGAAATAGACTCCCTGCTTGTCCCTAAAAGTCTAGCGATTTCCATCTGGGTCATAAAATCTGGTATCTTAAAAGTATTTTGACTCAGTTTTTCTCCAGTTTTAGCCGCAATGTAGGGAAGGGCCCTAAGAAGTTTTTCCGTTGTATAATTCATCTGAAGATCTCTAATTCTTTCCATTAGGTCCCATGAAATATTAACAAACATTTCCAGTGAAATTTTTGTAAAATTTGCATCTTCTGACATCTTATTTTTAAAATGGCTCAAATGAGTGCTTAATACTTCACAATCGCTCAGCGCTTCATAGTTATAGGTGGTTGCCCCCGGATGATCAAACGCCCATATAAGAGGAAAGCACTCCCCTTTATTTAGGATAAGAATGGTCTGATCTTGTTTATCGTTTTTCAGGTCAGTGACTTTTACAACACCGGACTTTATGACATATACTTTTTTCTCTTTTCGATCCTTGGAAACAATTAAATCATTTCGATAATATTTTTTTTCATTAGGATTTAACTTTTGTATAAATTCGTCTAAAAACATGTCACCTCCTGTCTGAAGTCAAACTAATGTCCATTAAAGGAAATAAAAAGGCTTTACAAATTTGCATAATAAATGTTTTGTTTTATTATAATATGCTTTTGACTTATATTATTCTCACTTATAATCGTCCTGATCTACTGCTTAAAAGAATGCACGAAATAAAAGCTGCTAACCCTTTGGCAAATATAATCGTTTCAGATAATTCATCACCTTCAATACAAGAGTTAAATGAGCAAAATATTAAGCTTAACAACAGAACGCATCATCTAATGAATAATTCCAAATGCCGTTTTAATGGTTATAATAAAGCTCTCGAGTTTTTGAATTCATCTCATAAATTAGTCGTATTTCGAACTGATGACGATGAATATGATGAAATAAAATTTTTTCAGACAATTCGCTTTTTTGATAAAAGCATGAACAATCCTATAGCGTTTTCATACTTTTTCAATAATCAACTCCAATTTCCTAAGACTCACAAGAGACCCATTTCTTCGATTTTATTTAATTATAAACAGCTTCGTAGTGCGGGAAAAATGAATAACTCTCCCGCATCGGATTGGAAGTATATCGCTAAAGTTTTTGAGAAAAACCCACCTCTTTTTTTTGATTCACCTTATCTCAATAAGCTTCCGCATACGATCTAGCATTTGTTAATATTTACTTAGTAGATTAAAAGTTTAGAATTCTTGCTATGACAAAAGAAATATTGCGCAATAGTGCTCCTTTGGCGATTAGTCTATTCGCTATTATGAGTTTCAATCTCGTTGACTCTCTTTTTTTAGCTCATATTAGCAAAGAGAAACTTGCGGCAATTTCTCTTATTCTCCCCCTAACTGTTGTGTTCGGGGGATTCAATTTTGGTATGTCAGCAGCTGTCAGTTCTATCGTTTCAAGGTACAATGGAGCTAAGGACTTTAATGGTATTAATACTGTCATTTGGATCAGTTTAGCTTTAAATTTTATGATCTCATTAGTTCTCATTTTATTAGTTTCATACTTATCACAATATATAGCTAGCTTTTTGAATGTACCCAAGGATGCACTTGTCGATTTTTACGATTATCTATCTATATGGAAATGGGCAATACCCTTTATAGGCATACCCGTTCTTCTCAATTCTTCTTTGAAAGCATTGGGTAGAACCTATTCACCGGCTATTATTATAATCTTAACTAGTGTTATTAATCTTATACTCGATTACTTATTTATCATAAAGTTTGAGACTTTTACTACAAATGCTATGACGAGTGCAGCATTAGCCACATTATTGGCGAGAGTTTTCATGAGTGTAACTCTTGTTTTTTATTCTATTAAAATTCGATCTTTAAATTTTAGTAGGTTACTTAATAGATCTTATCATTTTATAGAAATTGTAAGAATGTCTGTACCAAATATTATCATTGGTTTAATGGTTCCAGCTATAACAACTTATACAACATCATATATTGGTCGCTTTGGAATTGAAGTTGTTGCTCATTTTGGCGCCATCGCTCGTATCGAATCTGTTTTAGCGATTTTAGGTTTAGCCCTTACTTCTGGATCAGGACCTATTTTAGGTAAATTTTTTGGCGAAGGAAATGAAAAGAAAATAATGGTGTTAAAGTCTACGTTGAAAAAGTTTTTAGTGGGTAGTTTTTTATTTTTAACAATAACTTCGCTTATCAGTAGCAATTATTTACACAGTCTGTTTTTTGATAAAAGCTCTAGTAATTTTATTCTCTATTTATTAATTATGAATATTTACCTATTTTCTAGAAACCTTTTCGCTTTAGAATGTACCCACAGAAACAGTATAGGGAAACCTCGCAAAAGCTTAAATTATAATATAGCAGGTTCATTTATTTATCTCATTACTCTAAAGTATATAGACTATTTGAATTATGATCCTATTTTATCGGTTTACTACGCGATGCTGTTTACTAACCTTTGTCTGCTCTTTGGAATTTATGTAGTGAGTAATATAAAATTTAAAGATAGAGAATTGAGTGCTCTAAAAATAAGAATAAAAAAAGATTAAATTCCTAAATTCTCTTTAATTTGTTTTGTCGCTTCTGCTCTAGAGATTTCAAGGACTATAGATAATTCTATAGACAAGGTTTCAATGAGCTTGGCTAAACTCGCCTCTTCCACAGTTCCGCGGTCGTCTATAGCCGCAAGTTCGCAAAGAAGAAAAGTAATTTTCTCTAAATTTTGAATCTTAGTTTCAGTTTTAAAGTAGTTGATTCGCTCTTGCTTTGACTCAAACTCTATAGGAGCATGACTCGGACTTAAGTTTTTCAAACACTGCTCTAAATCTTTTTTCGAGCTTAAAAAGCGATATTCTGTTTGATCATCAACCGGAACAAAGTTTTTAATATTTAACTCTTGGGAAAAAGCGACAAAAAAATCTCTTCCCCCCATCTGCTCGATAGACTCAATGATACCTATTCCAAATTTGGGAGAGAGAATTCTTTTTCCAATCAAATCATCTTGACTCATTATGCCTCCTAAGCTGATGAAGCTTCTCACTGAAGCATGACTAGTCCTATTCTAACAATTCCCAGAGGAGATGTCATAAAAAAAGGCCGCAAACTGCGACCTTTAAACTGTACTATTTTGATTTTTTTACTCTTCTGAGTCTACTCGATCAGGTTTTACATCGCTAACAGTCATATCCCTATCCGGAACAATCATGTCTTCATAAGCGGTAGCAAGATCATTCCACTTATAATCGTATTGCTTTTTAAAAGCCTCAACAACTTCAGGAATAGTGATGTAATAATAATTCTCTAAATTGGTTGCGCTTCCCGAAGTACTAAAAGCAGCTTTAGTAAAGTTTCCTGCACCACAAAAGACAGCAGGTTTATTAAACATTTCAGGCTTGTTCGCATCTTTTCTTGCATTGTCCAAGATAAGATACTTATTATGATGAATGGTAAAAGCAAAATGGTTTGTGGTCATATATCTTGCTTCACCACTGTCTTTTTCTAAGGTCGCATCATTCTTCCCTAAAACTTTTTTAATATTATTGTATTCAAATCCCATATTTGGCACTCGCATGGGTTTCTTTGTTCTATCGTCTAGGGGTAATAATCTTTCCCCTGCAAGATAAATATCATCATCAAAAACCATTCTTATATTTGTGTCATCTTTTCTAGCTTTTGACAGGGCATTTACAAGAGGCTTTAAAGTAAATCTATGGGCTGCAAGGTCTACATTTTTTGACCAACGAATAGCCCCTTCAATCATCTCTATGGCCTTCTCCCCTTCACCAGGAACAATATATGTTTTGATATCATCTTCTTCTGCTAGTTTTATACTCTTACGACATTTCGCTATAAAGTTGATGAACTCTTTACGAGAATTCGCATGATTGAATTCAGCTTCTCTTAAGCACATATGCATCTGAACAAAATGGGACTTTGTCGCAGCTGTAACAAAATGCCAGTTTTCATGATGGATCGTCGTCCCACTTGACATATTTGCTGAAGAAAATGCCAGAGTTACTTTTTCTGGGTCGTTTGGATTCACCATAAAGATTTTGGTATGAGACCAATTTATCCCTCTTTGTTTTTCCATACGCTTAAGTGTGTAATTTTGGTCAACTCGTGTTCCATTAGAAGAACATAAAACAGAACCTAGAAATTCAGACTTAGTTAGCATTCTGTCTAAATCTTTTCTGGCATCTTTAAGTTTTTCATCTTGTCGATTGGTTCTATTTTCGATTTTTGATAGACGTATGACTTCATTTGAGGCTTCTTCAATAGCTTTTTCACGATTAGCTAATGCCTCGTCTCTATTCTCATCAGTCAGTCTGCCATTAATATAGCGTGAAAGTGAACGGTCAATTGAGCCTTGCTCATTTTTTTTATCGAGAATAAGTTCTAACTTCATACCTTTTTGCATGCGCTCACATAAAGCGTCTGCTACTGCACTATCTGAAAAAGAGAGATAAGTCATAAATATTTCTTTTGTCGCTTTATCATTAATTAGCTTAAGTAATCTATGTTGAGGAGATTCATTTTTTCCCATTCTAGTGTCTGAACCATCTCTACTGGCAGTAATATCTCGGTCAGATCCAGAGCAAAAAACATTTTCTTTGGTGTATTTTACTGTTCGACCATTTTGAGTTTTGAGTGGTGTCGGATATTCATGAACGGCACAAGTGGGATTGGTAAACAAGACGTCATAATTATAAACTTCCGGGTTTCTTTCTTTAAGCGTCGCTGCATTTAATAAAGAGGTCACCGTCATAGTACCAATCAAAAAGAGTGCTGAGTTTTTCATTATTATCTCCATAAATTGACTTAAACACCGGCACCTTACAACACTGCGTAATTTCTTCAAGAAAACAATGACAAGTGCATAATTTTTATATAGATAATCAGTTATGGTTTCTCACAAAAATCTTACACTTAGGGCCTATAGAAGAGGTTTTCATCTTATCACCGATGAAATCTTGCAGACACTTGGAAAGCTCCCCTCTCAGGGCATTTTAACCGTCTTTATCCAACATACGTCTGCAGCTCTCACTCTTAATGAAAACTGTGACCCCTCTGTCTTAGCCGACTTTGAATCGAGCTATAATCGAATCGTTCCTGAGGGGGAATCTTATTACACCCATACTGCTGAAGGCCCTGACGATATGCCTGCCCATATTAAGTCTAGTCTAACTGGCACCAGCCTTTCTATTCCTATTATCGACGGAAAATTGGCCTTGGGAACTTGGCAAGGTGTTTATCTATGTGAATTTAGAAATCAAGCAGGCCCTCGTAAACTGATCGTTTCCATCTACCAATAATCATGAGTGAATTTCCCCTTGCCCCAAAGTCTTTAATGTTTGCACCGATGGAAGGAATTACTGATGAGCACTATCGTAACGTTGTGATGAAGCTCTACCCCGAATGGGATAGTTATACCTGCGATTTTTTAAGGGTTCCTAACCCAAGTCCCTACCCCAAAAAACATCTCATTAAGCATATTGGACAATCGATCTATGAAAATCAAAAATTGATGGCAAAATCTATTTATCAAATTTTAACTAGCCCTCATGCCTACACCGAAAAAACCGTGAGTGACTTAAGCGAGCTGGGCATAAAATTTCTCGACCTCAACCTGGGCTGTCCTTCTAAAACAGTGTGCCGTCATGAAGGAGGCTCTTTCCTTTTAAGTGAATTGGATAAGCTCAAGGGGATTATAAAAATCATTCGCAAACATTTCCCCGACACTTTTACTTGTAAAATAAGAGTAGGCTATCGTGATGATAGTCTTTTTTTAGATATCTTAAAATTGTTAGAAGACGAAGGAGTAGACGCCATCACGATTCATGCAAGAACCAGGGATGAACTCTATAAAGGGGTGGCCAAATGGGATTATGTGAAAACTGCAGTTGAACATACCACGGTGCCCATCATTGGCAATGGAGATATCTGGACTCCTGAAGATATAGATAAATATTTTGAATACACAGGTTGTCATTCGATTATGCTCGCCCGGTCAGCTCTTAAAACACCTTGGCTCGCTCGATTATATAAAAATAAAGAAGTTGAAACTACGGAATTAAGAATAAAAGAGATTAAAAAATACTTTGAGCACTTTTACTCTGAAACAGAAAAACAGGATTTCCCTGAGGCTTCTCGCATAAAAAGAATTAAAAGTTTATGTCGTTATTTATTTGATGATATTGAAGAGGGAGCAGCTCTTCGCAAAAAAATCTTATTGGCAAAATCATTTGAAGAGCAAATCTCTGCATTAGAAAACTATTAATTCTTTTCCAAGTATTTTATATAGTTACGAATAAAAAAACTCTTTCTAAAATTCTTGATATCTTTTTGTTGCACAATATAGGTGCTTTCATACATGAGCATGAGCCAAGGAAGCTCTTGTTCTACAATTTTTTCAATTTCATACATAATTTCAAAACGCGACTCTTTGTCGAGAGTTTTTGAGAGCTGGTTATATAAATGATCCACTTGCTTGTTGGAGTAGCCGCTTTTGTTTATACCAGGATGGTTTTTAGAAATGAGAAGCTGGAGAATATTTTCAGCGTCAGGATAATCATAAATCCAGTTATCGGTCCAAAACTGGAGCTTTCCTGCTCTTCCCAATTTTAAGAACTCTGAGAACTCTATTTCATTTATGACCACATTAATCCCAATTTGACTAAGCGAGTGCTGCAGAAACGCAGCTTCTTCATGATGGATGTCCTGCTTACCTCTGGTCGAATAGGTCAGAGTAAGCTCCCCAGGTTTGATACCTAATTCCGTTAAGGCCCGGCCTAGATATTTTTTCGCCATCGTCAGGTCATAATAATAAGGAAGTTGGTGAGAGGGTCGATAGCCAGGAATAGAAGGGTTAAAAATGCTATTACTTTTTAAGTTTGTGTTATTGGTTAAGATTTCAATATACTTGCTATAATCTATGGCGTGAGCGATCGCTCGTCTTAGATTTTTACTTTTCCCCAAGAGCGGATCATTCATATTAAAGCCAAGCCAACGAGAGGTTTGCCTAGAGAAATGTTTGACCTCAATCCCTTTTTTGGAAAACTCCTGACTGGTTGCTGTCGAAGGGTTTGAGAGTTGCGAGAGATATTTTTTGGGAACATCTAGGATATCAATATTTCCCTCCCCAAATTCTCTCCATCTGAGATCCTCATCATTGATAATTTTAAATTCTATTTTGCGAATAAAAGGAAGTTGCTCCTTTGATGAAGAAAGAAGATTTTCAGTATTTGCATATCTATCTCCAGTGCTGGGATAGACTTCTTTATGAAACTTTTCAAATTTACTAAAAAAATAAGATTGTCCGTCGAACTTGCGAAATTGATAAGGCCCTGTTCCCACAAGAACTTGTGAAAGATCATTATTATAGTTATTAATGAGCTCCAGTGGAACAGGAGTGGTAAAGGTCATGGATAAGAAATAAAGTAAATTGGGCTCAGGTCTTTTGAGTTCGATTTTAAGAGTGTATTCATCCGGTGCACTCAAACCACTAATATTTTCAGTTAAAAATTTTTCTGAACTCTCCCCTACTTTTTCACTAAACTCGTTAAAGCCTTTAAGTTTGCCTTCAAAAAGCCATGTTCCGGTGCTTTTCAGTGGCTTAAAAGCAAGTCGTTTAATTTGCCAAATAAAGTCCTGTGCCTTGACGGTTCTTGGACCTTGAAAGTCTTGATTATGATTTTGATAAAGAATATCTTTTTTAATCTTTATAGTATAAGTTTTTCCATCTTCTGAGATCTCAGGCATCCCATCAGCGAGCAGAGGAATGACTTCAAAAGGTCTTTTTAAATAATGATATTGATAAAGAGTTTCTAAGGTTTGCCCCATGACTAGAAGAGAATCATCATTAAAGGCCACAGCGGGGTCAAAGGATTTGATTTTATTATTTATGGCCAAATTAATTTTATTATTTTTTTGACCACCGTCACGCTTGTAAAGAAATACTGATAAAAGTGCGATCGCCACGATCAGGAATAAAGGAAAGAGTTTTTTAGTCATATCTTCTATTATAAAGCATTTCTACTTTATTTACAGGGGCTTAAATTGACTACTTGCAACCCATATCAAAATACCTGACAATAGAGTTGTGTGTAGATTATTCGGATTTAAATCAGTTATTAACTCACAAGTTCACTCAAGCTTGATTCATGCTGAAAATGCTCTGGTTGAACAAAGTATTAAACATCCAGATGGGTGGGGTGTCGCCTATTATCTTGAAGATGTTCCTCATGTGATCAAGTCTATGGATAAAGCCATCGATGATCATATTTTTGAAAGAGTTAGTGGCGTTGTTTCCTCAAAAACAGTTGTAGCTCATATTCGCAAAGCCACTCATGGGGAAAAAACTATTTTGAACTCCCACCCTTTCCAGTATGGTCGCTGGATCTTTGCTCATAATGGAAATCTCAAAAACTTTGATAGTTACCGACAAAATCTTTTAGATAAAATTGACCCAGAATTGAGAAGGTTTGTTTTAGGAACAACTGATAGTGAGATCATCTTTTTTCTCATCCTAAGTTATATAAAAGATATTCATCCTCTGCATATTCCTAATATAAAAGTAAGTGCCATCAAAGCGGCAATAGAAAGTGCTTTTCAACTTATTACAAGCTTTTCAGGTCCCTTGTGTAAAGATCCACATCCAAAACCAACTGAGAATCATCTCACTTTCATTCTTACCACGGGCACTATGATGCTAGGTTTTAATGGCGGGCAAAAGCTCCACTACTCTACTTATAAAACAAAATGTTCTGAACGAGAAAGCTGTCCTTTTTTTGCTCCGGTTTGTGAAGCTAAAGCGAGCTTTGATGAACCTATCAATCATCTCATTTTCTCAAGCGAAAAACTTGCAGGAGAAAATATCTGGACCGAAATGGACAAAGGTGAGCTCATCGCGATCGACCATGAACTCAAGTTTTTAAATTTTCAGTTAAACGTTGAGTTTGATTAAGCTGATTTTTTTAAGAGTTCAGGATGAAGCCCATAGCGTTCTTCGATTTGCTGTAACTTAAACTCTTCAAATATATGGAAGTTATACTTCTCAACTTCAGTCATAAGCCCCATCTTTTCGTCTAAAGATTGCTTAAAACACATCTCAATAAAATTAATTTGAAAATCATCTAAGTCTCTGAAAAATTCAATACTTAGCTGGGTTGTTTGTAGTAAATCTCTCATTCCTCTGGCGTAATACATCTACATCTCCTACATTTACCTCTTTATCGGCTTAAGACAGCTATTGCTAAAGGATATATTTCTTTAAAACTCTGCTAAAAAACGATAAAATGAACAGCTGGTAAAGGGCTCAGTCGCAGCTTTAAACAAGAAGGATTTATGGGATACACCCTTATTTTTCTCACATTTGGAATATCCACCATCGCCATAATGAAGTTGGTGGCATTTTTTATCGCCCGCAAAAGCCAGCATCCCGTGGACAGCCGATTTTTATACATGACCCCTATTTTATGTCCAAGGTCACATGGGGAAAGTTTTGATATCCAAATTAAAAACTCAGACCTTATCTTTGAGCTTATTTTTTCAACTCTTGGTTTGATACTTGCCCATAATTATCTCAATATATTTTTTAATGCCTTTACTGAAGTTCTCTTCTTAAAGCCCTACATCCTTTTAGTGTTTATTTATTTTTTTACTCTTTTTTTAGGGGCCAACCTGAGGATAGTGGCTTCATTATTCAAAATTGCTAGCCCAAGAATTCATAACCAGCCCTACCTATCTCAATCACTAAGTGAGTTTTGGGGAAAGAGATGGAATGTTTGGGTGAGAAATTGGTTGGGTTATCTCGGAAAGTATCTCGCCCCTAAAAGGACATATCTTCGTTATTTTTTAATCTTTCTTATCTCTGGAATCTTTCATGAACTCATGGTTAACCTTCCTTACTTTCTCTATACCGGTAATGTTCTTTTTGGGAGTATGATTGCTTATTTTATGATTCAATTTCTTGGGATATGTCTGGATAAAGCATTCTTAAAAAACGTAACGTCTCTTCGCTATATTTTTATGTGGTTAGTTCTATTCGCCCCAGCCCCTCTTTTTATGAACGAAGCTGTTATTCGTTTTTTTGGATTTAATTAATGGAAGCTTTTTATCCTATCCTCATTGATATTGGAGTGCTGGCCCTTATTCTGTTGCTCTACTATCTTATTCAAAGGTATAGAATCATCCGTAATGACAAATTCGAAATTCGAGATATTATTGAAGAATTAGCGGAACAGATTCATCAGTTTAGTGAAGACAACCCTGAACACCCTCACCGAAAAAAATTAGAAACCTACGCAGATCATATACGTGAACTCTTTGAAACGTCTCGCTTTGAAGAGCTGGCAAGAGAGATGAAAACTCCCCCCGCAGAACTTCCTAGCGAGATGAGGTATGACTCAGACCATTTGTATGAAAAAATTATGTTTCATGCCAAAAAGTAAGTTGGTTTTTTAAGTTTTTCGCCCTTAAAAATTTAACTCCCGTTCCAATAAGCCGTACACCCTTTGTCTTCACTTTATCATTTTCTTGCACTCTTTCGCTGAAGAGCTTTTCAAAATGATTAAACTTCAACTTCCCCATGCTTGCAGCTTCAATTGTTGTTTGTTGAAAATCTGAATATTTTATTTTTACAAAGAGTGTTTTAATTTTTTTATCCTGATGTTTTTTAAGCCTATCTAACATCTCCTCAAAACAATGTTCTAATTTTAAAAGAAGCTCTTCATGGTCTTTGAGGTCTGAATGAAATGTTCTTTCTACAGATAGTGATTTTCGCTCTCTATGGGGTTTGACTTCTCTCTTATCTATCCCACGACAATAATGATAATAGCTCACTCCACTATCACCAAATGCATCAACTAATTCTTTGAGTGTGAGTTTTTGTAAATCACCAAAGGTTCTTAACCCAAGTTTATGCATTTTTTCCTGAGTGACTTTTCCCACACCATTTATTTTACCGACTTCAAAATGAGCGATCTTCTCTGCAATTCCCTCTGGTCTCAAAACACTCAAACCATTAGGTTTATTGAGATCACTTCCGATCTTAGCGAGCAATTTGTTAAAAGAAACACCGGCACTTGCAGTAAGCTTGGTTTCTCGGAAAATATCTTCTTTAATATTTTTGGCTATTTTAATGGCATCATTATTATGGAGCGTACAATCTGTGACATCTAAATAAGCTTCATCTAGTGAAAGCCTCTCTATTTGAGTGGTGTATCTCGCAAAGATCTCAAAGATTTTAGCACTTACTTTTCGATATTTATCAAAATGAGAGCGTACCAAAATAAGCTCAGGGCATTTTTTTAAGGCCAAAGCTGTAGGCATTGCACTTTTGACTCCAAATTTGCGAGCTATATAATTCGAAGTTGAGAGCACACCTCGACCTGTTTCAGAAAGACCACCAATGGCAAAAGGTTTATGCTTTAAGTCAGGTCGATCAAGTTCTTCAACTTGAGCAAAAAAATAGTCCATATCGATATGTATAATTTTTTTCAAAAAAAACTCCTGAGTCTATTGACCTACGGATATTTTACGGATATATTTAATATATACGGAAAACATACGGTTAATCAAGTGTGATCATTTTTCCTAGGTAACCATGAGGAGATATTTAATGAGTCTGACAAAAAAACAAAAACAAGTTTATGACTTCATCAAAGACTACTTAGATAAACATAGTTACTCTCCTACGCAAATGGAAATTCAGGAGCATTTTGGCTTTAAGTCCCTTGGCTCTGTACAAGACTATATTCGCTATTTAAAAAATGCTGGTTATCTTGAGAGTGATTCTAACTCGGTAAGAGGACTTGTCCCTATTGATCCTAATCAAGCTGAATCCCTCCCCGAAGCCATCGAAATTCCACTCCATGGTAGTGTTGCTGCTGGTAACCCTATCGAAGCGATGGAAGGCAATGAGATGGTCCAGGTGCCGGCTTCTATGATTGGAAAAGGAATCCACTACGCTTTAACAGTTAATGGTGAATCAATGATTGAAGACGGAATACTGGATGGTGATCTCATTATAGTTAAAGAACAAAAAACTGCGAATAACGGACAAACTGTTATTGCTGTCATGGACAATGAAGCCACAGTCAAGCGCTATTATAAAAACAAAAACCAAATAGAACTTCACCCTGCCAATAGTTCTATGAGCCCTATACTCGTTGATCGAGGAGACTTTCACATCAAGGGGATTTTAGTTGGTCTGTATAGATCCTATTAACCTCTAAATTTTAACTTTTTTTACATCAGACATTACATGTCAAGGAGGACATCATGGATGCTTATTACTTTTTTGAAGAAGAGTTGATTACAAAAATGCACACATCATTTACAGACAGATTTAATCTCGACCAAGGAGCTGCAGCAGAGCTTACCTGGGAGATATTAGAACTTTTAAAAATTAGCGAGAGTAATTTATATGAGATTCATTCACTATATTTGCAATAAGGAATCATTTATGTTCGAGAGTTTTTTTATTATCACAATCATCTTACATGTGATTAGTAGTATCATCCCAGAGTAACACACGTTTAAGCAGTGAAAGTAGCCAAGATTTTAGCTACTTTCACTCTTGTCTTTTTCTCGTTATGATCAAATATAATGAGAACTTCAATTATCGTATTTTTATTTGTGACCCTGACTTTCGCTCAAGACTATCAGCAATTTTGCTTCAGTACTCCACGCCAAGTAAACCAAGTCCAAAAAGAAATCACGTTTTTAGTTCTTCCCTCTGATAAAATTAAAGTCCATAAAAATTGTCTTGATGTCGTCAGCTCCTCTCAGCGCTTAAAACTTTTCAATAAATATATTTATCAAAATTATCGGCAGGATTTAATAACTCAAAACATAACTCCTCCCAAAGAATGTCACCTCAATATTTACCAAGACACACTTCCTCAGGAAAACCAAACTCAAGTTGCCATCACTTCAGAACAACTCAAGGCTCATACCCAAGAGCAAACGGGCCGTGTCAGTTCTAAAACGCAGCTCATCCTCACTCATGAAAAGCCTGGGCGATTCCAATACCAGGAAGCCGGCTATACTATTACCTGTTCTCCTCAAGGCGATGGCTATCAGGTTGATATAACTTCTCAATCACCCAGATTGGGCTTTAAAACTCAAAGGCATATAAAAAAAGGTGAGAGAGTAGAATTAGGCCAATTACACAAAAAATCCCAAGAGCGCAGGGATTCAACAGCTCTTACAGATCAAGCAGCAACTCTTAATCACCAAACAAAAGATGCTAGCTCAAAGACGATAGTATCTATCGAAGTCGTTAAGTAATTCTTCAAACCGAATGACTAGAATGGTGATAAAATTCTCAAAGTCTAAGTCGAAGCTAAATTTCAGCTAAAACAATAATAATTTTAGAGATTTATATAGTGATCATTTATAAGGGGCACTCATTCTTATTTTAGTTCAGGACTTTTCTGCTCGCGCGTCTCTAAAAACTGCTTACTCAGCACTAACAGTGCTTCCTTGCTAACTTTGAGAAATTTATCACCATCATAAGGGGTCGGTTAAATAATTCTTACATAGGGCCAATATGCACAGGAAATTTTGGTTACAATCTGCACCGGAATCATTTTGGTCATGCGTTAATATCATGTAATTTCAGTCAGTTATTAGTTCGACAACTTTGGCACACACCTTGCTTTATATACAGTGAGCTAAGTGGAAGGGATCTTTTTCCTACCTAATTTTCCTTCCTTTGGTTAACTATGAATATAGCTAACCTCCCAAAATGACCTAAAAAATATCTGGCCCTCCACTTAGCTTAATATTTCTTAATTTCCCCTCAAATTCCAACCACGATTTTTTCTCAAATTCAAATCCCAATATTGACCTCGAATTTTCTTCCCCCTTTCTGCATCGAGCTCTCCAGCATTCTATAATATTCCTACAGCAAAAAAACGAAACCAAGGATGGTATGTATGCAAAAGGAATTCGCAAAAAATCTCAAGAATCTTAACTTCTTGATGGTTTTAGTAAGTTTTTTAGTCATGACCTCTTGTAAAGAAGGTCTCCCCGGAGATGCTGCAGATTGTGTTGAACCAGACATGCAGCATTTAATGAAATTAAAACAAGGTCAAGATCAACCAGCAGCAGAAGACCCTACTGTTTGCAGAGCACCAGTAGATGACAATGCAGATGATGGTAGTGATGGAAGTATTGGAGATAATCCAGCTGACGAGCCTATCGATGATGACGTAGATGAACCAGTTGATCTACCAGAAGAGCCAAGTGCCGCTTTTACTATCAACTATGTCTTAAGAGACTTCTCAAAGAGTAAAAGAGCCAAAATGGATGATGCCATTGAAAAGCTCAAATTAGTGGTGAACTCTATTGAGTTTAAAGAAGCAGTACTGGCCCACACCTATAACGGTGTTTATCAGTATGTGGATAATCTGGGGCTCAGTAACTCTCAGATCTACGAGAAAATTATGGCCGGAGCGGAAACCCTTAACCCCGCAATTGATGAAGAGATGGATATTGATATTACTCTTTATTTCACCAACAATTCGGTGGTGGGCTACACCTACCCTAATTCTGAAAGAATTTGGGTCAATGATAAGTTCTTCACCAGCAACTCCCTAGGCCAAGTCGCTGCGAATATTATGCATGAGTGGACCCATAAAATAGGTTTTGGTCATGACTATAACCGAACGGCCAGAAGACCCTATTCGGTTCCCTATGCGGTAGGTTCCATTGTGAGACGATTAGTAGATAATCTCTAAGCAATTAAAATGAAGTAAACCAAGGCCAAGCCCAGTGCTTGGCTTTTTTTTTTTAGGCATTTATTACACGCTAAATTGCAACTCTTACCACTCCAGTGCATTATAAAGAAATGAAAACAACAAAGATTATTGCTATCGCGGGAGGAAGTGGCTCCGGTAAAACCTTTCTATCCAAGCAACTTTATAAACTTTTAGGGGATGAGAAGTCAGCTATCCTTTATCAAGATAATTACTATATCGATCAAAGTGATAAATTTGATTATGATGGGGGAAGCGTTAACTTTGACCATCCAGAAAGTATTGACTTTGATCTCTTGGCCAAACATATCTCCTTACTCAAAAGATCTGAACAAGTGGATATTCCCCAGTATGATTTTGCTACTCATAAACGTAAATCGCAAACTCTGAGTTGTGCGCCCAAAGAAATCATCATCATCGAAGGAATATTAGTCTTGAGTTCATCCAAGGTAAGGGCTTTAGTTGATGAGAGTATATTTGTCGATACGCCTGAAGATATCCGCTATCAAAGAAGGCTTAAAAGAGATATTGCTGAAAGAGGAAGAACTGAAGAGGGTGTACACAAACAATTTTATTCTCAAGTCAAACCTATGCATGATCAGTTTGTTGAACCTTCTAAACAATACGCCCATTTTGTTATCGAAGGGACAAGAGTTGAAAATCTAAACGCTACTTTGAATCGATTTGAAAGCTATTGTTAGTTCTCTTTCGTTTTAAAAACCATCAGACTAAATTCATCTAAGCCGCTAAAATCCATCACTTGTTCACGATATTCGCTTTTGTGATAAAGCTCAAGTTGATCACTAAAATGGTTACTAAAAGGATTACCCGAAACACCGGTGGGGATGACTCCCAAACTTCGCTTTGGATTCGCCATATCAATCAATCGTCTTGTCGCCGGAGCATGCACCACTTCAAAACCTTTCTTAGCCACTTTATGACCAATATTATTAATCACATAGCGACCACCGTCAGCTTTCACGGGTCCTATATTGTAGATCAGATTGAGTGGAAATTGCTTACCAAAAGGATGCTTATACTCAACTGTATGCATTCTTCCCCACTTCCATAAACTGACTCTCTTACCAAACTTCTCTTCAATATTTTCTACCGCCTCTAAAAAAGAGAGGGTGATGATATCATTAGCATTTTCTACTTGGTCCGTTTCAATATTATCCCAAAAGCTGTGATCAAAATCATTTAAGAGCTTCTTGGTGGAATGCCAAAGATCTGCTATATTGCCTAACTTTTTGTATTCTTCCTCTGAGAGCTCATCTTTAAAAATATTGATAATAATCTGATAAAGCCATTCATGATAAATAAGGCAGCCTGTGGAATCTTTTTTGCAATCAAAATCCCAATTTTTTACATGTTCAAGTGCCACCTGTTCTAGTTGAGTTAAGTCATTTGTTTTCAAGGCCAACTTGAGCCTTTCGACAACTCTATCTGCAACAGGAACAATAGTATCTGTTTGAATGGATTTCAATTCTTCCAAGTTCCATTTTTCTTGAGCGCTTAAAAGTTTTTGTAATCGAAAGTATCTTCCCGCCGGTTGCCAATAACCATCAAAGTGCGCAAACTCTTCTTGCTGAGGTCTGTAATTAGCAGAAACGATCACTCCATTCTCAGGGTTGACTAAATGGGGGTTCTCATCGGTGGAGTAGAAACGTTCTACTTCTTGAGTCCCATCCCAGCCTTTTAAAACCATGTCATAGGGAACACCTTCGGGAAGCTTAGGAAATTTTCCCATCACCCACCATGCAATATCTCCTGTCTTATTGACCCAACTAATATTTAGTCCAGGGGCTGCAGCATGCGAGACGGCATCTTTAAATTGTTCCACTGTTTTAGCCAGAGGAAATTGGTAAACAGTCTTTAAAACATTATTCTCTGGATGGTGGTAAGACCAATTTAGTGAGAGATTTGAACCACCAAGATTAAAATATTTTTCATCTAAAATCGGTCCATGAGGAGTGAGCGTAACTTCAATCGTTTCCGTTTTCCCTCCTTTCACCTTTATTTCTTCTTCATAGGTTTCTACATCCACCCACTCATTATTAAACATCACTTGATTTTTATTTTCAGGGTTAAATCTCTCTTCATAAATTGTCAGGTCATCAACTTCGGCCATGGTGAGACCCCAAGCACTATAAGGAGTGTGGCCCATAACGGGAAAAGGAATGAGAGGGATAAAATTACCGTAGACTTCCAAGCTCGGTGATTTGATATGAGCTTCATAAAAAATATGAGGATTAGAAGTCGCGATATGGGGG
>CEQY01008567.1_pt1 | contig 19303 bp, 18 predicted proteins | sample 361391 | NCBI WGS metagenome assembly CEQY01 (sample SAMEA2621075, study PRJEB7988) | marine metagenome | isolation source: saline water (ENVO:00002010), including | reverse complement strand
GTAAATGAAAGCCAAAAGTGTAATTTTCCAAGTCTTTCGTCATACATGTTTCCAGTCCATTTTGGAATCCAATAATAAACTGCTGCCATAATCGAAAATACAGAGCCTGGAACTAAAACGTAATGGAAATGAGCGACAACAAAATAAGTATCATGATATTGAAAGTCTGCTGGAGTAATCGCAAGCATTAAACCGGAGAAGCCACCAATAGTAAACAGAACAACAAAAGCTATTGCAAAAAGCATTGGTGTTTCATATGTAATTGAGCCTTTAAACATGGTTGTAACCCAATTAAAAACCTTAACTCCTGTTGGGACAGCAATTAACATGGTGGCCCACATAAAAAATAATTCAGCAGCTAATGGAAGTCCAACTGTAAACATATGGTGCGCCCAAACAACAAAAGACAAAACTGCAATTGAGGCCATTGCCCATACCATTGATGAATATCCAAATAGTTGCTTTCTAGAAAAAGTTTCAATGATATGAGATGCGATTCCGAAAGCAGGTAGTATCATAATATAAACTTCAGGGTGTCCAAAAAACCAAAATATGTGTTGAAATAAAACAGGGTCACCTCCTCCGGCTGCATTAAAGAAACTTGTTCCAAAATGTATATCCATTAACATCATGGTGACTGCTCCAGCAAGTACTGGCATAACAGCTATTAATAAATATGCAGTGATTAGCCAAGACCAGACAAATAATGGCATTTTCATTAGTGTCATTCCAGGCGCCCTCATATTCATTATGGTTACGATCACATTGATGGATCCCATTATTGAAGAGGCTCCCATAATATGAACAGAGAATATAAAAAAAGTGACGCTTGGAGGAGCATAAGTTGTAGACAATGGCGCGTAAAAAGTCCAACCAAAATTGGGCGCTCCGCCTTCCATAAATAAAGACGATAGCAATATGAAAAAGGCAAAAGGTAGTATCCAAAAACTAAGGTTATTCATTCTAGGAAGAGCCATATCAGGGGCGCCAACCATCATAGGTATCAACCAATTTGCTAAGCCAACAAATGCTGGCATAACAGCCCCAAAAACCATAATCAACCCGTGAAGTGTAAGCATCTGATTATAAAATTCTGGTTCAACTATTTGCATACCAGGTTGAAACAGTTCTGCTCGAATGACCAAAGCCATTACTCCACCAACTAAGAACATAGCAAAGCTAAACCAAAGATATAAGCTTCCTATATCCTTATGATTTGTTGTATAAAGCCATCTTGTTAGGCCTTTTGCTGGCCCATGATGATGATCATCATGGCCATGGGATTCAATTACTGCACTCATGTCTCTCCTCTACCTCTATATTATAATTTATAATCCACAATATCTTTAGGGACCACAATTTGCCCATCTCCATTTTCTGCATTACCCCATGCTCTCCTTGTGTAAGTTATTACAGCTGCAAGATCAACTTCTGATAATTGATTTGCATAAGATGCCATGGCTGCGCCCTGGACCCCCTCCATCAAAATTTCTATATGTCTAGGTTTATCATTAAGGGCAATGTCGCTTCCTGCTAAGGCAGGAAAGATTCCAGTTATACCTTGACCATTGCTTTGATGGCATGCAACACAGTTCTTGTTATAAATTGCCTCTCCTCTTTGCACTAATTCATTTGCAGACCAATCTTTTGTAGTTAATTCAGCCATTCTCAAAGCCGCATCTTTTTTTTCTTTTACCCAAGTATGATATTCATCCTCGGGAACTACTTTTACGACTACCGGCATAAAACCATGGTTTTTTCCACATAATTCGGTGCACTTGCCTCGATATGTTCCTGGCTTATCTACAATTGTCCATGCGGTGTTAATAAAGCCAGGAATAGCGTCTTGCTTGATAGCAAAATCTGGCATCCACCAAGAGTGGATTACATCGTTTGCAGTGATTAAAAATCTAACTTTCTTACCGGCAGGTATAACTACGGCCTCATCGACCTCTTGAAGATAAAATTCTCCTTTGGGAGTTTTGTTATAGATTTCATCCCAATCAGTTGTTAGGTTTTGAAAAAAATCAATGTCATCTTCTAGGTATTTATATTGCCATTTCCATTGATATCCGACTACCTGAATATTTATATCTCCCTCAGTATCATCATAAATCTTTACAAGTGTATTCGATGCAGGTATAGCCATAAACACTAAAATCAAAAAAGGGACCACTGTCCAGGCGAGCTCAAGTTTAGTATTTTCATGAAATGTAGAGGGGTTAGGATTTCTTTTTTTTGAATGTGCAAACATTGAATAAAACATAACGCTAAATACAACTAGGCCGATAACTACGCATATCCAGAAAATTAGCATGTGCAGATCAAATACTTCTTTACTAATAGAAGTTACGCCTTCAGTCATATTGAAGTCATCCCAAGCAGCACTTAAATTGCTTGAAAATAGAGATACTATTCCTGCTAGGAGTATATTTGAAATACTTGTGGTAGCTTTTTTAAACATTAATTTTTTCCCTGACTAAGAATGTTTTAAAAATAAAAAATTTATATAAAGTATTATAATTAAAAATTATGTTCATGAGAAGCAATTTAAGCTTTTTTTTGGCTCGTAAAGGCTATTTTTTGTGGCGATATAATAACTTTAAATATCTTTAAATTCTAGGTTTTTTTTGGCCTAAAATCATCGATGTTAAAGACCTTGGGCTCGTCATTTTTAGAGGGTATATTTTTAATATCTTCTGGTTTTTTTTCTTTAAAATCACAGCTTAAACAATAAATGATTTTATCATCTGGAGTTATTGCAATTTTATCTACAGCTTTACATGATGGGCAGACTGCGCCAGCAATGAAACGAATGAAGCCTTTAGTCATTTAATAAATCCGATTTCCTTATTTTAGTTTCTGGCAATACTCCAGTCCATAACTCAAATGCGGCCGCTGCTTGTTGTATTAACATCCCAAAACCATCAAAATATTTATCAGAGAATTGACTGGCCCAATTTAAAAAGGATGTTTGATTATCGTTTTTGCTATAACTGAGATCATAAAATACTGTTTCATGATTTATCTTAAAATCTTTGTTCCATGAAAAAGTTCCTGAAAAACCCATTGATGTAGCGTTTATGATCAAATCTATTTCTTCGTTAAAACTTTCTAAAGTTAATATACTAGAATTAATTTCTTTAGCACTAGAAAATCTTTGAACTAACTTATCAAGGTTATGTTTAGATCTGTTATCTATAATAATGTTTCTTGGTTTACATGCATCAAGATCAGGAATAATGCTCGATGCTGAACCTCCTGCTCCTAAAATTAAAACATTTGCAGAAGTAATTAAGCATTTATCTTTTAAATCCTCGACTAAACCAATGCCATCAGTTGAGTCTGCAAATATTTCATCCTGATGCTTAGAATGGAGGGTGTTAGCTGCTCCAATCAAATTTACAAGCGATGATGCATTAGTGACTGAACGCAAGCAGTTGCTCTTATGCGGCAAGGTAATATTTAGACCGTGTCCTCCCTCATCAAAAAAGTCTTTAATAAAAGTATCAAGACTTGTTTCAAAAACATGATAGAGCTGATATTCAATATTTATATTTGTTTGCTTTGAGAAAATATTGTGTATTTGAGGAGACAATGAATGTTTAATTGGATCACCAACAACTCCTAATTTATATTTCATAACTACAAATGTTGATCCCAGTTTTTATTTACAAATTTTAAAAGGTTCTTTTCTTTTTTAATAATGCTTTTAGAAAGTCGAAATGGCCAATTTACAGCTGGAGGCATTGAGGCAAGTATTGAATCAGTTCTTCCATTAGACTCAATTCCGAATTTTGTACCCCTATCAAATAATAAGTTAAATTCTACGTATCTTCCTCTTCTATATAATTGAAACTCTCTGTCATCAGCAGTAAATTTTTTATCTTTATTTATATTTACGAGAGAGATGTAAGTCTCGATATAACAATTAGCCACTGCTTCTAACAAACGAAGACTATCTTCTAAATTTTTATGCTGGAGTTGATCAAAAAAAATACCTCCTATACCTCTCTTTTCCTTTCTGTGAGGCAAATAAAAATACTCATCGCAATTTCTAGCAAATATCTTATGGTATTTGAGATCAAAATCATCCAAACACTTTTTTGCATTTGCATGCCATTTTGCTGACTCAACTATAGTTGGAAAAAAAGGAGTAAGATCAAAGCCTCCACCGATCCACCAATTTTCAATAATATTATTTTTTCCTAGTTCAAAAAATATCCTAACGTTCATGTGGCTGGTAGCACAAAATGGATTCATAGGATGAGCAATTGTTGAAACTCCCATAGCATGAAATTTAGTGGATTTGGTTTTGAGTTCCTCTGCAATAGATGATTGAGGTAGTTTTTTACCAGAGATTGATGAGAAATTAATCGCCGCCTTTTCAATAGTATCACCTGTTATTGAAATAGATTTTCCTCCACCACCTTCATCTCTTTTCCATACCTTTGCGACTCTGATGGGTGGGGTTATAAAGAGAGTATTAATCCCATCCTCAATTATCCTTTGTATCTTTGTAAAAACAGATTCAAGGTTTTTCAGTTCTTTAGTTGTGAGTTTATTCACGGATGTATTCCATGGTATTGAGGTCAATTATTGAAGAAGGTTTTTTTGATTCTCCGTTTTCAAAGTAGTAAAAAGCAACGTCTGGATCAGTAAATAGTTTAGCAATATCTTCTAACTTTTTAGGAATAGGTAAATTACTTATGTTAGCAGAGGTAGAAACCATAAGACTATTGAAATGAGTAAGTAAATCTACTACTGGTTTGTGATTACTCACTCTTATTGCAACAGTATTAATATCAGTCTTTAAATACTTTGGTATTTTTTTATTCGAATTAAAAATTATAGTTGTATGGCCTGGCCAGTGATTCATAACATACTCTATTTGTTCATTTGAAAGAGGTTGAAAATACTTGAGGGCATTCTGGACTGATGGAGCCAGCAAAATAAATCTTTTAGATGGATCCCTTTGTTTAAGAGTATTTATCTTATCTACTGCTAGATGATTAAATGCATCGCAGCCAATTCCCCATACTCCCTCTGTAGGATGCACTAATATTTTTCCATGCTTTAACCATTTGACAGCATCTATGGGATTAAAAATTTTGTTCAAATTTTTATTGAATAGAATTATTTGCCTCTAGGACATCGGCATGCATTTTCAATTTATATTCATCTAGTTTTTTTGCTATTGAGTCGTTACTCGTGCCAATTATTTGCGCAGCACAAATTGCAGCATTTATAGCTCCAGATTTTCCTATAGCAAACGTAGCTACAGGTACTCCCTTTGGCATCTGAACTGTTGCTAATAAAGAATCAATTCCATCGAGATCGCCACCACCTAGAGGAATGCCTAATACTGGTTTTTTGGTCTGTGCAGCAATTGCTCCAGCTAAGTGCGCTGCCATTCCAGCAGCTGCTATAAATACTTTTGCTCCATTATCTTCTGACTCTTTTACTTTTTTAACAACTTCTTCGGGAGTTCTGTGAGCAGATAAAATAAACATTTTATGAGATATATCAAAATCTTTTAATGTATCTGATGCCGCCTGCACTATCGGTAAATCAGACTTAGATCCCATAAATATTGAAACTGAAACACGCTCAGACATAAAATAGCTCCTATTTTTGTAAAAATTATTGGTGTTGATTATAAAGAATCAACATATAATGTGTATATGGCTAAATTAAAAATATTAACATTTCCTGATCCCAGACTCAGAAAAATTGCCTCGCCAGTTAAAGAATTCAACAAAAGTCTATTTAGAATTACAGAGGATATGCTTGATACAATGTATCAAGAGGGGGGAATTGGTCTTGCAGCAACACAAGTCAACATTCACGAAAGAATAGTTGTTATGGATTTATCTGAAGAAAAAAATGAACCAAGAATATTTATAAATCCAGAGTTTAAAATATTAGACGACAAAAGTCTCTTTTCTTGCGAGGAAGGTTGTTTATCAATACCCGGTGTAAGAGAAGAAATAACTAGACCTGATAAAATAAAGGCTTTTTGGCAAGACATTGAAGGTAAAAATTATGAAGATGAGCCAGAGGGTCTGCTTGCTGTGTGCTTCCAGCATGAAATAGATCATTTAGAAGGTAAGCTTTTAGTAGACTATATTTCTCCCCTTAAGAGAGATAGAATTAGAAAAAAAGCTCTGAAGTCATCAATTTAGAAGAAATTACATCGAATACAACGATTTTAAACGATTTTAAACGATTTTATATATGAAGATTTTATATGCAGGCTCATCTCAATCTTCTTCATTAATTCTTCAATCATTAATATCTAGTTCAAATGAAGTAATTGGTGTTATTACTAAGCCAGACAAAAGATCGAAGAGAGATTCTATAAAAGAACCATCTTATGTTGCAAAACTAGCCGAAAAGAATAATGTTGTGGTATTCAAACCTGAAAACTTAGATCAAAATTTTAAAAAAATAATTACAAAGCATAGCTATGATATTTTACTTGTTGTTGCTTACGGTAAATTACTGCCTGAATGGTTAATAAAAAGTTCGTTAAAAGAGACCGTTAATATCCATTATTCGTTGTTACCTAAATACAGGGGAGCATCGCCAATTCAATCTACTATTTTAAATAATGATAAGAAAACAGGAATATCAGTCATGAAAATGACATCAGGTTTAGATGAAGGCCCGGTATTCGTTTATCACGAACTAAAAGTTTCAGCTCCAGATAACAAAAATAAGTTAGAACAAAAGCTTACATCTTTGTGTATCAAAAATATTCATAAAGATCTTGAAAATATATGTGAGGGCAAGCTAATACCAAAAGAACAAGATGCTGAAAACATTAGCTATTGCAAAAAGATAAGTAAGCTTTCTGGCAAAATAATTTTTGATGAAGAAAGATCTGAAAATATTTTTAGCAAATTTAAAGCATATTCTGGATGGCCAGGCCTTTATTTTGAGAGGAAAGACCTAAAAATAAAGATTCATGGAATTGCTGATAACAATAACAAGGATTATCATCTTATACCTAATAAATTTTATTTTACAAAAAAGTTATTAATTGCTAAAACAATGAATGGCTCTATAGTAATTACTCACTTACAATTTCCGGGTAAAAATGTTATTACATCTGAAGATGCAGCAAATTCGTATGCTGAATTTTTTAGAGATTAATTAAATTAAAGCATTTCTTTCATTTATATAAAAAGAGGTTTAATTTATAACAATGAAAATTCTAATACTTGGAGCTGGAAGAGTTGGAAGCAGCCTGGCCTCAACCCTATCTAAACAATCGTACGAAGTGAGTATTGTTGACTTAAATAAAGATAAACTTCAAAGTCTCCAACAAGATTTTGATTTAGCAACAGAAGTTGGTCACTGTTCTTACCCAAGCACACTAAAAAAAGCTGGCGCTGATAATGAAACTATTTTATTAGCAGTTACAAATAGTGATGAATGCAATATAACATCATGTCAAATAGCTAAATCTAAATTTAATGTTCAAAAGACAATTTGCAGGTTGTCAGATGCTTCTTATTTGGAATCTTTAGACGCATTCGGTGAAAATAATATTGATCTTGCTATAAGTCCGGAAAATGAAGTAACGGAACACCTAGTAGATTTAATTAAGCATCCAGGTGCAGAACAAATTGAGTCGTTTGAAAATGGAATAATTAAGGTAGTATCGGTAAAAGCTAAAAAAGATGGAATGTTGGTTAATAGGGAACTGAAAAGTATTAAAAGTGACATGCCTGATACAAACACATTCGTTCCTGCTATTTATAGAAAAGGAAAACCTTTAATACCAGACGGAAAAACGATAATAAAAGAAAATGACGAAATATACTTTTTAGCTGCAGAAAATGATATTGACAATGTTGTTCAAGAAATGAGGCTTGCAGATACTTCGTCCTCAAGAATGATGATAATTGGTGGAGGTAAAATAGGCTTTGCTCTTGCGAAAGCACTAGAAGAAAATTATAAGATTAAAGTAATAGATCCTAGTAATGATAGATGTGAAATGATATCAAGCCAATTAAACAGGACAATTGTCCTAAAAGGTGAAGGATCAGATGAAGAGTTACTCAAAAGCGAGAATATAGAAAATATTGATATATTTTGTGCTTTAACAAATGATGATGAAACTAATATCATGTCTGCGTTTTTAGCAAAAAAACTTGGCGCCAAAAAAACCATTATTATTGTTAATAACTATACATATATAAATATTCTTCCGAAAAATTTTGTTGACATAGCTCTCTCTCCCCAGAGACTAACCGTGTCTATGGTCCTCCAACATCTTGCAAAAGGTGATGTCCCCCAAGAAGTAATGTTAAAAATGCAAAGCGGCGCAGAAGCAATTGAGGGAATTATTCATAAAAATAAATTTACTGAAGACTTCTTTGACAGGCCTATTTCAGAAATTCCTTTACCAGATAATTGCGTTATTGCTGCAGTTATAAGAGATGAGCAAATTTTTATGCATTCTAAAAATTTACTTCTCAAGCCTAACGATAAGACAATTATTTTTATTCTTGGCAAAACAGATAAGGAGCAAATTGAAAATCTTTTTCTCAAAGATCAATGAACTATAAATCCATATTAAATCTCTTGGGGATTTTGCTAGCAATATTCAGCATATCATTCATTCCCCCATTAATAATTTCGATTTTTTATGTTGAGCCTCTAACTGAAATATTTTTATATTCATTTATATTCTTAATTGGTTTGGGTGGTTTAATGTGGGTTATCAGTCGACAACAGAATCTTACGCTTAATATTGCAGATGGATTTATTATCACAACAATGTTTTGGGTAGTTTTAGCTTGCGCTGGATCAATTCCATTTTACTTTTCTGGTCTTAGTGCAAGTGATGCAATATTTGAATCGGTTTCCGGAATTACAACAACTGGAGCAACTGTTATTAATGGCTTGGATGAACTGCCAAGATCACTTCTACTGTATCGACAACTTTTACAATGGATCGGTGGAATGGGCTTGATTATCTTAGCTGTTGCAGTCATGCCTGCTTTAGGAATTGGTGGAGGGCAATTATATAAAATGGAGCTTCCAGGAAGTCATGGTAACCAAAAGCTTACTCCAAAAATTACGGACAGTGCAAAAGCACTTTGGAAAATTTATTTTGGTTTAACGGTTGTTTGTGCTCTTCTTTATGTGCTTTCAGGTATGAATTTCTTTGATGCGGTTGCACATAGTTTGAGTACAGTTGCAGGTGGAGGTTTTTCGACTCATGATGCTAGTATAGGTTTTTTTAACAGTGCTTTAATAGAAACTGTTTGCATTATTTTTATGCTACTCTCTGCTGCTTCATTTGCTGTGCATTATGCCGCAATATTTGGAGGCAAGCCTCTAAAGTATTTTTATGACTCTGAGTTTAGATTCTTCTTGTCAGTAGTTGCAACTATAACAATGTTAGTAATAGTAATTAATAGCGTAAGTGACTCAAATACAAATTTTTTTTCTAATCTTAGATCATCAATTTTTCATACCATTTCAATAGTAACTACCTCTGGTTTTACAACAGAAAATTTTTCACTCTGGCCAGGTTTTTTACCTTATCTATTATTGGTTGGTGCTTTTATGGGGGCGTGCTCACAATCTGTTGGAGGCGGAATCAAAGCATGGAGAGTATTAATAATGATAAATCAAGCATACAAGGAAATTTTAAATATTATCCACCCAAATGCTGTTCTATCTACAAAGATTGGCAATAAGGTTATTGATTCGAAAATTGCCGAAAAGGTTTGGGGATTTTTTTCAATATATGTATTTATATTTATGTTTTTACTAATGGCAATGCTTGGTACTGGATTAAATTTTGAATCAGCTTTTTCTGCGATTGGAGCGTGCTTGAATAATTTAGGTCCTGGCTTAGGTGATGTTGCAAACAACTATAAAAGCGTTAATGAAGTGGGCAAACTAATTCTATGCTTTGCAATGATTTTGGGAAGATTAGAAATATTTACTCTTCTTGTATTATTTACTCCTGCTTTTTGGCGTCGTTAAGTATAAATATCCTTCATTGTTCCTGAGAGTTTCCTAAATTTTTTATACTCCCATGAATACTCTGATGGCGATTTTTTGATCTCGTCTTCCATTTCTTTATTCATTACATGAACGCCGTTTTTTTCGTAAATTTCTTTGCTTGGTTTTTTGAAATTAATTATATGACCGAGATTACTCTTATAAGAAAGGTAAGTTAGGAGAATTTTTTTGTTTGTTTTGCTTGCTAATTTTGGAGCTAGCGCAAAAGAATAACACTCGTGACCAAAAAACTTTGAATAAGATCCCATCCCATCAGCTGGCACTTGATCTGATGCCATACAAGTCATCTGATCTTTTTCTAGAGCACGAAAAATAGTTTTTACACCCGCTATTCCTGTTTCTACCATTCTGCAGTTTTCTTCTTCTCTGAATCTTTTTACAAATACATCAATTGGCTTAAATTTAATTTTCTTGTAAAGAGAGGTATGTGGCCTCTGAGTACTTATCCATCTAAGCATAAAGTCGATACTCCGATTGTGAGGAGCAAAGATAATTAAGCCTCTTGGTCGATCTAACGGATTAAATAAAAATCTATTGTTAATTTTTTTAACCCTCAAAACAATTTTTTTAGATGGTCTTGACCATGTGTATAAGGTTTCATAAAGACTTTTAATTGTTTCCTTGTAACTTTCTCTTGAAAGTGTATCTAGCTCTAATGGAGTTTTATTTGGGAAAACGACGGATAAGTTTTTTCTTGTTACTCTAAATGGAGAGAAATTTTTTAGAAAGAAAGTCGGCATAGTGAAGAAAACAATATCTATGATTAAAAATGCACTTCTAATTGGCAGTATCGAAAAAATGTAAAAAACTATTTTCATTTCAAACCTTTTGCTTAATTATTATCCCTTAGTAACATATTTAACAGTGTTATATTTGTAGAGTTTATAAAAACTCTATAGATATAACTAAAATGACTGCATAATATAATTACCGGAATCTAAAAAAGGGTTAATTTTGGCAGCAAAAACAATGGATGAACTCGTAGCTCTTTGCAAAAGACGAGGCTTTATATTTCAATCTAATGAAATCTATGGAGGTCTTCAGGGTTTATATGATTATGGACCGCTGGGTGTTGAGCTTAAAAATAACCTCAAGCAAGCATGGTGGAGAGAGTTAGTTTTTGATAGAGATGATGTAGAAGGATTAGATGCTTCTATATTGACCAAATCTGACGTGCTGAAATATTCAGGTCATGAAGATACTTTCACTGATCCATTAGTAGATTGCAAGGAATGCAATTCCAGATGGAGAGCAGATCAATTAAAAGCTAATAAATGTCCTTCATGTGGCTCTGAGGACCTTACAAAACCTCGACCATTTAATTTAATGTTTAAAACTTCAGTAGGGCCCGTTGAAGACAACGATTCTTTTGCTTACCTGAGACCTGAAACAGCACAAAATATTTTTACTAATTTTAAAAATGTCATTGACTCAACCTCTAAACAGCTACCATTTGGAATTGCACAAATTGGTAAGGCCTTTAGAAATGAAATAACACCTAGAAATTTTATTTTCAGGGTTAGAGAGTTTGAACAAATGGAATTAGAATTTTTTGTTGCTCCAGGAACAGATGATAAATGGCATGAGAAATGGATTGAGTTGAGATTAAATTGGTGGCATGAACAAGGCGTTAATAACGAAAATATAGAGCTATACAAGGTGCCTGACAAAGAGCTTGCTCATTATTCTAAATCCACAGTTGATATTATGTACAAGTTCCCACATGGTCTGGAGGAACTTGAAGGTATAGCAAATCGTACTGACTTTGATCTAGGCTCGCATACTAAAAATCAATCTGAATTAGATCTTCAATCTAAAGTTTTAAAAAATACTGAGTCTAATGCGAGACTTGCAATACAAGATCAAAAAACAAAGAAATGGATTGTTCCATATGTAATTGAGCCATCAGCTGGTGTTGATAGAGGTGTGCTTGCAGTATTAAACGAGGCATTCAATGTTGAAGAGCTAGATAGCGGAAAAACAAGGATTGTCTTAAACTTAAAACCACACCTAGCACCAATAAAAGCTGCGGTCATACCTCTCAAAAAAAATAATGAACCTTTGGTCAGCACTGCTAAAACAATTAAAAATAATTTGCAAAGACTTAGGTTGGGCAGGATACTTCTTGAAAACTCGGGAAATATTGGTAAGAGCTATAGGCGGCATGACGAAGTTGGTACGCCTGTATGTATTACAGTTGATTTTGAGACTCTAGATGATAATTCGGTAACAATTAGAGACAGGGATACAATGCATCAAAAACGGATAAAAATTTCAAAGCTATCGAAGTATCTGGAGGACTTAATACTAAATTAGACAAATGTTTATATTTAGAAAGTTGAAATAATTAACATCGTATTATTTTATTTCATTTTTGTAATAAGCTTAATTATTGTCTCCTTGATAATTATTATGTCTTCGTTGTTCCTTTCGAAGCAAAAACTTCAAAAGATTGGCAATTCTTGGATTCTATTTATCTTGAAAACTTTAAAAATTCTTTGTGGGATTGGATGGAATATTCATGGCATTGAAAATATTCCAAAAACTTCTTTTGTAATAGCAGCAAATCATCAGAGCCCATGGGAATCATTTTTTCTTCAAACGTTATTTATTCCCACAAGCAGCATAATGAAAAAGGAAATTCTAATGATACCTTTTTTTGGCTGGGCTGTATCAGCGTTAAAACCTATTTCAATCAACAGAAAGAATAAATTTGGAAGCTTAAAAAAAGTAATTAATGATGGAGGATTGAGAATTAAGGAGGGATATGCGATTTTAGTTTTTCCTGAAGGAACCAGAAAAAAACCTGAAGAAGGAATCGGTAAATTTGGAAATAGTTGTGGGATATTAGCATCAAATGAAGAAGTTCCAATAGTACCTGTATGTCATAACTCAGGTAAATTTTGGATTAACAAATCATTCATGAAGAAAAAAGGGGTTATTGATGTATTTATTGGAAAGCCATTATTTGGAAAAAATCCAAAAAAATTAACAGAAGAAGCTCATAAATGGGTAAAGAACAAGTATTCTGAAATTAATTAAATATCTAAATTTGAAACTGATAATGCATTTGTTTCAATAAACTCTCTTCTTGGCTCAACGTCATCTCCCATGAGTGTTTCAAACATATCAGATGCCTCTTGAGCGTCTTTAACGTCAACCCGCATCATCCTTCTATTTTCAGGATCCATTGTTGTTTCCCATAGTTGATCAGGATTCATTTCTCCCAAACCTTTATACCTTTGAACATCAATGCCTTTTGTGCCAGATTTTGAAAAATCTTTAATAGCTTTATCTTTTTCATCTTCATCTGACGCATAAACAAAACTTTTACCTTTCGTTATCTTATACAAAGGAGGCATAGCAATATATACATGCCCCTTTTCTAGAATCTCAAAATATTGCTGGTAGAAGAATGTTAATAAGAGAGTTCGGATGTGCGATCCATCAACATCTGCATCCGTCATAATAATAATTCTATGATATCTAAGTTTTTCAATATCAAAATCTTCTGTTCCGATTCCACAGCCCATTGCTTTTACCAAGGTTCCAATTTCGGCCGAAGATAAAACTTTATCAATTCTTGCTTTTTGCACATTCAAAATTTTTCCTTTTAGTGGCAATATGGCTTGATATTTTCTATTTCTACCTTGTTTAGCAGAGCCTCCTGCAGAATCACCCTCTACTAAATATATTTCTGATAGTGATGGGTCTTTTTCTTGGCAATCAGCTAATTTACCTGGCAAGCCAGCTAGTTCAAGAACCCCTTTTCTTCTTGTCATTTCTCTGGCTTTTCTTGCTGCCTCTCTAGCTAACGCAGCCTCTGAAACCTTTGATAAAATTGCATGTGCTTCTTTTGGGTTTTCTAATAAAAATTCATTTAACCCCTTATTCAGAACACTGCTTACAATACTTTCAACTTCCGATGAGACTAATTTTTCTTTAGTTTGAGAAGAAAACTTAGGGTCTGGGACTTTAACTGAAATTACTGCTATCAAGCCTTCTCTAACGTCTTCTCCTAACAGGTCTACTGGGACATTTTTATTTAATTCTTCTTTTCTAATAAACGTTTTCAAAACTCGGGTTAAGCTTGATCTAAAGCCCGACAAATGAGTGCCGCCATCTTTTTGAGGTATATTGTTTGTATAACACAAAACATTCTCGTTATAAGAATCATTCCACTGCATAGCTATTTCAACGGTTACTCCATCTTGACCGCCCTCACATTGGACTGTTTGACATAAAGGAGGTTTTCTTCCTCTTAGATAGTCAACATAACTTGATACTCCACCCTCATTCTTAAAATTTTTTGACTTGCCTGTTCTAGCATCTGTTACTTCGATACTTACTCCAGCATTTAAAAATGAAAGCTCTTGAACTCTTTTATTGACTCTATCAGCTTCGAAATTAATAGATGTAAAGATTTTTTCAGAAGCAGTAAATGTTATTTCTGTGCCAGTCTCCTTAGATGCTTTGATTTTTTTTAACTTAGTTTTGGCCAATCCTTCGTTATACTTTTGCTGATACATTCCGCCGTCCCTGCATATAGTTAAAGTAAGCTCTTTCGATAAAGCATTTACAACTGATACCCCCACACCATGAAGCCCGCCTGACACCTTGTAAGAGTTATCATCAAATTTTCCTCCTGAATGAAGGGTTGTCATAATAAGTTCAGCGGCAGGCACTCCCTCGCCTTTGTGAGTATCTACCGGAATTCCTCGACCGTTGTCTTTTACTGTTATAGATTCGTCTTTATTAATAATAATATTAATTTTTGAGCAATGACCAGCCATGGCCTCATCAATGCAGTTATCAACAACTTCGAAAATCATGTGGTGAAGTCCTGAGCCATCATCTGTATCACCAATATACATTCCAGGCCTTTTTTTTACTGCTTCTAGACCTTTTAAAACTTGAATATTTGATGAATCGTATTTCTTACTTTCAGATTTATTTTTTTTTGGCATTTTGTTTAGATTAATTGTTCCACGTGGAACTTTTTAAATGATTTTTCATGAAGTCCTATTTTACTACCAAAACAGTCAACAATGTTCGAAAAAATAAAACGATTTTCAATGTATTTTAAGATTGGTATAAAACATTCAAGCATATCTGCATCTAGTTCAGATGATAGATCATCTAATAATAGGATTGGGGCAAGATTATAGTATTTTTCTAGATAAATATTTTGAGAAATAGACCATAAGATTGCAAGCATTTTTTGCTCACCTCTAGAAAAAATATCTTTGATTAGTAATTGCTCACTATCAAATATAATATCGGATTTATGGGGCCCTACTGATGTTATTTTTCTTTTGAGATCTATTGATTCAGATTGTATTAATGCATCTTTTAATCCTAATTTATTATCAAACCCTGGTTTTAAATATATGTCTAATTCAGAAAATATTTGTGCTCTTTTGTTATGTTGCTTTAGTTTTTGAACAAGTTTGAGATAAATATTTTTGACTTCAAGAATTAAGTTCTGTCTTAGAAAATGTAATTTTATACCATGATCCACCAAAATTTGATCGTAGGCCTTTGCTTGCAGGATATCTCCAATTTTTAAAGCTGAATTTCTTTGTTTTAGAGCACGAAAATATGCAAACCAATCTTTTGCATAATCTGGTGATGCAATAAAAAGAGCTCTATCCAAGTGCTTTCTTCGATACTCAGGAGCATTGTTGTTATAAAAAAAAGTTGAGCTGTCTATTGAAAATGATGGAAATTTTCTAGTTAATTCACTGATTGTGACCCTAGAATTATTAATTTTTATACTAATTGCCTTAGATTTTTCTTTATAAACCTCCAAAATTGAGCCCGTATTATCATCATAGGCACTAATTTTAAAGGAGTTATATCCTTTCTGTATAAGAGATTCTAAATTTGAAGTTCTAAAGGACCTTCCAGAACTTGCAACATAAATAGATTCTAGAATTGATGTTTTCCCACATCCATTTTTTCCATAAAATAAGTTAGCGGTATTTGAAATATTAATTGATAGATTTTCAAAACACCTGAAATTCCGAAGTTCTATTTTAGAAAAAGCCACTTCCTATATGAGGAGTGGCATAACGACGTATTTTGGACCATTGCCACCGGGTGGAATTACGAGGCAGCTTTTATCGGTTCCAAAAAAATTAATATGACATTCGTCGGTGCGCATGTGAGACATGATTTCTTGAAGATAAGTAACATTAAACACTATGTCTAAATCTTCTCCTTGATAAGGTGCAGGGAAGAATTCTTCGGCCTCTTCTTGCTCTGCATTTTTATTAGTTAACAATTTCACGCCTTCTTGTGATGTAATTAATCGAATGCCTTTGTTCTTTTCGCCAGACAAAACTGAAACCCTGCTTAAAGTTTCTGAAAAATCTTTAACGTTAACTTCTAATACGAAACTTTCGCCAGATGGTATGACTTGCTCATAGTCTGGAAACTTCCCATCAATTAATTTACTTTTAAAAATTATATTTCCAACAGCAAGTTCTAAAGAGGCATCGTTTATTTTTAGGGCTGCATCCCCGGATTGATCAGAAAGAAACTTAAGAATCTCATTGATTGATTTTCTAGGAATGATTCCAGAAAAAGAGAGTTCGGAATCAACGGGTATATTTCCAACAGCTAGCCTATGTGCATCGGTGGAGGCAGCGGTAATTTGACCAGCATCAATTGAAACATACAAACCATTTAAATGATGTCGCCAATCCCCATTTCCCATTGAGAAAGAAGTGTCTTTAATAAGCTCTTGTAAATCTTTCGCCGGTATTACTATAGGTGTATCGCCCGAGTCAATATCGAAAATAGGGAAGTCAGAACTGGGCAGCGTTGATAGTGAATACTTACCTTTTTCTGTTTTTATGTTTAATGTATCTGCCTTAAAAGAAATTTTTATTTCCTCTCCATCTGGTATTAATCTACATAGTTCGTTAAGTTTTTTTGCAGACGTAGTAATTTTTCCCGATGATTCGCTGGAGATTAATGAGCCGCTCGTGGTTACTTCTGATTCTAAATCGGTTGCAGTTAATTTGAATAAATTGTCCTCTACTTCAAACAGCACATTTGCAAGAATTGGAAGAGTGTGTCTTTTTTCAACCACTCCTAAAGTGATGTTTAGAGCAGAAACAATTTCTTCTTTTTTAACTGTGATTTCCATTTAATTAGTCAGAGTTCTATTAAGGTTTCTATAGTCCTCTTCAAGAGAAGGAATTTCTTTTCTAAGTTCTTTGATCTTGCTACAGGCATGCAGTACTGTAGTATGGTCTCTTCCATTAAAAGCTTCACCTATTTCCGGCAAGCTGTGATTGGTTAGAGACTTGGTTAAAGCCATGGCCAATTGTCTTGGCCGGGTAATCGATCGGCTTCTTCTTTTAGAAAGCAGATCAGATAATTTAATGTTGTAATATTCAGCAACAGTTTTTTGAATGTTATCAATACTTACCATTTTAGCTGAAATAACAAACAGATCTTTTAATGCTTCTTTAACAAAAGGAATATCAATTTCTTGGTCAGTAAATCTCGAGTTAGCTACAACTCTTTTAAGCGCGCCCTCTAACTCCCTAATATTCGATCTAATTCTTTGAGCAATATAAAAAGCGCAATCATTTGGAAGCTTTACACCCATCGAATTAGCTTTGCTTAATAATACTGCTGCGCGAGTTTCAAGCTCTGGAGGCTCTATAATAACTGGCAAACCCCAACCAAGCCTTGATTTTAACCTCTCCTCTAACCCGTCTATTTCTTTGGGATATTTATCACAGGTGAGCACCATTTGATGGTTTCTATCTAGAAGAGTATTAAAAGTGTGAAAAAACTCTTCCTGAGACTGTTCTTTACCAGCGAAAAATTGAATGTCGTCGATCAACAAAGCATCAGCGTTTCTATAAAACTCTTTAAACTCGCTCATAGCACCCAATTGAAGGGCTTTTACCATATCAGCCACAAATTTCTCTGAATGAACATATACGATTCGTTTAGAGGTATCTGCATTTAATATTTCATTTCCAACAGCGTGCATTAAGTGCGTTTTTCCAAGACCAACGCCACCATAAATAAAGAGGGGATTGTAGTCTCCTTTAGGGTTTGCTGCTACTTGTTTAGCCGCAGCCAAAGCCATATGGTTAGATTTTCCCTCTACGAATGTATTGAAGGTGAAGTTTTGGACGAGACCAGGCTTATTTTGTTCAGAAACATTAAGTTTCTCGACAAATGTTGATTTATCAAGTGTTTTAAACTTAACTATTAACGAATCATCAGACTTATTAACCAAACTCTCTATTATTTGCCCAAGATTCTCTTTTACGTAGGTTAAAACAAAATCATTCGGCGCGCTTATTTCCAAGTTATTTTCATTTATATCAGCTTTGAGGGGCTTGATCCAGGTATTAAACTCCTCTTGTGATAGTTTCGCTTCAAGCTTCTCGGTGCATTCTGACCAAAATTTCAATTTCTAAGACCTCCGGTAGAAAAGTTAGTCTAACAAAAACTAACAAGATATCTACAGCATAAGCATATGTATTTTCTGTGGATAACATGTTGGTATGTTATGTATTTAATTTTTGATTATTTTTCTTTCATTTCATGCCTAATGTTATATAATTTTTGGCTTAATTTTTGAGTAAACATGAAAAGAACATTTCAACCAAGCACACTTAAAAGAAAAAGGACCCATGGTTTTAGAGCCAGGATGGCCACCAAGGCTGGAAGGGCTATTATTGCTAATAGAAGAAAAAAGGGTCGTAAAGTTTTAACCGCTTAATTTTGGTGGCTTAGCTATCTCAAAAAAAATTTATCACTCAAGCTTCGCATCTATTTTTTATGATGAGACCACCCCCAAATCAAAATTAAAAATTGTTGTTAAAAAGAAGGACTATTCATTAGCAGTACATCGGAATAAAATTAAACGCTGGATAAAAGAAATTTTTCAAAAGAAATCTTTAGGCGATGGATATGCTGTAATTGTAAGGGATGATTTTTTGCAAAGGGGTTACAAAAATATTTCAGATGAGTTTAATTTTGCTTTAGAAAAATTTGTAAACATGAACAAAAACACAAAAGCATGAAAAATTTTTTTATATACATAATTAATTTTTATCAAAATTACCTAAGCTTTTTGTTGGGAAAAAATTGCAGGTTTGAACCAACTTGTTCGCAATATGCAAAAGAAAGCATCGAAGCTCATGGAGCAATTCTTGGTAGTTATTTTTCGTTAATAAGAATCTTAAAATGTGGGCCTTGGTCAGCAGGCGGTTTT
>CEQY01200996.1_pt1 | contig 19344 bp, 17 predicted proteins | sample 361391 | NCBI WGS metagenome assembly CEQY01 (sample SAMEA2621075, study PRJEB7988) | marine metagenome | isolation source: saline water (ENVO:00002010), including | reverse complement strand
AGCTAACTCAGATAAGGAAATGCTCATAAGGTCAAAAGTGACTAAGGTTTGCAAAATGAAAGGCTGTTGGATGATGCTGGAAGATAAAAACAAAGAGTATAGAGTTACATTTAGTGATTATGGAACAACGGTTCCGATGACACTTATTGGAAAAGAGATCCTGGTTCAAGGGAAAATTAAGCAAAAAAAACTCACTCTTAAACAAACAAAGCATTATGTGGAAGATGAGGGAGGAGATCCTTCAAAAATTACTGAGCCTAGAACTGAATATAGAGTGGTGGCAAGCGGAGTTAAAGTTCTCTAGACTTAGCGATAATTACGTTTTGATTTTCCTTGCTTGCGATCAAGTGATCTTTTCAAGGAGTTAAAACCTCCTTGTACACTTTGCATAAGATCATTAAATTTTCTTCCCCCCGGTGCTCTTGCACTGGACTCTTGCACCACTTTCTGCTGGGGGGAGCCTGAACAGGCAGATTTGTTTAAGTCCTCTTCTTTAAGTGCAATTTGATAGGGGATCTCAATGGTTTCCCCGTTATCTTTGATAGTGTATTTTTCTATATAATAGGTTTTCCCCCCGATAATAAGTTCTATCCCATAGCTTGAAGTTGTGGTGAGAAAAATCATCAAAAGTATTAAGCGCATAATTTATTATACAGCAAGGGGGACGCAAGCTCATAGATATGTATGTATTTACAATACTTTAGCTGATCCTATGGAGTTTAAGCTGGCCATTTTTCGACTCACTTAAGAGAGCTATCAATGACTTTTCCCGAAAGGCTCATCATCAGTTTTTTGGGAACAAACCTATTGAGTATAATCTGAAATTTATTGAGATTTCCCGTCACAATCGTAGTCTTTTTTTGAGAGGTCTTTGTGAGTGCTTCTTTGACAACTTCTTTGGGAGACATGAGTGCCCATTGTTTATTTTGCGGCACCTCTTTACCCATGTTTTGCATAAAAGATGTATCCGTCGCTCCAGGGCAAACACAACTCACAGAAATATTGGTATCTCTTAATTCATAAGCAATGATTTCTGATAACTGACGCACATAAAATTTAGTGGCACAGTACACGGAGTACTTAGGCACTTGAATAAAGGAGGCGGTAGAAGCTACATTGATAATAAATGATTCTAGGCCATGGGCCAGCATATGTTGGCCAAAGAGGTGAGTGAGTTCAGTGAGAGCAGTTATATTCAAATGGATCATATTTTGAAAAGTTGCGAACTCTTCCTCAACAAAAAGGCTGTGGTGTCCAAGGCCTGCATTATTAACAAGCATTTGTATTTTTAGCTCATGCTTTTGAATAAATTGCAGACATTCTCGAGCGCTGTCTGTTTGAGAGAGGTCGAGTGGGAGTACTAAACACTGGTTTAAATGGTGATGCTCAAACTCATTTTTAAGCTCAATGAGTTTACCCTCACTTCTCGCGATTAAAACGAGGTTATATTCACCAGCAAGTTGATAACAAAATTCCTTGCCAATCCCACTTGATGCTCCTGTAACAATGGCCCATTTTTTAGACATAGCTATCCTCTAAAATAAACTCAACTGATCACCTTGAATAAGTCCATCAAAACTTTTATTGAGGGGTTTTAAGAGATCATCAGCAATTGGTTTAATTTGTTTTTCTATATAATGTTGGTAATCAAAGCGTCGGGGGTTGTTCTCTACAGGTTCAGGACCATTTTTGGTCATGACATAATTCACTTCTTTGAGACGGTAATGTCCTTGATAATTTATTTTAGCGGCTGCTTGAACATGAGGAGGAATATTTTTTTTATATTCACTAATATCTTTACTTAGTTTTTTAGTATAGGTGAGAGAGTCGTCATAAAAACCGGCCTCAAGAGATTTTATAAATTCTTTAATATATTCTTCTAGTTCCACACCATCAAAGAATTTCTGATACAGTTGTCTTTGAAAGTTCTTGGCCAGCTCGGTCCAATCACTTCTGACTGCTTCCATGCCGGTGAAAACCAGTTCTCCATTTTTGAGGCCACAATACCTTTTTTTAGCGACTCCTTCTCCAGAACGAGCTTGGGAGAAGTATATTTTAGAGAACATCTCTTCAAACTCAAAAACAAGCTCGGACAAAACGCTAAACTGATCCTTAAGTCTTTTTGTGAGATGGTTATTTACTTCACGGGCAAGGGATTCGGGGTCAGGAATATCACCTTTGATAAATAAAGAGTCCGTATCCCCATAGATCACTTTAAGTTGATGAGCTTCTAAAAATTTTTTTGATTCTGTGAGAATATAATGTCCAGTAGTGGTAATCGCTCTCGGGTGATCAGAGTGATAAAACCGACATCGACTTGAGCCTAGGATGCCATAAAAACTATTCATGAGAATTTTTATCGCCTGTGACAAATAGACGTTTTTATCTCGTTTAGCTTCTTCTCGTTTTTGCATGAGATTTTTAATGATTTCAGGCAAAATCGTCTTTGTTCGGGAATATTGATAACCCTCTGGTGTGTGGATAGGGTCAGTATCTTCAAATACTTTTCCTAGCGGACATATTTGAAAAGTCATCATGATACTGGGATATAAACTTTTAAAGTCAAAGACATAGACATTTTGGTGCAGCCCCCCGGTGGGCTCGATCACCATGCCTCCCTTCGCGCTATCGTCCCTCTCTATATCAAGCCTATTGGGGGCAACAAACCCTTGCCTGTGCAAAAAAGGCAGATAGAGGAAATCAAAAGCCGCAGTTGAGACATTAAGCCTGTCCATTAATAAACCACAAATTCTTACTCGTGCAGCGTATAGTTCTAATATGGCGAGTTTTTGAAAAAGGGAGGTGACAAGTTCTGAGTCGAGAATATTATATTTGGCCAGGGCCATCTTATCATTTTTAAAGCGACTCTCAATCTCATCAACCTTATTTTCATCACTGGCGATATCTTTCCCTCTGCCTAAAACTTCAGAAGCCACTGTCTCTAATTTGAAGTTTTTAAATTTATAAAAACAAGCTCGAAGGGTAGGGGGTCCATCGAGCACTATTCGTCCGGTACAATTGGCAAAATAGCCAATTCCCTTGCGCTCAATTAATTGTATAGCAGAGCCATCACGTCCCAGATTAAGCCCTAGACCAAATTTTTGGCATCTTCGCTCTAGAAACATGAGATCAAACCCAATAACATGCCAACCGAGAATAATATCTGGGTCAATAAGCTGAAAATACTCTATAAAGCGAGTCAGGAGTTGGGACTCAGTGGTAAAAAAATGAGTGAGTGAATCATCTTGATATGAGCCAGCCTCATCACGCATTAAGACAAGAGACTGCTCTTCCCCACGGTGGCCCGTATGGCAGGCGATAGAATAAAGAGATCCATCAACTCCCGTTTCAATATCAATAGACATGGTCTTAAAAGCGATGGGCCTTTGCGTGGTAAGCGGGCGAACTTGAGGGGATTCAAATATTTTATAAGCAGCCGAAGTTGTGCTTTCTCCTTGATATTCAATATCTCCTTTAATAAATCGTTCCATTAAAAACCGCTCTGTCATAGGTACATCGGATTCAAAATGTTTAACTCCATTCTGATCACAATATTGAAGAGCTTCTTGAAAAGACTTTATTGAGTCAAAATACAAGACATCGACTTCTTCTTGACTAAAAGATTGCAAGGGAAGTGATTTTCTAAGAGATTCAAACCGAGCAGGTAGCTTAGCCTTTCTTAAGATAAACAAAGGGATTTTTTGTTGGCTAAATTTTAAAAGATGAACACCTTCAGAGGTGCGAACGTAGTATTCTAGAACTAATGAGGGTGAGTCATATTGCCTGGCCTGAACAATAAAACCTTGAAAAACAGACATAGTTTATTCTAACCACCCCCTCGCTTTTTGTCTAAATAATTGACACCACCAGGACATTTTACAATGACCATACAAATCAAACTTCATCTTTAATACCCTGTTAATAATCATTATTTAAAAGTTGGATTTATTTTAGGAGTGTACATGAAAAAATTAGTTTTTGGTTTATCGGTTTTAATGGCTGCGGGAGCGATGGCTTCTGAATGTAGTGTGCTATATAGCACTTATTCAGAGAAATATTATGTTACTAATAATGGTAATCGTATGAGTGACTTTACTAAAAGCCTAGATCGAGCAGTTGATGATGCCTATGAATTAAGCTCCTATGGAGTATGTAACCAACCTACACCTAAAAAAGAATGTAAGTTAATGTATTCCACTTATAGTGAGAAATATTATCTGATGCTGGGAAGTGACCGCATTTCAGATTTTAAATCAAGGCTAAGTGAAATAAGCGATGTTAAACTTAAGCTAGTAAGAAATGGCATTTGTTATGATAACTCGTCGAGAACTACTTGCGAATTGAAAATGTCTACCTATAGTAATAAATGGTATGTTATGAAAGGAACCGATAGGGTTTCTCCATTTGTTACGACAATTAAAGATGCTAATAGTTATGCTCAAGCGCTTGCAGATGAAGGAGCTTGTTTAGTGAGTGGTTATCAACCAATACCAAGACCGGTTTATTCATCAAATGATGATGTCAACTATGTGTATGACTTTAGAGGTTCTGCTGAAAACCTAAGTGAGAGAATCATCTCTCTGGTAAAAACACTTGAACCTTATATCAATAACGCTCACGAAGAGGAAATGGACGATATTAAGAAAAAGGCAGCCAGACTTAAAGCGAGAGCACATACCAGAGATATCGTAAAGCTTGCCACAACAGCAAGAGAGTTGGAGGCCATCATGGACCGAAATGAGGGCTATATGATGGAGCTTATGGAGACAGATGCTTTAGACAGACTCTCAATAGAACTTATTACTATTTCTGAGAATCTCAAAGCTATGCTGGATTATCTTCAGGTTCAAAGCCAAGATTATATGTAAAATCAGCACTATAGCGCCCAGTTTCGACTGGGCTTTTTTTTTGTCCATTCTTTAGACACCCTCTGAAAAACCTTTACTCAGCAGTATTAAATTCCTTGAAAAAGCTAAAATAGAGAATACAGAATTTAATTTTTTGGGAGAATAAATGAGTTCTAAGCACAACGTTTTAATTTTTGTTTTAACTTTCGCATGGCTTATCAACGCTTTTGCTGGCAATGAGCTACCTTTTAACGATCAACTTAAACAGCTGATCACTGAAAAATTTGTCGATGAAAATAATGGGGTGATTTCAACGTCTAAGATCAATGCTTTTGAAAGTGAGATAATGGTTCGTAGAAACCAAATTGCTAAAATGATTGAGAACCATTTAAGTAAGTATGAAAATGAAGATAATGAAGAAGTGCGTGAAGAAATTGCAGAAGAAGGACTCATTCAAACTTACGATCTTATTCTTGAGAGTATCACCAAGTTAAAGTCCACCTCAGATTTTATTGAAGCCAATAGAATTGCTCACTTTATTTTAGAACTTGAATACGCCACTAAGGTTGAAGGTTCTAATGAGAGTCTTGCTCGAATGATCAAATATGCCAGAGAAGCTCTTAAAAACTGGAGCATTCATAAATATGCTGCTCCTGAAGGGGAAGCCACTAACCTTGTCGACCCTCAATCTGGGCTCTTTTTTAGCCAAGATGAACTAAGTGATTTGAAAAAGAAAGGTCATGATATCTCAAGATACAATCCCCCTCATAATGATTCATTTTGGACAGATCAGTTTATAGAAAATTTAGATGTAGAAAGAACTTATACTGGTGGTGAACACAGGTTATATGATGGTGTCGATATGAGTTTTCCTATGGATGATAACTGTCGATTGCATAAAGTTCGCAAAACCCAAACCAAGCCTAAACTCGATGTTAAATGTGAGATCAATGGACAGAAGGTTAAATTTAAAGTGAAGCTCGCTTCAGAGGTTTATTCAGAGATCACCGCTTCTTCACTCATGGCCACCCTTGGTTTTAACCATGACCCTTCAAAGCACTATCAAGAATTTAAAATTACTTTTCCAAAAAAATTATCTTATGGAGAGTTTGTTGCAGATTATGCTAGCTATTTTGATGATGCTCGATTTCCTATTGCAGATTATTTAAAAGAGCGGGGAAAAGATGAAGATGGTAGACATTATATCATCTTAAGAAATGTATTAATTGAGAAAAAGCCAGAAGAGCTTCTGCGAGTGGGTCCTTGGGCCTGGGGAGAGTTAGGTCATCGCGGCAATCGTGCTACCAGAGGTCTTCTTCTTTTCAATATGTGGGTAGCGAATCTAGATCTTAAAGAAGCCGAAAACAATAAACTCGTCGTCAAAAAGAACCGCTATGGTGAGAGTGAAATCTTCCAGTATCAACATGATATGGGCTTTGCTTTTGGAAATTTTTTTAGAGAAAAACCAAATGATTTTAAATGGGAATTAGTCAATAAAGTGACCTCATCTAAAATTCATTTAAATTATAGAAATTTTCAAGTCAATTCTGGCTTTAGCAATGTCACTTTTGCTGATGCGAAATGGATGGCAAGACTTATAGCAAGACTCTCTCGCAAGCAAATTGCAGATGCTGTACGCTTAGGCGGATGGCCCCATGAAGTGCAACTTCTTCTCACAGAAAAGCTTATTGCGAGAAGAAACCAATTGGTGAAAGCTTTTGAGCTCGAGGATGAATTCTCAGAAATGCCTTTTGATAGATTGATTACTTCTGAGAGTGGAGTGCTCCAAAATGGTATTTTAATAAAAACTCAATTCGAAAATATTCCACAGGATTTTGGAAGAGAGCTCTATCACTTAGTTAAACCAGCGATTGAAGGAGCTGAGAACTTAGCTGTGACGGGTTTGAAAATGATTCCGAAAGCCTTTGATGAATTTGAATTTAGAGGAGACCAGTTTGGTTTTGATCCAGACTATTTGACTCGAGTTGAGTTTGATATCGATAGAAAAGTGGTGGTGAATCCCAACGCGGAAGATGACGATGATTTATATCTCGTCCAAGACACCATGGATATTAAATTTAGTTTAGGTTATGGAGTTCTCTTTAGAGGTTATGGGACTTATATCAAACGTTATAAATTGATTTACCCTGTCGCTTCGAGAGAAGAAGGAAATTATAAAGGTGATTTTATTCTCAATTTCTTACTTCCTTATCAAGCACGGGGAAATAATCTTCCCAAGCATTATGTGCTGATTGTTGAAGATGCTGTAGAGGCAGAGGGGGAAGTTGAGTTCGAACCAGTGACTGGACTTGTTGGTCTAGAAGTTGAACTAGAGGCAGCGAAAGGAAAACTCGGTCGAGCAGTGATCTCTAAGAAAAAAGGGGAGTATCAAGTTTATCAAGACAGCTCTCTTTACTCGAGATTATCAGCAGAGATTGAAGCGCAATTATACTTATTAGATTTGCCCGTTTTTAGATTTGATCAAATGGCCGGTATGCTCAGTCGCAGGGCCTATAAAGTTGATTATAAAAAAGAGACAAAAGATGAAGCCATGCTGGCCCTGGATGCTTATATTCTCAAAGGTGATATCAGACCCATTATGGATATGGCCGTACTTGACGAAATTCAAACTGATTATGTCACCAGAAGAACGAATTTTAGTTTGTTTGGTTTGCTCTCAACGAGAACAAATAAGCGTACTGATAATATTCAACACGTGCTCTATGATGAAGATAATAATCGAGATGAATTTCATCGCTTGCAAATTAGAACCAAAAACAAATCGGGCTGGAGCTTTTTTGGGGATGGGGAACAAAAAGAAAAAGATATCACCTTTGTTGGTGAACAAGATAACGGTGAAATTAAAGAGCCTATGATTCACTTAGCGCTCAATATTGATGATAAATTTACTAAAACCAAAGAGCTGGGTGAGCAATATATCTCTTTTATTAGTAAACTTTCAGGTAATAGTCGCTTTATTGATTTTAATCCAGAGCTCCATACCAAAAATGATATCTGGGGAAATACTCTTGTGATGGTGGATTTATTCTATAATGAGAATGCCTTGAATAAACTTATCTATGCTGAGGAAGAACTTTTCTGGCGCTATTTTAGACAATCCACTGGCTGGACACAAGAACAAATAGAATTTGTGCTAGACTATCGTAGAAGAAATAGAGGCTCTATTGTAAATCGCTATGGGCAGAAATATTCTAAAGAGCGAAAACTTATTCGCAGATTACAAAAGATGATTAAACGCTTTAAAAAGATTAGAAAGAAACCTAATAACAAAGATAAATATGAACTGCTCACTGACACTATTTACGATGCAACCTACAGAACAGGGGGAAGCTTTACTCCTCATATTTTAGCAGTCTTTAATAAAATCGTTGGTGAGAAAGATCGCTATATGAGTGCTATTATCACTCAAAAACCAGGTAAAAAGAAAGAAAACAAATACCCAACGAGAACTCCTCTCTACAATCAACAAGGCGAGGAGATGAATCTCTATCAAGGGTATTATGAATTCGAATTCAACGATCCAAGATGGGTATGGCGAAATTTTGATGTCTAGATTTTAATGTGACCTCAAGACACCACCATCAATGGCAATACTCTGGCCGGTGATATAACTGCCTTTATCACTGGCCAAAAAAGTACAGAGATCAGCAAGTTCCCTAGGCTCTCCCAGTCTTCCTGCTGGCACCATCTGTTTAATTTTTTCATCACTGAGTTGCAGGGCTTGAATGCGTTCTGTATTGGTATAACCAGGCAAAAGAATATTAAAGGTAATACCAAATTGTGAATACTCATTCACCAGAGATTTCACAAGCCCAGGAAATCCCGCGCGAAAGGCATTGGATGTGGTCAGACCATCCAGGGGTTCTTTGGCAGCGATACTTGAAACCATAAGAATACGGCCGTAGTTATTTTTTTTCATCTCAGGCAGGGCTTCATGCATAGCTTCGATAGGACTCATCCATAGGGATTGATAGTCTTTATGCCATTGCTCTACACTGGTTTTGGAAAAGCTATTTTTCTCAGGTCCTCCGGTGTTGGTCACCAAGATATCGACACGTCCCAGTAATTCTTTGGCCTGAATCATAAGCTCTTTCGCCCCATGAGGCTTAGTTAAATCACAAGCAAGAAAGCATTCTGCACCGATTTCACTTGCTACTTTCTCCAACTTGTCTGCACTTCTTGAACTAATACAAACTTTAACCCCTTCAGCAATTAAAGATTCTGCGATGGCGCGTCCAATACCTTGAGAAGAGCCCATCACCAATGCGGTTTTATTTTCTAAATTGAGTTTCATCTTTAACCTTTATAATCTTCGAGTTTTAATCCAAGCCATTCAAGTGCATTGAGGGCCATGATTTTTTCTTTAATATTATTATTAATTTCTAAGTCATTCACTATTTTTCCAGGAATATGTTCTCCCAGAGGAAATGGATAGTCTGTCCCTAAGGCCACTTTGTCTTCACCCATGAGTTGAATAAGATAACGTAGAACTTCTGGATCATGCACAAGGGTGTCTACCCAAAAATGACCAAGGTATTCCTTGGGGTTGACGCTATTGTCTTTAGCACAAAGATCCGGTCTGACATTAAAACCATGTTCAACCCGACCTATGGTCATCGGAAAACTTCCTCCACCGTGGGCAAAAGCGACTTTGAGTTTAGGAAATTTCTTAAAGATACCTCCAAAGATCATAGAACAAATGGCCCTTGAGGTTTCGGCGGGCATACCCACAAGCCACGGTAGCCAGTACTCACTCATTTGATCTTTTCCCATCATCTCCCAGGGGTGAACAAAGACCGCCATATTATTTTCTTCAAGTGCTGCATACACATCATGGAGTTCAACTGCATTGAGATTCCAATTATTAATATGAGAGCCGATTTCCACTCCTGGAACATTCATTTTTTTGAGCCGCTCAATTTCTTTTATCGCTCTTTTGGGAGACTGTAAGGGCAAGGTTCCTAGGGGAATAAAGCGTTTAGGGTGTTTCTCACACACACCTTGAATATGATCATTTAAAAAGGATGAAACATACTCACCATCAGCTGGCTTGGTCCAATAAGAAAACATAACGGGGACAGTTGAGAGCACCTGCACATTTAAATCATATTCATTCATGTCTTCAATTCTGGCATCAGCTTGATAGCAATTGCGATGGATTCTTCTAAAAAAGTTCCCGCTATCATCCACCATATCTGCACCACAGCAGTCGGCGTGTTCTTGAAGTTGAATAAAACCTCCATAGCCAAAACGTTCTTTAAACTTAGGAATTTCTGGGGGAAGAATATGAGTATGGATATCTATTTTAAACATTACCACTCCCTACCGTTGATATGTCCACAGACACATTTTACATGCTCTGAATCGTAATAGCGCTCAAATACTGCGGGAAACTGAGTCTCAATATCGGTGAGTTCAAAAAACTCTTCATAAAGTTTCTTGCTGCATTTACTGCAATACCATTGCAGTCCATCTCGCTCACCGGCAGTTCTGGTTTTCTCTATCACCAGTCCAATGCTTCCTTCGCTTCTTTGAGGTGAGTGGGGGACTCCACTAGGCAGCATAAAGATCTCACCTTCTTTGATATGTATTTCTTCAGGTTTTCCTTCTTGATTGATTATTCTCAGAAAAATAGAACCTTCTATTTGATAGAAGAATTCATCAGTTTCATTGACATGGAAGTCAGTTCTCGAATTAGGTCCTCCCACCACCATGACAATAAAAGTAGAATCTTTATAAATGACTTTATTTCCAACTGGTGGCTTAAGTAACTCTCTATTTTCATCAATCCAGGCTTTAAAAGAAAAAGGATTTTGTAATCTCGTATAGGGGGAAGGCTTCATGATTTCTCTCCTAAGTAAGCGACACATTTAAGCTCGATGGCTATAGGAGTGGGAAGGCAGTTAATTTCTAAAGTGGTGCGACAGGGAGGATTTTCCCCAAAATACTCTTTCCACATCTCGTTATATATTTTGAAATCATCTTTCATATTAGTAAGAAACACAGTGACGTCAATGAGATCAGTCCACTTTGCTCCAGCATCATTGAGAATGGTTCTGACATTTTCAAAGACGGAGATACATTGTTCTTTAATATCGTAGTTTAAGATTTCACCTTCTGCACCTAGGGTGACTCCTGGAATTTGTTTTGAATTCTTTTTGCGAGGACCTACACCACTTAGATAGAGAAATTCCCCTGCACGTCTGGCATGGGGGTAAGCTCCTACTGGTTCGGGAGCTGTTTGGGAATCAATTCTCTCACTCATAAACTATCCTTTATTATTAAGACAAATATTTTGAACATTACTAAAAAACTTTAAAATATACTGGCCACCTTCTCGTCCTCGTCCGGAATCTTTCATGCCTCCAAAAGGAGTGCGTAGATCACGCATCAGCCAAGTGTTGATCCACATAATACCGGAGGATATTTTCCGTGCCACTCGCTTTGCTTTTTTAATATCCTGAGTCCAAATCGATCCGGCAAGTCCATAGCGGGTTGAATTGGCAAGAGCTATGACTTCATCTTCGCTCTCAAAGGGCTGAAGGGTGGCGACAGGGCCAAAAATTTCTTCCAGGTTTGTTTGGCAGCTCTCACTCAAACCTTCTATAAGCGTTGGCATGATAAAAAAACCTCTTTCTCCAAAACGCCCTCCGCCTGTGAGAATTTTTCCCCCTTCAGATTTTGCCTTCTCTATGGCGCTCATCACTTTTTCGAAATGAGCTTTCGAGACCACCGCTCCTTGCTGAGTTTTCTCATCTAGGGGATCCCCTTGGATCAGCTCATTAACTTTTGCCACCAACACTTCTTTAAATTTAGGGTAGAGACTTTTCTCCACATAAATCCGTGATCCACATAAACAGATCTGCCCTTGATTAGCAAAACTTGAACGAAGAGTATGATCTATCGCCTTGTCAAATTCACAATCAGCGAAAACGACAGTGGGATTTTTCCCTCCCATCTCAAGATGCAAACGCTTCATGGTCTCACTGGCTTGTTTGGCTATGATCTTTCCCGTAGCGGTTGAGCCAGTAAATGAGATGGCCTGAATATCAGGATGGGTATTGATAGCACTTCCCACCTGTGCTCCCGTGCCATGGACGATATTGAGAACACCGGGGGGGAGGATATCTTTTGCTATTTTACTTAACATAAAAGCAGTCATGGGGGTGACTTCACTTGGCTTGGCCACTACCGTACATCCACTTGCCAGGGCGGGGGCTATTTTCCAAGTGAAAAGATAAAGGGGGAGATTCCAAGGAGAGATACAGGCCACAACTCCTAGGGGAGAGTAATAAACGGTATTCTCACCCATGCCTTGATCATCAAATCTCTCTTCTCCAAAGCGCAGTATTTCTTTGGCAAAATATTTTAAATTCTCAATTGAGCGTGGAATATCAACTGACCTAGCTAAACTGATAGGCTTACCATTATCAATTGATTCAGCTCTGGCAAATTCTTCAAAATTTTCTTCAATAGCATTGGCCAGTTTTAAAAGACACTCACTACGCTCTAGTCTTGAGGTCTCAGACCAAGAGGGAAAAGCCTCTTTGGCCGCCTGGACCGCTTGTTCAATATCTTCACTGCTAGAGTCTGGCACTAATGCATAAGCCTCATCTAAAGCAGGGTTAATTGTTTCAAAAAACTTTTCTCTTTGGGCATCTAAAAGGTTTCCGTAAATATAGTTTTGAATTTTAATCACAGATCCCCCTGGATAAGAACGGCCCTCACCGGTGATGCATCTGCCCCTTCGATCTTTAGGGGAAGGGCGCACAGAGTGTAAAGACCATCTTTCACTTGATCGAGAACAATACCTTCAAGAATGGCCATATCATTTTTATAAATTTCATTATGGCAGGGCAGCTCTTTAGAATCAGCAGGGTCTACTGAAGGTGTATCAATGCCAACAAGTCTTACCCCATTTTTTGCGAGAAACTGAATCGTCTCAAAATGAATACCATTAAAATCCATATTAAATATTGTTAAGTCTGGGAAGCTTCCTGTTTTAAAGAGCACTCGAGGAGCTTTAATTTCTGTTGTTATGTCTTTGGGTTTGATAGTTTCCCCTCTGGGGATATTCACCGTGATCACTTGCACCGGCCCAAAATACAAAGAGAGGTCACGTTTATCTATACCCATACCGTCTGGATGATAATGATTGGGCGCATCCACATGGGCTCCAATATGCATTGATGTTTGCATGTCTGAGAGGACTAAATTATCACCTTTGGTGAAGTCAAGCGCGACGGTTCTTTTAAAAGCCGTGTCCCCTGGAAACACAGCATAGTCTTCATTTATGAGTGGGCTGATATCAATGAATTTCGTGGTCTTGTCTTGGGGTATATTCACTTGCACATTACCTTTTAAAAACTTAGAATCGAAGGCCAATAATAACCTAAAAGAAGAGAATAGTGAAAAGGTAGATCAAATGGATCAAAAACAAATTAACGATATCGCTCATACCTTGCATGACGCAAGACTAAGTGCTCAGGCGCTGCCTCAGTTTTCTGCTAGCTTAAAAGATTTTAAGCGCGAAGACGCCTATAGCATTCAAGAAAAGGGAATTGCGCTAAGAGTAAATGACGGTGAAAAAATAATTGGTCTAAAAATGGGGCTGACCAGTGAAGGTAAGCGCAAGCAGATGAATCTTGATGCTCCTCTCTATGGGATGCTCACTGACACAATGCAAATTGAACACGAAGGGCGTTTTTCACTGCAGGGCTCAATTCACCCTAAAATTGAACCTGAAATTGTTTTCTATATAGATAAAGATATCAAAGGAAAAGTCACCAGGGATCAAGTTCTGGAGTCATGTTCTGCGGTAGGTGCTGCACTAGAAATTTTAGATTCTCGCTATGAAGGATTTAAATATTTTTCAATGGAGGATGTGATTAGTGATAATTCAAGTTCTTCTCATTATATTTTAGGACCTAAGACATCAGACTTTAAAAATATTGACCTCAAAAACCTTGAGATGAAAATGTATGTGAACGATGAACTGGCGCAAGCGGGAACATCTGACGCCATCAGTGGAGATCCGGTGGTTTCTGTGATTCAGTTAGCTGAATTATTAAATCAAAGAGGACAGTTTATACCAGCAGGTTGTTTTGTCCTGGCCGGTGCTGCCACCGCTGCAGTAAATTTAGAAAAAAGGATGCAAATAAAACTAGAAGTGCAAGAGCTTGAGACAACCAAGGTCAGTATCGATGAATAATTCATACACTTCCCAAGATAATCACCTCGATAGTGCCAAGAATTTAGATCAAAAAGAAAAGATCAATCTACGCTCAGAGTTTCATTTTCCTGGAAATGAATCAAAGCATGAGACGCTTTATTTTTGCGGCCATTCACTAGGTCTTATGCCAAAAGATGCCCGTAAGGCCATCGATACCGAACTGAATTCCTGGGAAAAATACGGTGTTGAAGGACATTTTAACGGACCTTATCCATGGCTTCCTTATCATGAGAATATCACGAAAAGTTTTGCTCACCTGGTAGGGGCCCAGGAGAATGAAGTGGTGGCCATGAATACTCTCACCACCAATTTACATTTGATGCTTGTCTCTTTTTATAGACCTTCCCAAAAAAGATATAAAATTCTTATTGAGAAAAATACCTTTCCTTCGGATAAATATGCCGTTGACTCTCAAGCAAGATTTCATGGCTTTGATGCTCATGACGCTATTGTGGAACTCAAAACCGATGTGAATGATAAAGTCGTCTCCCAAGAATATCTCTTAGAGCAAATTGCTGAGTTAGGGGATGAGCTGGCTCTCGTGATGTTAGGCAATTGTAATTATCTCAGTGGACAGGCTTTTGATATCAAAGCCGTCACTGAAAAAGCTCATAGTGTGGGAGCGATGTGTGGCTTTAACCTGGCCCATGGGGCGGGAAACCTTGCTCTTAATTTACATGATGATGGTGCGGATTTTGCTGTTTGGTGCTCTTACAAATATCTCAATGCAGGACCTGGTGGTATTGCGGGAGCATTTGTGCATGAGCGCCACTTAGGACTTAAAGATATCCCACGCTTTGAAGGATGGTGGGGTAATAATAAAGACAATCGCTTTGAGATGCGACCTGAATTTGATCCGCTGCAAACTGTAGAAGCTTGGTCTCTTTCAAACCCACCCATATTTCAACTGGCAAGTTTAAGAGCAAGTATGAACTTATTTGATCAAGCGGGGATGAAAAATCTAAGAGAAAAAGGGGACAGACTCACAGCTTATTTGGAGTACGTTCTTAAAGAAAACTGCGGCGAAAATTTAGAAATTGTCACTCCCAGCTATCACCCTGAAAAACAGATGAGAGGGTCGATGCTCTGTGTGAAAATTAAAAATGCCGATACTCAAGCTATGTTTAAAAAATTTCAGGCCAGAGGGATTATTATTGATTTTCGTGAGCCGGATATTCTACGAATGTGTCCTGCTCCTCTCTATAATAATTTTGAAGACTGTTATAGACTTGCTCAAGCGATCAAGGAGTCTTTCTAGGTGGAGTCATCTCAAAATATTCTCATTGCTGGAGCAGGGCTGGTAGGTAGCCTCGCTGCTATTGCACTCAAACGCCGTGGTCATCATGTGACTCTGGTTGAAGCCCGATCAGATATGAGGGCCCAATCAAGTGCAGCTGGTCGTTCTATTAATTTAGTCCTGACGATCAAAGGAATAGAGCCCTTAAAAAGAATTGGTCTTTTAGAAGATGTTTTAAAGATCACGACTCCTGTGTATGGAAGGATGATGCACTCCCAAAATGGTGAGCTCACTTATCAGCCCTATGGAAAAGATGATTCCGAGAGAAACTATTCGGTTTCCAGACGAGATCTCAATATTCTCCTTATGAATAAAGCCGAAGAACTCGGCATTGAAATTGTGTTTGAATCTCCCTTAGATCAAATTGATTTTCAAAATAAGAAAGTGCAATTTTCTAAGGGTGAACAATTGGAATATGATATTCTACTTGGCTGTGATGGAGCCGGTTCAAAAACGAGGAAGGCCTTGCAAGCTGAGGTCAATGGAATCGATCAAACTGTTCCTCTTGGAAGTAGCTATAAAGAGTTGCTGATGCCAGCGAAAGACAATGGGGATTATCCTCTTGATGAAAAAGCCTTGCATATTTGGCCCAGAGGAAATCACTTTTTGATGGCGCTTCCCAATCAAGAGGGAAGTTTTACCATGACGGTTTATATGCCTGATGAGTGGATGGAAAAACTTTCTGATGAACAAGCCGTAAAAAGTTATTTCGAAGAATATTATCCGGATGTAGTTGATTTGATGCCGGATTATGCACAGGAGTTTTGTGAAAACCCTCAAGGTTTTTTAGGAAGCCTAGACACTCTACCTTGGATCTATCAAGATTCAGTGGCGCTTCTGGGTGATGCAGCTCATGCCATCTGTCCTTTTTTTGGCCAAGGAATGAATTGCGGCTTCTCTGATGTACAATTTTTGCTCACAAGTCTTGATCAATACCAAGATGATTGGGAGCAGATCTTTAGCGAATATCAAAAACATCAAAAACCCCATGGGGATGCCATAAGAGATATGTCTTTAGAGAACTTTAAAGAGATGAGTGATTCTGTAGGGGATGAAGAATTTTTGCGACGAAAAAAAATTGAGCGTGTGCTGGAAAATGCTTTCCCCACCCTCTATCGCTCTCGCTATGCTCAAGTTGTTTACACCCTTACCCCTTATGATCAAGCCTTTAAAAACGGTCAAATCAATGCAAAAATTTTAGATCGCATTTGTCATAAGTATCAAAACCCGGAAGAAGTGGATTTAAATATTGCTAAAAGTATTATAGAGGAAGAGTATGTCAAATCTCAGCGTGAATAATGAAATCACTCTTCATCCAGTGTCCATGGATATGGCCCAAGAAATCTTCAAAGCAGTAGATAGTGATCGAGATCATCTTCGTAAATGGCTTCCCTGGGTGGATATCACTAGAACTGTAAATGATACTAAAGCTTTTTGTGAAATGTGCTCCGAACAGTTAAAGGCAGGAAAAGGCTATCAGTTTTGCATCTCCTATAAAGGAAAAGTGGTGGGAGGCTTGGGCCAGCATGATATCGATGAGAAAAATAAAAAAACTTCCTTGGGCTATTGGCTCCATTCAGATTACACCGGCAAAGGAATTATGACTCAGTCCTGTGAAGCTTTTATTCGATATATATTTGAAGTGCAAAAACTAAATCGGATCGAACTGAGAGCTGCTACAGAAAATATTCCTTCTAAAAAAATTGCCCAAAGACTAGGTTTTAAGCCTGAGGGAATTTCAAGACAAGCCGAGTGGATAGGAGATAGAGTCTTAGATCATCAAATTTACGCCCTTCTTAAATCAGAGTGGGATGAATTAAATAACTAAGCTCTTTTATAACTAAATTTTTTGATCACTTCTCTGTGTTGAGGGTAGAGGCTGGCTAAATTTTCAAAACTTGTGGTCTCTAAATCTCGATAATCAAAGCCCGGGCTATTGGAGCATCCAAAAAAAGAAAACTTCCCTAATGTGGTTGCGGCGACCCAATGATTAGCTTTGATTTGATAAACGGGTGTTTCACCCATGGCATAGTCTTGACCGAGAATGGTCCGAATAAGCTGCCCCTGTTTGGTGATCTCTATAATTTCAACGGGGGAGCCTTCATAAAAATGCCAGGTTTCATCTGACTTTAAGCGATGAAACCTAGAGACTTCACCTTTTTGAAGTAAAAACATGGCGCTACTCGAGAGGTATCTCTCACCCTCATATCCGTCTATTTGGATCTTTTTTTGAGAGCGATAGGTCTCGACAAACATCCCACTTTCAAGATGCTTTTTTAATTCAAAATGTTCTATCAAATCATCTACTGTCATATTCGTCATACTGGCCTGGCCTTGTAATTATACAACGCATCTAAATAATAAAGCTGTTACAAATTTTTGTCACTTAATTCTGCGATGCAAAGGCTTAAAATTAGTTTAATTAAGGTAGATATTGTAATATCTTAAAACTTCACTTTTATAAAGAGGTTTTATGATTAGTACACATATTCTAGACACAAGCTTAGGTCATCCTGCTGAGGGTGTAAAAGTTGTTCTCTTCGAAAAGAAAAATGGAGCATGGTTAGAAGTGAGCAGTGGTGTCACTAATGAGGATGGACGTTTTGTTTTCGATCTCACTCCCCATAAAGCTCAATTTAAAATCTTATTTTCTATTAAAGAATATTTTGAAAAATCAGGCAGAGAGGTTTTTTTCCTGGACTCTGAAGTCGCTTTTGAAGTTAAAGATGATTCCAGAAAATATCATGTGCCTCTTCTTTTAAACCCATATGGTTACTCAACCTATAGAGGAAGCTAATGGCAAGAATTTCATATTATGATGATTATATAAGTCGCAATCTTTATGGTGAAATCCAAAAAGATTTAAAGTCCATAGAAGATGTTCCGGGTCTTTCCATTCTCAATTCTCCCAGTGGTATAGAAAATAGCGAGAGCATGGCTTTTCTCTGTGAAGTGTATGAGCTGGTGAAGCCAGAGCTGATAAATGTCCTTAATCAACGGAAACTTGATCGTCAGTTTATAGATCAAAGAACAAAAACCTATTACCAATTTAATCAAGAAAATAATATTGATCTGCTCGACCAAAATTATAAAACAGTTTTGGGGGATGAAGATGATCGTGGCCGAAAAGTTATGGGACCCTTGCTTTCTCAATACTATAAGGCGACGAACGCTCCCAAAGTTGCAGCTATTCCAGATTATTTAAATGATTTTCATGTGACGTTATTTGGGCCACCTGATGATGCGAAGTTATCTATCAATGCGATGAATGCCTATCATAGAAAGCTTAAAGATGAGCCACAAATTATCTCAGAAATTTTGGAAGATAATCAGTTTATTCCCAAATGGGGAGCAGACGATGAAGATTCAAAAACACCTATGCACGAAGATTTAGTGGCCGCGGCAGAAAACCTCAAAGGATGTTTTAATCAAGACATTACTTTTCATGATGAAAAAAGAAGCAAAACCTATGAGCTAGCAGATTCATTTTTATCTAGACCGATAAAACGGTTTCCAGGGCTTGCTCTTCCTTGTAATTTTCTTTTTTATCACAATGAGCCAATACCGCTGCATCTTTATGATTTTTGTCTGCATCTGTTTGAGCATTGGCATAATCCTGAAGCACTTTGTTTTTATGTCCCTAAACTCGAGAATGAAGAAGAAGCACGTTATATAAAAAACATGATTAAAGCTTCTGAGAGCTTAATCAAAAATATTCATCCTGAATATAATGTCGGAACTGTGAGAGTCATCATTGTCTTAGAGAACCCTCGCGCTGTTTTTAGAGTCAACGAGATAATTGATGAACTCTACCCTTATTTTGTGGGGGCCTCACTCGGTTGGCACGATTATTTAGGGAGTACCGCTAGACTCTTTAAAGAGGATGGAAATTACCGCATTCCGGTTAAAGCAGATCCAGATATCGTTATCAAATACATCAAGGCTTC
>CEQY01200829.1_pt1 | contig 19404 bp, 18 predicted proteins | sample 361391 | NCBI WGS metagenome assembly CEQY01 (sample SAMEA2621075, study PRJEB7988) | marine metagenome | isolation source: saline water (ENVO:00002010), including | reverse complement strand
TTCTTTTTATCAAAAACTGTTACTTTAAGTCCATCTTTTTTAAGTGATGTTAATCTTCTTGCATACTCATCTGGGTGCAAAACATTTCCTGGTTCAGATACTAAGTCTCTAGCATAAAAAACTCCTTCTTCTAAAGCCTTAAATTTTAACTGAGATTGAACCGAAAGTTTATTTTTATGTCCTAAAATATTTATGGTAATCGATTTAAAATCTTTTTTTGTTTTGTATTTTTTAAATTCGTAGGATTTTAATTTAATACCATGTAAAAAGTAACCTAAAAAATAATCATTTTTACTGGCTGCACCGTCAGAAAAAATGTTATACACCTTTTCCTTTCTTGATTTTACTTTTCCATAAAATTCGGCACCTAAATTTTCAACATCTGAGTCTTTAAGATTTTTTTTAACTGATATTAATATAATTGTTTTTTTTGAGTTTATCTCAAATATCAAAAGATTTTTTTTTAAATCCAGTTTTTTTAATAGGTCATTTATGTAAGAAAATTCTAAACTATTAATATTTTTTTTTAAATCTTTGGTATTATATTTTTCATCACAGAAAAAAACTAGGTTTGAATTGTTATTGTCTATTTTTTTTGAATTGTTAATTTTAATATTCATGATTTTCAAATTATTTTATTAAGAGTTATGGGTATATATGATCAAATATCATATATTTCAACGTTAATTTAGTCATAATTAAACCATTGATTGAATTTATCATTTAGATACATTATTTATTAAGTAATTTTCTATGTTTCAAAACAAAATTTTTTTAAATTTTTCCTTAGAAATTTTTAAGATATTTCTAACAGTATTATTCGGGCTATCAATGATAGCCCTAACCGTTCGAGCTGTAAATTTCTTGGATTTAATAGTTGATAATGGGTATTCTATTGTTGCCTATTTTCAATACTCTCTGCTAAACCTGTTAGGTATATCAGTTAAATTTATACCTTTATCTTTTTTAATTTCTTTAACAATCTTTATCTTGAAACATCAGCAAGATAATGAGTTTATAATTTTGTGGACTTCAGGGGTAAAAAAAATTTCATTAATCAAGATGTTTATTGCTATTTCTTTTTTTGTATCAGCAATCAATTTAGCTTTTTCAACATACTTTACCCCCCTTGCCTTAAATAAATCAAGACATCTTTTAAATAACGAAAATTTTAATTCTTTTTTACCAACAGTAAAATCTCAAAAATTTAATGATTCGTTTAAAGGTTTCACATTTTTCGTAGAAAAAAAAAAGGATAATCAGATCGCAAATATTTTTATACATGATACTGGAAATAATCTAAAAAATATTTCACCTAATGCAAAAGAGGAATATGTAAATACTATTTTAGCAGAAAGTGGAATTGTAGAAAGTAAAAAACTTTTGCTGTTTAACGGAAAAATAATATCTGAAAAAAAAAATTCAGAAACAGAAATTTTAAATTTTCAACAAATCAAAATAGGATTAGAAAATCTCGATACAATGGTTATAAAAAAACCTAAAATACAAGAGACATCAACAATAGCCTTAATTAAATGTTTAGTTGCTAAGCAAGAAATCAACAAATTTTGCAATGATGATTTCAAAAAAGAAATAGTATCAACAATGAATAGAAGATTTATTATACCATTTTATATTCCAGTAACAGCTTTGATTTGTGCTTTAGCTTTAATAAGAACAAAAAAAATCTATTTATCTAAATATTTAATTTTTTTTTATAGTTTTATTCTTCTTGTGTTTACTGAATTAACAGTAAGATATACTGGTATAAATAATACTTTGTTTTACTTATTTGTATTTTTACCTTTTTTGCTAATTATATTTTTTTATTTTTATTTAATTTATAAATTTTCGATAGAGCTGAAACATGAATAGAATTCTTTTAAATTATATTATTCAGGGTTTCTTTAAAAACTTTTTATTAGTTCTTGCAATATTCTATTTTTTTGGAATTATCTTAAATTTATTTGAGGAAATTGAGTTTTTTAAAAATTTAGAGGTAAATTTTTACATACCACTTTTTTTAACAATTATTTTTATACCTTCAATGATGATTAAACTTTTGCCGTTTATAATTTTTATTTCAAGTATGTTGTTTATGACGAAATTAAGAAATAGCAAGGACCTTCTGACACTAAAAGTTTTTGGATATTCAAATATAAAAATTTTCTTTGTATTAGCCTTGTCATCATTTATTTTAGGGTGGATTATACTTCTTACAATTAATCCTTTAACTTCTGGAATGTCCACGTTTTATGAGAAAACTAAATCAAACTATTCAAGGGATATTGATCATCTCATAAATTTTAATAAAAATGGTTTATGGATTAAAGAAGAGCTTACAAATAAAAAAAGAATTATTTCAGCTAAAAGACCTGACGGATATAAATTGATGGAAGTTAAAATTTATCATTTAGATAAACAATCCTCGTTTATAGAAAAAATTGTAGCTGAAGAAGCGAACATAGAAAATAATAACTGGAAATTAAAAAATGTAAATCGGTCTTTTTTAAAAGATGAAATTATACATATAGAAAAATTTGATACTTATGAAATAGTGTCAATTTATAATTTCAATAAAATAAATAATCTTTTCAAAAATTTTGATACTTTGTCTTTTTTAGAAATTGTAACTAACAAAAAAAATTTGCTCGAACGAGGATATAATCAACTTTTTTTAAATGAGAGTAAACATAAGATGATGTCTTTACCTTTTTTTCTTTTTTTTATGACTGCTTTGGCATCTATTTTTACCATGAGTACATTAAAAAGAGATGATAATTTTAGGCTAATATTAATTGGTTTAACAGTTTGTGTAGCAACATTTTACTTAAAAGATTTATCATTAGCTTTAGGGCAAACTGAGAGAATTCCTATGGTTTTAGCAATCTGGTCTCCAGTAATTGCTTTAAGTTTTTTTTCGTTTATTGGTATTTTGCAAATTAATGAAAAATAAATTTTTAGCCTTTTTTATATTTTTTTTATTTAGCTCTGTCATTAAAGCGGAAAATCTGGTCATTGAGTCTAAAAATATTTCAATTGATAAAAAAAATGAACTTTCGATTTTTGAGGGTGACGTTGTGATAACTACTTCTGAAAACAAAATAATTAAAAGTGATTATGCAGAGTATAATAAAAAAAAAGGAATAATAGTTTTAAAAGATAACATTGTAGCTACTGATATAGATTTGAACGAGGTTAAAGCTACCTATGCCGAATACAATGAAAATGTAAAAACATTAAAAACTATTGGAAAAACTTATATTAAAACTAGTGAAAAATATTTTTTAGATGGGAGCAATATTATATTTGATGATTTAAATAAATCTATTAAATCAGAAAATTTAACAATTATTACAGATTTAAATGATAATAAAATTTTTTTAAATAATTTTGAATATTTTGTAGACCAATATATTTTTAAATCTATAGGAGAGATCAAGGTTGAAGATAATTTAAAAAATACTTACAACTTTTCTCAAATTTATATTGATACAAAAAAAAGAGAGTTATTAGGGACTGATATTAAAAGCTTTCTTAACAATGAAGGATTTAAAATTGATGAAAGAAATGATCCCAGAGTTTTTGCTAATAACGTAAAAATAGATAAAGAATTCAGTGAATTTAATAAAGCAAACTTTACTTTATGTGGTTATAGAAAAAACGACAAATGTCCACCTTGGACAATTCAATCAACTAAAATGTTACATGATAGTAAAAAAAAGACAATTTATTATGATAATGCGTTAATTAAAATTTATAATATTCCAGTATTTTACTCACCTAAATTCTCTCACCCAGATCCATCGGTAAAAAGAAGAAGCGGTTTTCTTACGCCTTCCTTTTATGATTCAAAAAATTTAGGTGAAGGTTTAACTATTCCATATTTTTGGGCAATCAAAAGAGACAAAGATTTTACTTTAGCAAGTAAATTATATGCAAATGAGAATCCATTATTTTTAGGTGAGTATAGACAAAGTTTTAAAAACTCAAATTTAATATTTGATATGGGTTACACAGAAGGATATAAAAAAACTTCCTCATCCAAAGCAAAAGGTAATAAGACACACTTTTTTTCAAAGTTTGTAAAAAACTACAAAAATATTAGTAACAACTCTGAAAGTGCTTTAACAATTACTACTCAAGACTCAACAAATAATAAATATTTTAAATTATATAAAATTGATACACAATTAGTAGATGAAAACATTGATACTTTAAAAAATACTTTAAGCTTTACACACTCTAATGACGAAATTTTTTTTAGTTTCGATACGAGTGTTTATGAAACATTAAAAAATGATTATGATGATAAATATGAGTATATTTATCCAGAAATTACTTTTGACAAAAATATTTTTGCTGACCAATCGTTAGGTTCAGTAAATTATGATGCAAATTTAAAGATTCATACTTATGATACCAATAAAACTTCAAAATTATTAATAAATAATTTTGATTGGAGCTCAGTAGATAAAAGGTTTGAGTCAGGTTTCCAAACTAGTTTTTTAGGAAACATAAAAAATATCAATTACGAAGCAAAAAATATTAATAAGTTTAAAACAGATACAACAAGTGAACTTTTTGGATCTTTGGGTGTTTTAACTAAAATTGATTTTTACAAAAAAATTAATAATTTTACAGAGCATTTCTTAACACCAAAATTTTTGTTAAAATATGCACCAGGTGAAATGCGGAAAGAGGAAAATGGCTCAAAGCTTACTGCTACAAACGCTTTTAGATTAAACAGATTTAATAGTACTGATAACTACGAAACAGGATTAAGCGCAACTTTAGGTTTTGATTATGAAATAAAAAAAGAAGACAGGAAACTGGATTTTTCAATAGGTCAGGTAATAAATCAAAAAGAAAACAAAAAAATGCCAACAACTATGGGGCTTGATGAAAAACTCTCTGACTTAGTGGGTTCATCAAAATATTCAATTAATGACAAGTTAAATATTAGTTACAACTTTGCATTAGATCAAAATTATAGTGAGTTTAATTATAATGAAATTTCAGTAAACTCTAAATTTAACTATTTCGATTTTAATATTAATTTTTTACAAGAAAAAAATCACATTGGAGATAATGAGTATATCAAATCGAAAATCAATTATGGAATTGGGAATGATAAAAATTTAACTTATGAGTTTAAAAGAAATTTAATTACAAATTCATCAGAGTTCTACAATTTAAGTTATGAGTATTTTAATGATTGTTTGCGGGCTGGACTTGTATTTAGAAGAGAGTTCTATAATGATTCAGAAATAGAAGCTGAAAATTCTTTAATGTTTAGAGTCACACTTACTTCATTTGGAGCAATAGACTCTCCAAAATTTAACCGATAATGTTAAAAGAAATTACAAATTATTTATTTGTTCTCTCAATATTTTTTTTTACAGAAGTTAATGCAAAAAATGAAAATAGAATTATTGTAAAAGTTAACAATAAAATAGTAAGTTCTTATGAGATCAAAAATAAAATTAACACCGAATTAATACTTAGAAACTTAGAGATAAATCAAGAAAATATTAATAAGTTTAAAAATTTTGCACTGCAAGAACTTATAAAATTAAGGATAAAAGAAATTGAAATTTTAAAGTATAGATCAAGTGACGTTGAAAATATAAATATAAGTAGACAATTAAATAATGTTTCATCAGGTAATATTGAAAATTTAAAAAAGAAATTTAAAGAGAATAATTTGGACTATAATATTTATATTAGAGAGATAAAAATTCAAACTGCTTGGCAACAATTAATTTTTCAACTTTATAAAGATAAAGTTGAAATTGATGAGAATGAAATAGTTAAATTAGCAAATAAATATAAAAACAAAAGTAAGATAAGAGAATTCAATCTTTCAGAACTTGTTGTTTCATTTCAAAATAAAAATGAAATAAAAAAAAAAATTAATGAAGTTAAAAAAAGTATAAATGAAATAGGTTTTGAAAAGTCTATAAATATTTTAAGTGAAGCAGAGACTGCATCTGATAACGGAAGGTTAGGATTTATTAATGAAAATGCGTTTTCAAAAGATATATTCGAAAATATTACGCTTTTAAAAGAGGGTAAAATTTCTGAACCAATTATACAAAATGACAAAATTCTTTTTTTAAAAGTAAATAAAATAAAAATTCTTCAAAATAATGATTTAGATTTTGAAAAGATAAAAAAAAATATTGAAAATAGAAGAAAAAATGATCTCTTCAATCTTTATTCTGAAAGTCATCTTTCAAAAGTAAAAAATAATTCATATATTGAATTTAAATGAAAAAAAAAATTTTAATTATTGGCAGCGATCCAAATAGTATTAATTCTGAAATAATTTATAAAAGTTGGAAAAGTTTAAAACTTAAAGAAAAAAATCAAATCTATTTAATTTCAAATTATAAGCTTCTACTCAAACAATTCGAAATCTTAAAATATCCAATTAAACTAATAAAAGTTAAAGATATAGATGATGATATTGAAACTAATAGATTAAAAGTTATTAATATAGACATCAAATTTAAAAATCCATTTAATGTGTCTATGAGTAACTCGTCAATATTCATTAAAAAATCTTTCGACAAAGCTCATAAAATTGCATTATCTGGAAAAGTAGTTGGAATTATAAATTGTCCTTTAAATAAAAAACTCTTAAAAAAAAATCAAGGGGTAACAGAATATTTAGCTTTTAAATGTGAAATAAGAGACAATTCTGAAGTTATGCTAATAAAAAGTAAAAATTTTGCTGTATCTCCAATCACCACACATATCAATATTAAAAATGTAGTAAAAAAAATTAGTAAAAATTTAATTATTAAAAAGATAAATACTATTAATAATTGGTACAAAAAGTATCTAAAAATAAAACCTAAAATAGGAGTTCTCGGAATTAACCCACATAATGGGGAAATGAGAAAAAATTCAGAAGAAATTAGAATAATATTACCTGCTATAAAAAAATTAAAAAAAAATGGTTTAAAAGTTTTTGGACCACTTGTTGCAGATACAGTTTTTATAAATGATTATATTAACTATGATGTAATTGTAGGTATGTATCACGATCAAGTTCTTACACCCTTTAAAACTATTTATAAATTTGATGCAATTAACCTAACTTTAGGTTTAAAATATTTAAGATTATCTCCTGATCATGGTGTGGCTTCAAATATTATAAAAAAAGAAATGGCAGACAAAACAAGCTTATTAAAATGCGTTGAATTTTTAAAAAAATTGAAGTGAGAAAGTTTAATAAAAAATCCTTAGGTCAAAATTTTCTGATCGATAAAAATATAAGTAAAAAAATAACAAAACTAGTAAAAATAAAGGATAGAAATGTAATTGAGATTGGTCCTGGTAAAGGAGCTCTGACTGATGAAATAATTAACCAAAAACCAAAAACACTTACTTTAATTGAAAAAGATGAGGACCTTTCTAAAAATCTTCAAAAAAAATATGAAGGAAGTAAATTTGTAAAAAATATTACTGCAGATATTCTGGATTTTAATTTAGAAAAGTTGAATTTTAAGAACTCAATAATCATTGGTAATTTACCTTATAATATATCATCTCAAATTCTTGTTAAGTTATTAAGATTTAAAAAATGGTTACCATTTTTTTCTGATGTTATTTTTATGTTTCAAAAGGAACTTGGAGAGAAAATTCTTGGAAAATATTCTTCAAAAAACTATGGTAGAATATCCATATTAACAAATTATAGATTAACACTTATCAGAAAATTTGAAGTATCTTCAGGCTGTTTTTTTCCTCAACCTAAAGTAAAGTCAATAGTAATACACTTTAAACCTATTAATAATAAAATAATTCTTAAAGATATTAAAAATTTAGAAAAGGTAACTCAAATTTTATTTTCAAATAAAAGAAAAATAATTAAAAAAAACATTTTTAAAATTCTTGATGAAAAAAAAATTAAATCGATCAAAAATTTAGATTTAAAATTAAGACCGTCAAATATCGAACCAGATGTTTATTATAAGATAACAAAGTTATTTGAATCTTGTTAAAACTTTTCTCTCTGACTCAATTATTTTTTCAATTTGCTTAAAGCATATTTCTAAATTTTTATTTATAATAATATAGTCATAATCATTCCAATGCTTTACATCTTCCTCATAAGAATTAAATCTACTTTCAATCTCTTTAGGTGAGTTTTGATTTCTTTTTATTAATCTTTTTTTTAGCTCTAACTTATTGTCAGTAATCAAAAAAACTTTTACAAATTTTAGATTTTTAAATTTTGATAATTGTTTAGTACCTTGCCAATCTATATCAAATAAAATATCATTTTTTTTTAATATTTCGTCAACATTCTTTTTTGTTGTCCCATAATAATTTTCAAAAATTTTTGCAAATTCGTAAAAACTTTTTGAGTCTATCAAATTTTCAAATATTTTTTTCGTTACAAAATGGTAATCTACTCCATCTATCTCGTTTTCACGAGGTAGTCTAGTTGTGTGAGAAACAGAAAGTTTAAAATTGTGATATTTTTGTTGAATTTTTTTTGTAAGGGTCGTTTTGCCAGCTCCAGAAGGTGAGGATAAAATTAATAAGATTTTTCCCTCAGATTGGGGCATTAATTAATCCTTAGCTAGATTTGCTCTCAATAAATTTAATTGCGTCGCCTACAGTTAAAATTTTTTCAGCCTCACTATCTGAAATCTCTGAACCAAATTCTTCTTCGAAAGCCATAACTAGCTCAACTGTGTCGAGACTGTCAGCTCCAAGATCATCAATAAAACTTGCCTCGTTTGTAACTTTGCTTTCTTCTACACCTAAGTGATCTGCAACTATTTTTTTTACTTTTGCACTAATATTATCTGACATGAAATCCTCTCTTTGTTTATTTTCTTAATAGATTATTAGATAGAATTGTCAAGACATATACATCCCGCCATTAACATGAATCGTTTCACCGTTAATATATTTTGACAAGTCTGACACTAAAAAAGCGACACAATTTGATACATCTTCCCCTGTTCCTAGAGCTCCGCTTGGAATTTTATCAATAAGCATTTTTTTAAAGTCCTCATTTATTTTGTCTGTCATCTCAGTTTTAATAAAACCTGGGGAAACGCAATTGATATTAATATTTTTCTTAGCATATTCTAATGCCAAAGATTTTGAGAAACCTATTATACCTGCTTTTGAAGCTGCATAATTAGCTTGGCCAATATTTCCAGTATGTCCGACTATTGATGTGATATTTACAATCTTTCCATATTTTTTTTTTAACATCTTTTTTATAGCAAATTTACACATTAGAAAACTTGACGATAAATTAATATCAATTACTTTTTTCCAATTCTCCTCATTCAACCTGATAGATAAGTTGTCTAAAGTGATTCCAGCATTATTTATTAAAATTTCTAAACCTTGTACTTTTCCATCGACATTTTCTATAAAATTTTCAATTTCTTCGTGTTTGTGAAGATTGAACTGTTCAGTGTGGATATTTGGAAATTTTTTTTTTAAATTTTCTAATTTTTCTTGATTGGTGCCGCTAGCAATTATAATCGCTTCAGTTTTATAAAACTTTTCTACAAGACTATTGCCTATTCCACCTGTAGCACCCGTGATTAAAATTTTTTTATTTTTGAAGTTCATCATTCAGATTTTTAATATCATCTAATGAATTAATTGAAAAGCAATTTACATCTTTAATTGTTCTTTTTACCATTCCTGTCAAAGCTTTTCCTGGTCCGATTTCTATAAAGTTTTTTATCCCCTTTTTTTTCATATATTCAATACTTTCTTTCCATTTAACTGTAGAATATATTTGTTCAATTAAATTTTTTTTTATTATTTCAGGTTCATTTTCGATATTAGCGAAAACGTTATTAATTATCTCAATTAATGGTTTTCTAAATTCTGTTTCATTTATTTTTTTACTCATATTTTGAGCAGCAGGCATCATCAGTGAACAATGAAATGGCGCACTTACTTTAAGCGGTATAGTTTTGACTTTTTTTTCTTTCAAGTAAACTTGTAATGACTTAATCTTTTCATAATCTCCACTTAAGATTACTTGTCCCAACGCATTATCGTTTGCAATTTCACAAACCCCTTTTTGAGATTTTTGTTTATTAATAAAATCTTTTACTTCTTCTATGTTTAAACCTAAAACCGCTACCATTAAACCTTTTCCGACAGGGACTGCATCTTGCATGGCTTTACCTCTTTCGTGCAATAAGTAAATAGCATCCTCAAATTTCAAAGCTTCAGCGCAAACTAAAGCACTATACTCTCCCAGAGAATGACCAGCAAAATATTTAAAGTCTTTTAGTTTTAAATTATATTCGTTCATAAGAGTTGTAAAAATTGAGTAACTTACTGTTAAAATAGCTGGTTGAGTATTTTTTGTTAATTGCAGTTCGTCTGTAGGCCCTTCTAGGATCATTTTTGATAAAGAAAAACCTAATCTTTCGTCAGCTTTTCTGAAAATTTTTTTAACAAAATCAAATTTATTATAAAATTCAGAACCCATACCAACTATTTGGGAACCTTGTCCTGGAAATAACAAAACATTCATTAATTTGTTTATCTATTGCAGATTATTTGTATTGCTTATAATTATTTATATAGTATAAAGCAGTTTTTAAAAGACTATGAAACAGTTTATTTTAGGTAATTAAATATGGCTTTTTATGAAAATACCATTATTGCTCGTCAAGATTTAGCTGAAAAAGACTTGAACGACATCAAAAGTAAGTACACATCTGTGATTGATGATACGTCGGGCAAAGTGATAAAGATTGAAATGTGGGGTTTACTTAATTTTGCTAAGAAAATTAAAAAACACAATAAAGGTTTCTATATTCACTATAAATTTGAAGGTAATAATAAAACCATTAGTGAAATAAATAATAAAATTAAAAATGATAATTCGATAATTAGAAATTTAATTGTTAAATATAAAAAACTCGATACAAAAAATGAATTTTTCAAAACCACTAAATAGATGAAAAGAAAAAACAAAAAATTTCAAAAAAAAGGGACAAGCTCTTTAAATAAACTAAGTTTGTTTCAAAAGAATGATGGCAAACAAACTAAAAATTGCCCTCTCTCAATCAAAAACGCTCCTCCTGTAGATTATAAAAATATAAGTTTGCTAAAAAAATATATTTCTGAAAATGGAAAGATTATTTCTGCTAAATTTACATCAGTCTCATTCGGTAGTCAAAGAAGGCTTTCTAGAGAAATAAAAAAAGCTAAAATTTTAGGTCTTATATAATATGGAGTTAATCTTACTCGAAAATATAATTAACTTGGGAAATATAGGGGATAAAGTTACAGTCAAAAATGGTTATGGACGAAACTTCCTTTTAAGATTTGGTAAAGCAGTAAGATTTAATAAAGAAAATGAGCAGTTAGTCATCAAAAAAAAAGCTGAATTAAATAAAAAAAATATTGAGATAAAAAATCAGTTTATTAAAACAGCAAAATTAATTGAAAATGCAAAAATTACATTTAATAAAGAATGTAAAGAAAATGGTGAACTTTATGGATCTATTAAGCCTAAAGAAATAACAAATTTGATTAAAGAAAAATTGAAAGCTGATGTTAGCCCATCTCAAATAGTGCTCAAAGTTGAATTAAATAAAATCGGTTTATACGAAGCTATTGTTAACTTTCATGCAGAAGTTCAGTCTAAATTTTCTATTAAAATAGATAAAATTAAATCAAAATAACTTTTCCACACAACCAGTAAAAAAGTGTAAAACTTTTTAATTTAAATTATTTTTCATTAAAATTATATTATTGATATGGAACAAATTAATCCTGTATCAAAAAAAATAAGCAATAAACATCCCTCAAATATTGAAGCTGAACAAGCTTTAATAGGATCACTTTTGGTTAATAATGACATAATTGATGAGATATCAAATATTGTAAATCCAAAGATTTTCTATGATCCTGCACATGTGAAGATTTATGAACAAATCGAGAATCTCAACAATAAAGGAATGGTTGCAAATCCAATCACTTTAAAAAATTTTTTTGAAAAAGAAAATATGCTTAATGAAGTTGGCGGAACTGAATATCTAGTTAAAATTACTAGATTCTCGGGTTCAGCAAAACAAGCTATAGATTATGCTAAAATTATTCATGAGATGTATCTAAGAAGAGAATTAATTCAAATTTCTGATAATCTTTCAAATGATACTTTAAATGCAAGTTCCGAAAATTATAATGCCGAAACTATAATTGAATCTACAGAAAAATCTTTATTTGATTTAGCTGAAAGGGGTAGTTTTTCACAATCATTTCTAAAATTCAATCAAGCCTTAGACCAAACTATAGAAATGGCTACTTTAGCCATGCAAAATGATCAAGGTATTGTTGGTGTACCAACTGGTCTTTCTGAATTAGATCAAAAATTGGGTGGACTGCACAAATCTGATTTAATTATTTTGGCAGGAAGACCATCGATGGGTAAAACTGCCTTAGCAACCAATATAGCTTATAATGCTGCTCAAAATATATATAGTAAGCAAGAAAAATCTTCAGTAGCATTTTTTTCTTTAGAAATGTCTTCTGAGCAATTATCAACTAGAATTTTATCTGAACAAGCGAGAATAAAATCTAATGATATTAGAAGAGGAAAAGTAACTGAAGAGGAAATAAATAGATATATAGAAACTTCAAGAAATATTTATAATTTGCCTTTATACATTGATGAAACACCTGCTATAACAATTTCAACTTTAAGTAACAGGGCAAGAAGAATTAAGAGATTATTTGGATTAAGTCTTATTGTTGTAGATTATATTCAGCTTATGAGATCAAATTCAAATAAAAATGATAATCGAGTTCAGGAAATTTCTGAAATAACTCAAGGTTTAAAAGCTCTAGCAAAAGAATTATCCGTACCTGTTTTAGCTCTATCACAATTGTCAAGAGCCGTTGAACAAAGAGATGACAAACAACCGCAATTAGCTGATTTAAGAGAGTCAGGCTCGATCGAACAAGATGCCGACGTTGTTATGTTTGTTTTTAGAGAGGAATATTATTTAGAACGTAAGCAACCTAAATTAGGATCTATTGAACATGCTGAGTGGCAATCAAAAATGAACGATGTCAATGGACTTGCTGATATTATTTTAGGCAAACAAAGACATGGACCAACTGGTACAGTTAAAGTAGAGTTTGAAGGTATTTACACAAAATTTAAAGATTTAACTAAAAAATAAAGATCAGTTTTCTCTTTAGTTATAAAAAAATTAAGATATATCTAAAATAACTCAATGTTAGGTAATATTTATAAGAAAATTATAATAGATTTTTCAAAAATTACACTTTTATTCCTAATTCTTTTAATAGGTCTAGGTTTGTATCAGTCTAAAAAGTTTAATTTAGATGCTTCTTCAGATGCTTTACTTTTAGAGGGTGATCCAGATTTAAAATTTTCAAGAGAAGTCAATCAAACATACGGATCGAAAGACTTTTTAGTTTTAACCTATACGCCTATTTCAAGCTTTACTGAAAAGGAAACAATATTAGATCTTCAGCTTTTAAAATCAAAAATTGAAAATTTAACTTGGGTAGATAGTGTAGTTACAATTATTGATGTCCCTTTATTAAAAAGCACTGATGAAGGATTAATGGATAGGTTAAAAAATTATAAAACTTTAGCTTATCCAGATATTGACAGAGAAAGAGGATTTGATGAAATTTTAAATAGCCCTATTTACAAAAACTATGTAATTAGTGAAGATGGTAAAACTTCAGGAATAGTTGTTTATTTAAAAAAAGATAAAAGACTAGCAGAGTACATTAAGATAAAAGATAGATACTACAATCAATTAGTAGAAACAGGACTTTCTGGTGACGATAAATTAAATTATAAAAAATTTTTAAATGAATACGAAGATTATAAAAATTTATACAATGTCAGAAATCATCAAAACATAGTTGAAATAAGAGACATAATAAAGAGATACGGCGAGAACGCTCAAATTTTTTTAGGAGGCATTCCTATGATTGCTGATGATATGATGAGCTTTATCAAATCTGATATTATTGTTTTTGGAATAGGAGTGTTTATTTTTATAATTCTAACACTTTGGTTTATTTTTAGAGATATTAAGTGGGTAATTATGCCATTATTAGGATGTGCATCATCTGTAATTATGATGACAGGCCTTTTAGGTTTTTTAGGATGGAAAGTAACAGTGATATCATCGAACTTTATTGCATTAATGCTTATTTTAAATATGGCAATGAATATTCATGTAACAGTTAGATTTTTACAATTAAAAAAGGAATTTCCAGAAATATCAAAATCAGAGGCAATTTTAGAATCATGTAAAAAAATGTCGCTGCCAATTTTATATACGGTGCTTACAACAATTTGTGCTTTTCTATCTCTGATCTTCAGTGGAATTAAGCCAATTATCGATTTTGGGTGGATGATGACTTTAGGATTAATAATTTCTTTTTTTGTAACTTTTTCTTTATTACCTACTCTTTTAAATTTATTATCATCTGAAAAAGAAATATCAATACAGGATACAGAAAAATCTATTATAACTTCTTTATTAGCATCTTTTACCAAAAATAATAAATCGTTAATTTATTTCATCACAATAGTTATAATTTTTATTAGCTTATTTGGAATATTTAAACTAGAGGTCGAAAATAGCTTCATAAATTATTTTGATAAAGAAACAGAAATTTATAAAGGTATGAAAAAAATTGATGATGAGCTTGGAGGTACTACCCCTCTAAATGTTATTCTAAAATTTCCTAAAAAGGAGACCAATTCTGAAAAAAACCAAGATGATGATTTAGATGATTGGGGTGATGATAACGAGAGTGAGAATAAATCAAAATATTGGTTTACTAGAGATAAAATGGATAAAATTATTAAAGTTCATAACTATCTAGAATCACTTCCTGAAGTTGGTAAAGTATTATCTTTTGGATCGATTTTAAGAGTAGCTGAGGAACTAAATAATAAAAAATTACAAAGTTTAGAAATAGCAGTTTTGTATAGCAAAATACCAGAAAATATAAAAAAAGAGATCGTTACGCCTTACATATCAGTTGAGAAAGATGAGGCTAGAATAAACTTAAGAATTAAAGACTCTTTAAATGATTTGAGAAGAAATGATCTAATTAAAAAAATTGAAAAAGATTTGAATAAAAAGTTAGGGTTGTCAAAAGATGAATATAAATTAGCTGGCGTACTTATATTGTTTAATAACTTGCTTCAAAGTTTATTTAAGTCTCAGATTTTAACATTGGGAATAGTAATTCTGGGAATTTTTTTAATGTTTTTTATTTTATTCAGAAACAGTATTATTTCTTTAATTGGTGTAGTGCCAAACTTCATTGCTGCTTTTTTTATTCTTGGAATAATTGGTTTAATGAATATCCCTTTAGATATGATGACAATTACAATTGCTGCAATAACTATCGGGATAGCTGTAGATAATAGTATTCACTATATTTATAGGTTTAAGGAAGAATTCAAGAAATATAGAAATTATCATAAGACTCTTGATAGATGTCATAACACTGTCGGTATAGCTATTTTAAATACGTCAATAACTATTGTATTTGGCTTTTCAATTCTAATTTTATCAAATTTTATACCAACAATTTACTTTGGGCTATTTACTGGAATAGCTATGTTGTTAGCAATGTTATCAGTTTTAACTTTGCTGCCAAAACTAATACTTACCTTTAAACCTTTTGGTGAAGAAAATAATATTTTTTAATGGAAAAAGAATTTTTTGAAAAAATTTTTAGTTTAATAAATTTATTTGATATTTTTTTCTTAATTGTTCTGACTTACTCTATAATTCAGTGTTTTTTAAAAGGTTTTTCGTTAAGCTTAATCTCATTTATGAAATGGATCATTTCAACTGTTGTAACGATTATTTTAGTTCCAAGATTTCAACCAACTGTAAGTGAGTATATAGAATCAGAATTTATAAATAATATTGGATTAGGTATAGCAATATTTTCAATGACATTATTTATCACGATACTTTTAGGAAAATCTCTTAGCAAAGCAGTCACTTGGACAGGTGTAGGATCAATTGATAGGGTGTTTGGTTTGTTGTTTGGTTTTTTAAAAGGTTATATTGTTTCAGTATGTTTATTTTCAATTTTAAATTGGTTTTATCCTTATAAAAATTGGGGTATAAATGTCGAAAACGCTGTCTCTTTTAATATAATTAAAAATGGCAGTGAGATTCTAATAGAAGAATTTCCATCAAGTGAAGATTTTATAGAAACTAAGGATAAAATTGAAAAAATATAAGACAGATAAATTAAGAGAAGAATGCGGAGTCTTTGGTATATCGAATCATGATGATGCTGCGGCAATGGTAGCGTTGGGCTTACATGCTTTACAACACAGGGGTCAAGAGGGTTGTGGAATAGTATCTTTTGATGGAAAAAATTATTATTCAGAAAAAAGGCATGGTTTGGTTGGTGACCATTTTACTGATCGTGAGTTATTAAAAAAACTTAATGGTAATTTTGCAATAGGACACAACAGGTACTCCACTACCGGCGACACATCAATTAGAAATATTCAACCATTCTTTGCAGATCTGCACTTGGGAGGGCTAAGCATTGCACATAACGGAAATTTGACAAACGCATTGTTGCTCAGAGAGGGTTTGGTTAAAGAAGGTGCTATTTTTAGAACAACAAGTGATACAGAAACTATAGTTCAGCTTATAGCAAAATCTAAAAGAGAAAAATTTTTAGACAAACTTATTGATGCTCTTTTTCAAATTCAGGGTGGCTATTCATTGGTTTTAATGACTAACAAAAAATTAGTTGGGGTTAGAGATCCGTTTGGAATAAGACCTCTAGTAATAGGTAAACTTAAAGGCTCATATATAATTACTTCGGAAACCTGCGCTCTAGATATAGTTGGCGCAACTTTTATAAGAGAAGTGGAAAATGGAGAAATTATAATCATAGAAAATCAAGAATTAAAATCTATTAAGCCTTTCCCTAAACAAAAACCGAAACCGTGTGTATTTGAATATATATACTTTGCTAGACCGGACAGTCTAATAAATAATATTTGTGCATACGAATATAGAAAAAAATTAGGTGCAGAATTAGCAAAAGAAAAGGATATCGAAGCTGATTATGTGGTTCCAGTACCCGACTCAGGAGTTCCTGCTGCTATTGGCTATGCGGAACAATCTAATAAAAAATTTGAACTAGGTTTAATTAGAAATCACTATGTTGGTAGAACTTTTATTGAACCAACACAAAATATAAGAAGTCTAGGTGTAAAATTAAAACTAAACTCCACCAAAACTATCGTGAAAAATAAATCTATAATACTTATTGATGACTCCTTAGTGCGAGGAACTACTTGTCATAAAATTGTAAAAATGTTGTATGAAAGTGGAGCAAAAGAAGTCCATGTAAGAATTGCTTGCCCTGAAATTAAATATCCAGATTTTTATGGTGTTGACATGCCGACAAAAGAAGAGCTATTAGCTTACAAAAAAAGTAATGAGGAGATGCGTGATTATATTAAAGCAAAGAGTCTTGAATTTTTAAGTTTAAATGGTCTTTATAAAGCACTCATCGGTAAGAAAAGAAATCAAAATTATCCTCAATTTAGTGATCACTACTTTACAGGAGATTACCCCATAGAACCATCAGATAATTTAAAAGGTTTTAAAATCAAGCAGCTATCTTTATTAAGCAATTAACTAATGCTTAATCTAAAACAACGAGTTTTTTATTTCTATTTAAATATAAAATTAAATTTTCAGCGAATATTAAATTTGAGTATACATTTTTTGGTAATTTAAAGATTTTTTTTAAATTACCACTTAATTCAAACTCTATTACAAATGAATTTTTTAATAGGATAAAAATATTATCATTAACTAAGTTCATTTCTTTAAAATCGGTTTTTTGTTTTTTAATATTGTAGTATTCAGCAATTTTTTGATTAATGTTATAAGAATAAAGTACCTCTCCTGATAAAATATCAATACATATCAATAAATTATTTTTTGATATTAAAAAAAGATTTTTATCAACAATTATTGGCTTTACTACAGATGAAATATTGAACTTATTTAAAATTATGCCAGTATCGATTGCTATTATATAGGTAGCTTCTTGTGCTGCTACAATTATGAATTCTTCATTATTTATTAATGGACTGCTTTGAAATAAATCCATTTGATTTAATTCAGAGGATTGATTTAAATTTCTTACCCACTTTATTAGATTTGTCTCAGCATCAATAGCAAATAATGAACCATATGTATTTAAAGCAAAAATCAAATCTTTACTAAGAGAAAAATTATTAATAAATTGGTTCTTAATTAAGGTTTCTTCAGTGGGAAATAGTTTAATTATATCTCCATTTTTCTTATCAAATAAATAAATATTATTTTTTTCATCAGCTGTGATTAATTTATTATTTTTAATTTTTAAATTAGATCTAAAGGGAATTTTAATATTTTTAGCCCAAACTATTTTATTTTTTTTATATTCATAAGCATAAATAAAACCAATATTATCAGTCACATAAATAATATTTCCCTCTAATACAAAATTTAGTTTTTTATTTATTTTTTTATAACTTTTTTTATAAAAATTGTACTTATAAAGTAATTTATTTTCATTCTTAGAAAAAACAATTATATTTCCTTTTGTATCACTAGTAATAGCATACCCTTTATTATATAGAAAAAATTTACTTAATTTATGTATCGAGAGTTTTTTGCTTAATGATAAAAGACTTATATTTTCGTTATAAGTAAAATTAATAGAATTATTATTTTTATTGTAATAAATATCGTTCCAATTTGAATTAGTAATTTTTTTTGGAATTTTAAAAGTATAATTCTTATTTAAATTTATTACTTGATTAAAGTTCTTTTCATTAATTGAGAGTGATTTGAATTCTCTGAATATATTTTCCTTTTTTTTTGATTGTTTTTCAGTTGAATTCCAAATACCAGTTTTGTTGTCAAAAGAGCAATTATTTAAAATAAAAAAGAGAACAATAATAAAAAGTAATCTCATTTTTTAATCATTTTTTATCTCTTGGGCTAAGGATTTTATTGAGGAATTTCTTTTTATTAAATCAATTAATATTTTATTTCCAGCCTCTTTATTGTTTATTTTAATTAGGTATAAGGCTTTTTTAAGTATGATAAGATCATTTATATTATTTGAAAAATTCAATTTTTCTAATAAATTGAAATGAGAAAGTATTTTATTATCATCAGACTCTAAATTCTTTTCTAAAATTATATTTAAAGCTAGTAAAGAATAAATTTTATTTTCACTTAAAATAATTTCCTCTAAATTATTTTTTGCTTCTGAATTTTTACCTTCAGATAAAAGAATAGTCGCTTTGAAATATTTTTCAGAAATAAGGATATT
>CEQY01396401.1_pt1 | contig 19415 bp, 20 predicted proteins | sample 361391 | NCBI WGS metagenome assembly CEQY01 (sample SAMEA2621075, study PRJEB7988) | marine metagenome | isolation source: saline water (ENVO:00002010), including | reverse complement strand
GGATAATTCCAAATTCATGATACTCAGCTTCCGGAGTGGTCAGCATGATCGTTTGTGCTGGTTCTTTTTTCTCTTCAAAGCCTCGATAGATAAATTTACCCAAATGAAACTTCATGATACTTGAGATCACATGTTCTTGGGCCACTGTGAGTTCCCCATGGGCGACTTTTTGACCGACCTTTCTAAGTAAGGGAGCTACAATATCAAGGGCCAAGTCTTTGGGAGACATGGTCATTTTGAGATTATAAAACTCATGAGAAAGTATTTCGGGTTTATTGGCTTCAAGGGCCAACATTAAGTTCCTGAGCGTTTTTTCTGTTTGCTCAGGACTTGTTGAAACATTATAAGAATTGAATTCTACTTCATCACTTATTCCATGAGTAGAAAGCATATTTCTTAATTCTAATGTTGTCTTGTTGGCTATATGGCTAATACTATGTCCGATAGAACATAGCTTTTGTAATAGCTGTAGTTTTTCAATTTCTTTTTCAGAGTAGACTCTTCGTCCATTGTCAGTACGTTCTGGAATAATGGCCTGGTACCGTTTTTCCCACGCTCTGAGGGTATGCACGGATAGACCAGTGAGGTTTGATACGATTTGAATATTATATTGGTTCATCTCTCTATCCTTCATTTTTTACGCTTTATTTGCGTAGTTATTCTCTCCACGTATAGTTTAGTATAAACATTACAAATTATTGTCTAGTTTCATTCAATTTTATGTTTAAACACCTATATATTTATAACGCAGATTTTGTGCATTGATTCATTGAAAATATCACTCCCAGGAAGAAGTTTTTCCAAAGTATTTACCTATATGTCTGGAGTCGTTATAATTATAATAATTTCATATATTTAATAAGGGCATCCGTATGAGTGAGTTTCAAAACATAAAACATAAAGCACTTAAACTGAACTTAGATGATTCTATCTATGGAACATTTGCAGAAATAGGCGCAGGGCAAGAAGTTGCCGCTAATTTTTTTAAAGCAGGAGCCGCCAGTGGAACTATTGCAAAATCTATTTCTGCCTATGATATGACATTTTCAGATTCTATTTACGGCAAAGAACCAAGTGGCCGTTATGTATGCCAATCTCGGGTCGAGAAAATGATTAACTATGAATATGATCTCATCCAAGAGCGCTTGGGCCCTAAACATCCCGATAGAAGATTTTTTGCTTATGCCAATACAGTTGTGGCAAGAAACTATCATGGAACAAATTCTCCCAATGGATGGTTGGGAGTTCGTTTTCAAAAAAATCCTGGGGATGATCCCAGTGATCTTATTCTCCATATACGTATGCATGACCACACGACCATTCAACAGGCACGTGCCATTGGAGTTTTGGGAGTTAATATGCTTCACGCCTGTTATTATCGCTGTGATAGCATTTCAAATCTTGTACATGAACTCATGGAGCATCTCTCAACTGAGAGTATTGAAATTGACATGGTTGAAACAAGAGGGCCGGCTTTTTCTCATATAGATAATAGATTATTAAATTTAGAACTCATCGTTCAGTCTATCACAGATGCAGTTATGTTCGACGAAAAAGGACAAGTCCGTTTAGCCAAAGATGAGTTGTACAAAAAAAATATTATGCTCACCAGAGGAAGTTTTCGTCCACCCACCAAGGTCAATGTTAATATCTTAGAGACGGGTCTGAGCAATTTTAAAAAAGATATTCATGAAGAAGAAGTGGTCTCCCTTGCTGAAATTACGATTAATCATCTTAAAGAAGATGGGGCCATAACCTCAGATGATTTTCTTGCGAGAGTTGATTTATTGGCATCCATTGGGCAAAAAGTCTTAGTCACAAATATGCCTCAGTTTTATAGGCTCACTAATTATCTTTCTACTTTTAAGCCTAAACAAATCGCTCTGGTCTTAGGGGTTTATAACTTCATGCAAGTCTTTGATGAAAACTACACCAGCCTAGATGGAGGAATTCTAGAAGCTCTTGGCTGTTTGTTCAAACCCAATGTCACCATTTATCTTTGTCCTTATAAAGAAGAAGAAAAAGGGGTGCTTATTTCTCTGAATAATGTGGAAGTAAATAAAAAGAATGAACATCTTCTCGATCATATTAAAGATAATGGTCAAGTTAAAAACTTAGAAGGTGTGAACGAAAAAATTCTGCATATTTACTCGAGAAAAGTTTTGGATATGATTAGAAGTTCAGAAGAAGGTTGGGAAGAGTTAGTGCCAACGGTAATAGCTGACACAATCAATGCTAAATGTCTTTTTGGACACCCTTGTGATCATAAGCAGGGATCCTAACTGTTGGTGTAGGCTCTTTTAAATTTTTAGCCGCTTTGATTAATCGCGTTTCGAGCTCTTCGAGAATAAAATTTTGGGTGTATAAATATTCATGAGCATTGAGTTGTTTATTTCTCTTTTGATAATGATTAAGCACCATTAAAGTGTCTTTATTTTTAAACTGGGTCATACAACGATCTAAGTGAATGGTTGAGTTTTTCTCACAAAAAGAACTTCTCTTAGTGACAATATTATATAACTCAGGGTCAATCTTATCGAGAATATGTTGTTTAACTTGTTTAACTTCCGCTTCCACCACTTTAAAAGCAAATTTGTTTTGCACTTGAGCGGTTTCTTCTCTGGTAAATTTTCCATATTTTGATTCAAATTTGCTCATGACATGTTGAAAGTGTTGCTTATAACATTGTGTCTTTTTAGGGGAACTTAGAGCGCAAAAAAGATAGATCTGTTTTGGGTCTTGGTATTTGAGGAATTTCTGCAGTTCAGGACCATCGGCGCTGGCCGGTGCGCGTGTGTTTAAGTTGACCTGAGCATAATGGCCAGTCTTATCAAAGTTTTTTTTCTGACAACCAGTTATAGCTGTAGCAAAAAGGAGAAAGATGAAAGCTTGAACTAAGCCTAATTTGATAAATTTCTCTATTTTCATAAAACATCCTTACAAAGCATGACCACCTTCCTTATCGGAAAGAAGAGTAAAAACTTTAGACATATTGTCGGGAATAATTGATTTGCTCAGTTTAGATTATTAGGCTATTAAAATACAATGAGTTGTAAGCCATTTTTTTATTTTTCACCCTCAACAGATCCATTTGTGAATTTGGCCATTGAACAGACTCTGCTCATGCAATTAAAAGAGAATCAATCCGGGCTTCTACTATACACCAATAAACCATGCGTTGTGATGGGGCGTTTTCAAAATCCTTGGTACGAGTTAAATATCAGCAGTTGTCTGGCCAACAATATTGAAATTGTGAGACGCCAAAGCGGAGGGGGAACAGTCTTCCATGATTTAGGTAATTTGAATTTTTGTTTTTTGCATGGATCTCGAGATTATCAAAAAGATTTTAATTATAAAGTGATCCAAGAAGGCCTAAAGCTTTTCGGAGTAGACACACATATTGAGGGGGATACCAACTTATTTGTTGGCGATAAAAAAATCTCAGGAAGCGCCTTTAAACAAAAAAAGGATCGCTCCTTTCATCATGGCACGTTATTAATCAAGAGTAATTTAGAGCATCTCAATTATTATATAAAAAGAATAATAACAGAGATCGAGCTAGTAAAAGGCATCAAGTCCAGACCTAGAACGGTGATCAATTTGCATGATATTGATCCGCGCATAACCCATGAGAGCCTGATTCAGGCCCTTAAAAAAAGTTTCCAACAAAATATGAATAAGGAACTAGTCACACTCGATCACATCCAAGGGGATGAAGACTATCAACTGCATTTGAAAAACGAGGATTGGCTTTGGGGAGAAACTCCACTTTTTAAAATGAAATGGAATAATTTAAGCTATGAAGTGAAAAAAAATAAGGTTTTAAGCGTGGAGGGAAATAAAGACCACCAAGACTGTGGTCAGTCTTTTCACACACTTTTTAATGGGCGACACAAGTAGAGCAGCCACTCCCTGAAGTTTGCTGCAAACGACTGGTGAAATTCCATACAGAAGCATATTTATCATTAATATAACGACATGCATTAGGTAAGGCGACAAAGTTTTTTTGAAGAACTTCGTTATCAAATTCATCTGTAATATTCACAATATACCCAGTTTCAATTTGATTTTGCTCATCCTGATAGGCAGTCAGGCTTATGAAAACTTTAAAATTCAAGTTCTCATAAAAAGTGTAATTCCAATTTTCTTCAGTAATTATATTCATTATCATAACTCTTAGCAAAAATCTTTTGACAGATCTAACGTGTTGATAGTATGTTATCGAATCTTAAATTACAAGTAAACTCGGAGGAATTATGGCAAAGGGGCCTAGAGTACAAATAACATTAGAATGCACAGAAGCGAGAAAAGACGGAAAAACTCCTTCACGTTATACAACGACTAAAAATAAGAAGACTCATCCTGAGCGCTTAGAATTAAAAAAGTATAACCCTTTTCTAAGAAAACATACTGTACATAAAGAAATTAAATAATACTTTTCAATAAGTTTTTATAAGCCGAGGTAAATGAAGACATTTATCTCGGTCTTTTTATATGCGCGATTACCCTCTGGATTTTAATCAACTTTTCAATTTTTCGCTTTCATGTCCTTATGAAAGTCATTTAAAAGATGATCCACTCCTTACTCAGTTAAACACACTTAAAGTCAAGCTCAATTTCCCAGCGGTCACTGATGATGTTGGAAGCTTATTAGGTTTCTTAGTCCAGCTCATAAAGCCTGAGGTCATCTTTGAGATGGGATCTGGTTACGGTCATAGTGCTTATTGGTATCGTGAAGCCAGTCCTTTTATTAAAAACATTTACTTAACTGAAAAAAGAGATGATCTTAAAGAACATTTTGAACACCTTCCTTGGCCTGAAGATTTTTATAAGAAACTCGATTATTTTCAAGGGGACGCCTTCGAAAAGCTAAAAGAAGTTGCGTCCCTCGACTTCTTACTGATAGACGGAGTCAAAGCTGATTATTTAGAGTTTTTAAAACAAGCTCTCCCCAAAATGAATAAAGGTAGCTTAGCTTTTATTGATAATTCTTATTGGAGAGGAAGCTTTCTTGACTCAAGCGTAAAGAAACAGTCGGCCATCAAAATAAAAGAACTTCATTCTTTTCTACAGAATGAATCAACAGTCAAAGCCATATTCCTACCTTTTACTGATGGGGTGACTTTGATCACCAAATTATCTTAAGTGACTGTAGCGTATAATAAAACGGTCTAAATATTTCTTTGCAATCAAAAAAGGGTAGGGTCTATCACTGGCCGTCATGATAAAATACTGGCGCTTTGGTATTTTTAGCTCTGTGATTGATTTGGTGAGAGTTGAGACCACATAGTTAACGGATTTATCATCTTGAGTGATGACATTAATGCGATAGAGGGGTGAAGACAGATAATTCGCGATAAAGTTTTGAAGTTCATCATTAGTTTCATCAATAATCATATGGGTTTTAATGTCGAGTATCTCCTGAACTTTTTCCTGGGTGTTTTCATTAGAAATAGTTCGATATTTTTTGGAAATCCAATTGGCCCCATTGAATTCAAGAACATTACGGGGAGAGCTTTCTTTTCCCGCGTAGAGGGAGATTCGTTTTACTTGGTCACTTTCCATGCTAAAGACATTAGAATCAATAAAGTCTGATAGCTCATAGCTCTCAAGAGGGTTTCTAAAGAGTTTAACTTGATAAATAATATTCTTATCAGTGACTGTCATATAAGTGGTGTTATCAATTCGGTTTAGGATACCAAAAGTCACTTTAAGGGTTTCATCACTCTCACTTGAGGTGAGGTCTATCTCAATAACAGGTCTATCAAGGGAGAAGCTTTTAATATTTATTTTCTCATACTCGTGAATAGTTGAAATTCCTATATTCGAAAGCTCTTGGAGTATAATGTCTATTGTTTTACGTTTAGCGGGAATGTTTTTAGGTGTCTCCATAAACCAATCACCCTTATCTTTAAAAATAGAGAAGCTTCCGATTCTATTTTTAAAAGTAACTTTATCCACATTGGACATAAACTCTTTTTGTAAGGGAGAGCTCAGTAGATTTGATTTATCGAGATTAATTTGGGTGTCTTGAAAAAATTCAATATAAACTAGATAGGAACCTAGTAATAAAAAGAAAAATAAATTTAACCAAGTAGAAAAAATATTTCTAAACTTTAAAGAATAAGTTTGCATTAGAAACCTAAATCATCAAAATCGTCTTCTTCATCTTCTTCAACTTTTTGTACGCGTTTTGGTTGAGGAGGGACTTCAGGTTCTACCGATTTCAAAAACTCTCGCAGCAAGTGGCGTTCAAGAGGAAACTGAAACTTAAACAACACTTTCATTCTGTTAGGAAAATTTTTGGCCTTAATTACTTTTGAATTTCGAGCAAAGTTTTTAATAGAGACAACTTCTGCAGAAACCTTAAAGGGCTTAGTGACGAGAAATTCAATTATAATATTTTGACCAAGTATATAAGTGGTGTCAGTAAAAAGAAGCATTTGAGACATCAGTACATCTGAGAGCACAACTTCTCCATGGGCCACTTGGGATGAATGAGGAACAACTCTTTGAAAGGGAGCGCGACTTTTGACTTCTGCTGAGTCTTCTTGGGTTTGCCCCTCAAGTGTTTCCTCGGCTAATTTAGCAGCTTCTTCTGAAGCTTCTGTGGATTCGTCAGTGTCTTCATCTTCTGAGTTTTCTGTATCAGAACTCGCTTCTGTATTTTCCTCAGAATCTTCAGGCTCCTCACTGCTTTCTTCTTGATCTTCTTGCTCAGATTCGACTTCATTTTCTTCTGATTCACTGTCTTCATCAGAGTTATCTTCGTCATCTACGTCAGCATCAGATTCATCATCCATAGCTTCTGATTCATCTTCACTTTCTTGGGATTCGCTTTTATTTAAATATTTTTGGTAATACTCTTGAATATCAAGAATATCCACAGGTGATTCTTCACTATGGCCTTCCTCGCTAATTCTCGCTTCGATGGCAGCTTCGATTTCAGATCGTAATGTCCACATCCTGATGCTTATCTTTTTGACTTGGACAGGATGGTTGGATTTATTAAAGAAATTAGTCATAGAGCTATCTTCTTATAATCTGGATGAAATTTCTAGTGTTTATAAGTTGACCAAAATGCTTTTGTTGCCTTTCAGCATTTTTTACCCTGTCATTTTTTTTTGGTTTTTTAGTTAAAATCAAATGACACACATAAAAAAATTTTCTCAAGGAAGAGACAAGGAGAATTCATGAAGAACGCGTTAGTACTTTCGTTAATGTTGGTTTGCGTATCGCTGTATGCTAAAGAATCAAAGTTTAAGATCGGTGAGATGGTTGAGGGAGAATTAATCATCAAGTTGAAAGATAAGCAATTATCTAAAAGCTTCTATAAGTTAAATGGCCTAGAAGTTAAAAAGAATCTAGATTTAGAAATAGGTTTTTTTCAGGTTGTTCAAACAAATGCAAAAAACAACAAGAGCTTAAATTCACTCTTACATAGTTTAAACCAAGACCCAGCAATTGAATATGCAGAGCCTAACTACAAGTACCAAGTTATTCTTAACAAACACAATCAATTAGATATCACTGATGTTCTGACAAATAATTTTGCTACCCATGATCCCATGTATAACAAACTTTGGGGTCTAGAGAATACAGGAAATAATGAGCCTCAATCCAGAGGAACGAACTCTTCACCAAGCGGAGTAGCAGGAGCTGATGTTAATGCCCTTGCTGCTTGGAATATAACCAAAGGTGATCGATCTATTAAGATTGCGGTGATTGATACAGGTGTTGATTATAATCATGAAGACCTAAGAGACAATATGTGGGTAAATACAGCTGAAGCAAATGGAAAGCCAGGTGTGGATGATGACGGTAATGGCTATGTGGATGATATTCACGGTTATGACTTTGCTAATAATGATGGCGATCCTATGGATGGAAATGGTCATGGAACTCATTGTTCGGGAACAATCGCAGCTGAGCATGACAATAATAAAGGTATTGCTGGAGTGATGTCACAAGCACAAATCGTGGCCATTAAGTTTTTGACTGACCAAGGAAGTGGTTCAACAGATGATGCGATTTCGGCTATCAATTATGCTACGAAAATAGGTGTCGATATCATGAGTAACTCTTGGGGAGGCGGAGGTCATTCTCGCGCACTCGAAGAGGCCATTGAATTAGCACGAGACAGAGGGATCATTTTTACTGCTGCCGCAGGGAATAGTGCTTCTGATAATGATACTGATCCCCAGTACCCAGCAAATTATCCAGTAGATAATATTATTTCAGTTGCTGCTCATAATTATAATAACCAACTCGCTAGCTTTTCTTGCTATGGCTCAGATACAGTGCATGTTGCGGCTCCAGGACGCAATATTCTTTCAACCACTCCAGGAAATACTTATTCTGTTTATTCAGGAACAAGTATGGCCACACCTCATGTGACAGGTGTCATTGGACTTTATTTATCTCACCATGGAAAAGTAAATCCAAAGGTTGTCCGTGATAAACTTATGGCTTCTTCTGTTTATGCAGGGGCTTATGCGAGAACAACGATTAGTGGTGGCCGAGTTGACGCTTATAATTTTTTAACTGATGTGGTGACAAGTAGACCGGCTAAACCAGACGATAGCCAGTGGCAATCTAAGTCAGTGGATATTTTTACCACAGCTCATCCTTATGCTGAGAATACAAGTTTATCAAAAACTTATACTCATGCTGGTGCTAAATTTATGCGTCTTAAAATTGAAAAGATGGAAATTGAAGAGAGTTATGACTCTTTAAAAATCTTTGATGGAAAGGGTAATATCATTCAAACTTTGGATGGAAGCCATAGCCAAATAACTACTGATTATGTAGACGGAGATAGCATTACCGTTGTCTTTGAGTCTGACTCATCAGTTAATGGTTGGGGTGTAGAAATTAATGAAGTTGACTATATAGAATAATGATTTATATATAAGTGACTCAAAGGGAGGCCTGTGGTCTCCCTTTTTAATTTTAGGTGTCGTTATGGAAAAGATTATTTTAGGTATTGATATTGGGGGGACAAATACTAAGTATGGTTTCATCACCAAAAAGGGAGAAGTTCTTTCATCTCATATCATACCGACCAACACAAAAATTCCATTTGAAGATTACGCTCTTGGACTCAAAAAAGACGTCTTAGACCATTTTTATCCTCATAAATCTAATTATGAAATTGAAGCGATAGGAGTGGGTGCTCCTAACGGCAATGGCAAGACTGGTTTTATTGAATATCCACCGAATCTGGCTTGGGATTTAGTTGATCTTAAAGGCATTTTTTCTGAAGTGTTTGGCGTGACAGTTGAAATTGAAAATGACGCCAATGTTGCAGCTGTAGGTGAGAAAATTTTTGGCCAGGCAAAAGCCTACGATAACTTTGTTGTGTTGACCCTTGGAACAGGCCTTGGCGTCGGAACCTATATCAATGGTGAGCTTTATCTAGGGAGTCATGGGCTAGGTTCAGAAGCCGGTCATTTAACCATCATCCCAGAAGGACGGGATTGTAGTTGTGGAGGCAAAGGGCATTTAGAAGCTTATGCATCTTGCACCGGAATGAAAAAATCAGTCAACGAAGTCTTGGGAACAAATTATAGCTTTCGAGAAGTGTCCAAATTATTTAATGCTGGAAATGCTGATGTCAGTAAAGTTTTAGATGAGTCAGCACGACATTTGGCAATAGGAATGGGCAGTATCAATTCACTTTTGGCCCCCCAATCATTTATTTTATGTGGAGGTGGGACAAGCTTAGGTCAGAATTTCAGAGACTTAGTTGAAAAACATTATAAAAATTACGTCTATTCTCCGTTTAAAAACTACTCAAAAATTGAGCTATCCAGCGTTTCAACTGAGTATGGGGCAATTCTAGGGGCAAGTTCACTGGTTTTGTAGATCCTTGTTATAATAGGCTTATGAAAATCCTTCTCGTAAGTGTGTTATGTTATTTGTTCATTCCTCTGAGTTTTGCTGGGCCCATTGGTGAGCTGGATATCGAATTTGATTTAGCTGATGTCGGTGGTTCAGCTGATACTTGTGGCAGAACAATTCAAGAAAATTCTGAAATTAAAAATCTCTCTGAGTTTATTTCCGATCCCAATTATTGGGAGAGCTTAACTGAGACTCAAAAGCATGATGATGGCTCAGTAACTTATTTTATGTTACCCAGTCAGTCTGTGGACACTCTAGGCAGCAATAATACGCTATCTGAAGTTACTGCAGATGATAGTGAAGAATTTTTAGGTATGACTCAAAGAGATGCCCTTCTTGCGTCTCGTGATCCTTACGGTCGTACAGCTTGTTCTACAGATCATATTCATGATGATATCGCAAATAGATGGTGTCACGGATACCTTGCAAACAATTTCGCTAATTATTTACGTAGAAGAGGTTTGAATAGAGAGTTAGCAGCACTCGCTGGCGGTGTGTTTTGGGCCCCTAAAGAATTTTTTGTTGATCTGAATCCATCGGCAAATGATTTTGTTGCCACCTATGAGTTTGGAGATAACGTTTTCAAAGATAATCGATATAGAGTTCAAGTCTCTACCTATGGAGATGTTGGAAATGGTAGTTTACCATTCGTGACTCTGAGAGTTTGCCTTGATTCCTCAGCTGCATGTGCGAGAGGACCTACAACTGGAAGCTACACTTCGCCAAATGATAGGACTCGTGGTTTTTACCCAAATCCGTAAAATAAAAAAGCCTGCATTTAGCAGGCTTGGACTTTTTTAATTTTAAAAATGTTAATTATGCTTGAGGACCATACTTTCTAAGAAACTTAGAGAGAGATCCCATTTTATCTAATGTTCTGATAGCTTTAGTTGAAAGTCTAAGCTTAACAGTTTGTCCAGTTTCTGGATCGAAAACTCTTTTTGTTTGCAAGTTTGGTTGCTTAAGAGTTTTAGTTTTAATATTTGAGTGAGAAACCTTGTGGTTTACTTGTCTTCTTTTACCAGTTAAATCACATGTACGTGCCATAACACTATCCTTTTTATCTTAAATTCATTTTTGAGCTGAATTAAAATACAAGTTTGTAAGCAATAATGCAAGTCATAATTAAAGAGAATTTTAACTCCAGACTGGTCAAAAAGTAGCATTTAATGCTAAATTTCTAAAAAAAACTGCGTTTTTTATGTCACAAGGAATCATTCATGAACATTACTCCGCTTAAACTTCGTCATCAATTAGATGATGCTCCTGGTCAACAACCAAAATATTCTTCTGAAGTTAAAAACTCAGAGGGAAAATCCGTTCTTTGTGGTGACCCAAAGATCACGAGAGCTTTAGTGGCCTTGATGGATTTAAGTGCGGTTAATGGGGGAGCTGCTTCCCATTGGGGAGGGCCTGCGGCCATAGCAGAATGTATGTCTGCCCTTCATGGAATTATGTTTCAAGAAAAAAAATGGCATGAAAAATATAACTTCGTAAATGATATCGGTCATGCGGAAAATGGAATCTACGCCCTCAGAGCTAATCTAGGCTTTGGTGATCTCGACTTTGGAACCCTTAAAGGCTTTCGCTCTATTGAGTCTAAACTCACAGGTCATGGAGAGTCACACCTCTATCCCGAAGGAGTACTCATGAGTAATGGTCCTCTAAGCTCAGCAGTCCCCCAAGCTCAAGGACTGGCCCACGCTGATAAGCTTCTGGGAAATGAAAGAGTGACTGTGGTGAGTATGAGTGATGGGGCGAGCATGGAAGGTGAAGCCAAGGAATCATTTGCTGCGATTCCTGGACTGGCCCGCCAAGGTCATCTTAATCCATTTGTTCTCATCATTTCTGATAATAATACCAAGCTCTCAGGGCGTATCACAGATGATAGTTTTGATATGCGACCTACATTCGAAGCCATGGAAAAATTAGGTTGGAATACTATTCAAATAGAAAACGGAAATGATTTACAAGCTTGTTATTCAGGACTGGAAAAAGCTTTCAGTGAAGTCCAGGCCGATAAGCCGGTTTTTGTATGGTTAAAAACAACCAAAGGTTTTGGAGTTAAATCTACTGCAGAATCCAGTAGTGGTGGTCACGGTTTCCCTCTTAAGGCCTATTCTGAAGATATTCATGCTTTTTTGAATGAAATCACTGATGATAATCTACCAGAGGAACTCAAGGCTTGGGCCCATGAACTTACTCAAAAACCTGAAAATAAAAAATCTGATTCTGCTCCAGCAGAAAAAGCTCAAGCAGGACTTGCTCGAGGTGCGATCAAGGCAAAGTCTGAAGGGCTTCCCGTATTTTCTGTCTCAAGTGATCTACAAGGCTCAACCGGTATTGCTGCTTTTCAAAAAGAGTTTAAAGACTCATATGTGGATATAGGAATTGCCGAAGCGAATATGGTCTCTCATGCGGCTGGTCTTTCACGAGCGGGCTTCATTCCTATCGTTGATACCTTTGCGGCTTTTGGAGTCACTAAAGGGAATCTTCCTTTAGTTATGAGTTCTCTTTCTAATTCACCCATGATTGCTATTTTCTCGCATATTGGCTTTCAAGATGCTGCTGATGGGGCTTCTCATCAATCACTCACATATTTAAGTGCACTGGGATCAATTCCCCAAGTAAAGACCATTGTTATTTCAACTTCCGCTGAAGGGGAAGAATTGATGTACCAGGCGATCAAAGATATTGCAGCTAAAAGAGAGAAAGGTGAAGAGGCTTCGAGCTATATCTTTTTTGTAGGACGTGAAAACTATCCAGTTAAACTTGCAGGTGTTGATCAGTATCAACTTGGAAAAGCTCAAGTGATAAAATCTGGAAGTGATGGGGTCATTGTTGCAGCTGGAGCGCCGTTATTTAAAGCGATCGAGGCGAGTGAGCAATTGGCCAAAGAAGGAAAGCAAGTTGGAGTCATCAATCTCAGCTCAATTAATCACCCTGATGTTGAAACTGTGGCCAAAGAAATTAAAAACTCATCTCATAAACTCATAACGGTAGAAGATCATCAATTAATTGGTGGTCTCGGAAGTCAACTTGTTCATGCGCTAGTGAATGAGGGGCTTAGCTTTCAATGTAAATCACTTGGAGTCAAAGGACATTTTGGTCAGTCGGCCTATAAAGCCGATCATCTTTATGCGAAAGCAGGACTTGACGCCCAAGGGATCAAAGAGGCATTTTACTCGTTGAATGACTGAGTGATTTCTTGAACGAAATTATCTACGAGGGCATCAGAGTCAAATTGGATTCGATGAGTGGCAGCTGGAAGCATCTTGATCTGAGCATTAGGAAAATATTTTTTATAAAAGCTAAGATTATAATCAAGGTCTATGACTTCATCTTCTGAGGGGAAATAAACAGTCATGTCTTGATAATGTTTTTTTGGTTTTTGCTCAAGTCTGTCGTTCCAAGCTTTTAATTCTCCGAACCAATGAGTTCGCATATGGGTGATTAGAAATTTGTCTTGAGAGGTAAATTTTTTAAACTTCTTATTTTTTAAGTTCTTACGCTCAAGGGTTTCAATAAAACTGCCCAATAAATAATTGCCAGCAACAGAGAGATGCCATAGCTTTGAACGCACAAGTGGAGCGAGCAGCACTATCTTATAAAAGTCTATATCGCCAGCAGTGCGCAGGTATTCGTGAAGCAAAACTGCCCCGGTGCTATGAGCGATGAAAGAAATTTTATCATAATGATTGAGAATATCTCGAGGGATTTCTTTTAAAATCTTCCCGTAGGTGTCAAATGAATTAATATCCGCTCGTGCACCAGTAGATTGACCATGACCTGGAAGGTCAATGCAAAGTAATGAATGACCATTTTTCCACAGAGGCCTGTGCAGATAATTCATATAGCTACAATTATCTAAGTAACCATGAGCTGTAATGATGAGGTGATTAGATTGATTTTGGTAATAATAAAGATGAGTGGTGTATCCCTTAACTTTAATTTTAACATCACTGTGTTTTGCAGCTTTTGAGAAGTGAAATTGAGATTCTGCTTGTACTGATAGACACAAGATAAGAAGAGTTAAATACTTCATTTTTGTTCACCTTGTTGTTTCATAAGAAAGAGTAAAAAGATTGCGACACTAGCAATAAGATGCTTGAGGCTATGACCAGATATATTAAGCGCCTGGTGGACGAGTTCGTCATTGTGCTCAAAAACTTTGGCCAAGATATAAAGCATGGTGGCAATTAATAAAAATTTCAAATTCACAGACTTAGCTTTATAAACCAGAGATAAATAAAGCATCGTTAAAATGGATGTGAGTTGTAACCAAGCATAAAACCTTAAATCATTAAAAAGTACCCAGTGAACTAATGTATAAAGACCTAAAAGATGGAGAACAAATAAAAACGTTCTTGATTTTTGAAAGTTAAAAACCTCTTGAAAAATACCACAGATAAGAGAAGTAAAGGCCATGGTGATAGGAAGTCTATCCCAAAACAAAGTGGCATCATTAGGATGCCAATGATAGTAACAAGAGCCTGGAAAAACTAAGAGCACAGCTAAAGGAAAAGCCAGCCAAGGGTTATAGTCAAATGAATGATTTCTAAAATAAAGAACAAGTCCATAGACGCCTGTTATGAGAAAACCAATATTTGAAATAACATTAAAAAAATTAGGGATATGCCATAAAACTCTCTCATCCACAAAGAGATGATAGTTTTGATCTTGTGGCATAGGAGCTATAAGAGTGAAAATTAAAATAAGAGGGATAAAGATGACTAAAAAAAGTCCAACTGCTCTCCCTGAATAATGCTTAAACATCTTTTTATTATAGCTTGATTGATTTTAGGTGCAAGTTAAGTGGAAAAGGGGATTTTAAAATATCTTTGGCCGTTCGATTCTTTTTCCGGAAGTTTTCCTGCCTGAATATTGACTTGTAAGCTTTGCATAAGAAGTTTTGGTTCTGCTAGCTGCTCATCTCTGTGCGTGCGAAACTGAACAAATTCTTCTTTAGTAGTTGAGTCTTTGAGTTGCTTACTTTCTTTTTTGCAAGCTCCAATGGTGGTTTTGTTGGCAATCTCTCTTCCACCAGGCCCATAATCGTGTCCAACATAAACGATGGTCTCGTCTGGCAGACGATAGAGAGTGTCATGAATTGAGTGGTAGAGATCCTCAGCTGAGCCTTGGGGAAAGTCACATCTTCCAGTTCCAAAGTCTGGCATAAACAGAGCGTCTCCAGAAAACAAAGTTTGATCTATTAGAAAGCTGGTACATGCTGGGGTGTGTCCTGGAGTGGCCAAGCATTTTACTTGCAGTTCTCCAAAGGTGAGAAGGTCATCGTTTTTAAACAGCAAATCAAATTGTGATCCATCACAGGGAAAGTTTTGAAGATTAAATTTAGGGGCAAAAGTCTTTTGAACTTGGGTGATATTTTCACTGATGGCGATTTTAAGTGAAGGATACTTTTCTTTAAGTGAATAACTTCCGCTGAGGTGATCCGCGTGGACATGTGTTTCTAGGCAAGCATGAAGTTTAAGTTTCTCTTCAAAAACTAAAGCGTTTATTTCTTCAATGCACTCATAGCTAATTTGCGAGTGATCAGGGTCAAAATTAAGTACAGGATCAATGACAATTGCGTCAGTTTTATTGTGAATAATATAGGTAAATGTATTTGAATACTTGTCAAAAATGCTTCTAATGTTCATATCCATCCTTTTAATTATTGTAATAAAATTGCAGGTTACATGATATGATTAATATCAATTTTTTTAAACTACGGAGGATTAAAATGGATTCAAAAAGAATTACAGATGTGGCTGGGATTGATTATTTATGGCAAGTTGATAATTTATACTTAGCTGGTCAACCTTCCGTAGAAACCATGACTGAAATGAAAGAACGTGGTGTGGCGCATGTTTATAACTTACGCAACGAAGGTGAAGTTGACCAAAGCGAAATCAAGGCTAAAGCAGAAGAGCTAGGTATGAAATATCATCATATACCTATTATTGTGAATGGGATGTTGGATGCTGAAAATTGCAAAAAACTCTCAAATCTTATCACCAAAGATGAGCCACATTTTATTCACTGTGGTTCGGCAAATAGAGTCGGTGCCTGGTTGATAACTTATCTTACTCAATATAGAGGAATGGACTTTGATGAAGCTGTTGATGTTGCCAGCGAAAACGGACTGTCCAATCCAGGATTTATTGCTCAAGCCCAAGATGTGGTTGAAAACGATTAAGCATAACACCAGCCGGCTATGATAAGCCGGCTTCCTTGAGTCACTTCATTTATTTTATGCTCATAACCTTCATGTCCGGTTTTAAAAACAATCATGTCTCCAAAAGGAGGGGTTTTAATTTGCATCGAATCTTTGGAGCCTTTTTTTCGAAACTCTAAAATACCACCGCCTACTTCATCTAGGGTGAGAGAGAGGGAAAAAGCAAGTATTCTTGAACCATCATCATGCCAAATACCTTCCTCATTTTCACCGGCTTCTCTCAAAGAGATGATGTATTCGGTCTTACTAAATTGAGTGAAATTTAATAATATTAAGCTTAGCCATCCCTTTTGAGGTTCCAGTGCTTGTGCCATCAATTGGTCGAGTTTGACGTAGTTTTTCTTCATCACAGCTTCATTAATAGACTCTGGTACCTTGACTGATAGCTGGGTATAACCCTGTTCTTTTAAGTCATTATGGCACTGTGAAAAAAAATTATTAAAAGTTTTCATAATTATCACATATTTAACTACACAAATATGCCAGTGTCATATTGTCTCTAGCGCAAATGTTTAATTTGAGTCATGATATTTATAGCTCAATATGTTAAAATTGAGTAAGGAGATATATGGAAGTTGCTTATTTAAATTCACCGAGCCAATTTGAAATCATAAACTGGAATAGGTTTAGTTCCACTCTCATCATCGAGGTGGAGCGCAATAAAAAAATCTATACTTCCACTGCGGTGGTGGTGGGCAAGAATATGCTTATCACGGCAGCTCATAGCGTGGATCAATTTGATCGCGGTGCGATTGTGGTAGGTGATAGCTATAAAAATGCTCAAGATAAAATTGAAATTAAACGCTGTTATATTCATCCTGGATATAATCCAAGCAAGTCACTTTATGTGAATGATATTGCCGTGATCATTTTAAATAAAAATTTACCTGACAATATCTTTATTGAGAAAATTCCTGAAAGTATATCTCTAGGTCCTGGTGAAGTATTGGATCGAGTAGGGTTTGGAATGCGTGAAAACAAGAATATTCGAACTTGGACTAACCCCAGCTTTGTGACCAGCACTTTTAATCTCACCAATTTTATCCTTGAAGACACTCTTTCAGTTGTGGGTGATTCTGGAGGTCCCATTTATCGTAATAATAACGGCGAATTGGAATTAATTGGTATTCATTCCACTCTTGAAGGAAGTAATAAAACTTATATCGTGAATTTGGCCTATTACAAAGATTGGATTGAAGAGCATAGAGCACTTCGATCTATTTAGTCTTCCATGCAAAAATAGATTTTCTTTTCTTGATACTGTCCTACTTGGATACATAAATCTTTGACGGTATTTAAAATCCAATTTCTCATAGGTCTATTATAGCGAAGCTTACCATCAAAACTTTTAATGAGATCTTGTTTTAAAAAAGGCGAATCTGGGTAGTGTTTTTTTACCGAGTGATAAACATCTTTAGTAAATCTAACCACACCAAGAGAAATATAACCCAGTTGCTCATCTGGTAGAATCTTATTGATTTCTGTTAAAATATCTTTGTATGCAGTTTGAAAATTGTCTTCATAAATAATAGGATCAAAATGCAGTCCTATTCTATAACCATGATCAACTAGCTTTTTGATAGCATTCAATCGATGCTTTACACTTGGACAAGTGGTATCAAATTTTTTACCACTTTCATGAGAGCTAAGGGTGAAACTCACAAAGACATTGGGTAAGGCTTCTAGCTGTAATAAAGGCCTAATATTGACGGCCTTCGATCTCAACTCTAGTTTGGCCTTGGGGTTATTTTTAAAAAAATCAAAATAGACAGAGAGCTCATCCGTAATATGGGCCAAGGCCAATGAGTCTGAATACTCACCCGCATGAAACCAAGCATTTGAGTTCTCAGGGAGCTCAACCAGTTTTTGCATTTCGCTTATGATTTCTTCGTGATTGATAAAAAGAACAATATCTGGTGTTTGAAAGTATCCTTGTAAATAACAATATTGACACTCATAAATACAATTAAAGGCGTGAATATAAAAATAATGCTTTTCATCACCATGGCCATAAGCTGGTGGAGTCTCTTTGACTAATTCACCTTTTTTTTCTGCGATAAATAAATTTAAACTCTCTCTCTTTTGCAGATAAGGCTTTTTAACTTTGCCCCATACTTCATCGTATCGCGAGATATAATAGGTGGATTGGCATTTGATCTTCTCTAAGATGGATAAAGTTCGAGGGTGGTCCTTGAGCCTTTTTTCGATATAGACCTTATCAAACATCAAAGTTCCCATTCCAGAATTGCTCTAGTTCCTGGTAGTCAAATTCACTTAAAACTCGGGTAAGGTTACTGATATTTTTGGCAGAGTTGATCTCCATTTGAAGTAAAACTTTTTTGTTTTCAAGTTTTGGATCAAATTTTAGATGAGCACCAATATTTTCAAATGGACCTTTAAGCGCTTCAAGCTTTTTCATAATTTGTTCTTGCAAGGGGTGCAAAGCAATTTGTAGTTGAGTGATACATGAGTTGGCATCTTTGGCGTTGTTTAAGATTTTATCGAACTCATGCTTTGGTACTTTATTAATAAACTTTTGAATTTGTTTTTTTTGGGTAAAACTCACATGAAAAGGAAAGTTCATTTCATTGTGATTGGTAGCCTCTGCTATCTTTTGTTCTTGTTCCCCGAACTCTTTTTCAAAATGCTCCCATAAAAGCTCTGAGAATTCTTGGGCCCTTTGCTTTAAATCAAAACAGTCTGTTTGTTCTCCAGCATAGTCAGAAGTAAGTTTATACACTTGCAAAGGAGTTTGAGTGGCAGCAGCGACTCTCCCCAATCCCCAAGCTTCCCGGTCCACTAGTTCAGCAAATGGGGCCAACTCCAATGCATATTCATGAGTCAGCACCCGCTGCCAACTGCTGATACAATCGAGAGTGGCCACATTTTGGGTGGTATATGAATTAAACACTGGCCTCGTTGACTCGTACCCATAGATGGTTCTAACAGGATAGACTTTTTTAAGGGCCATATCTGAGTTAAGAGCACCTGCGATACCATAATTGATGATCAGCTTTGGCCTATAAGTCGCCACTGTGGCAGATAAATGCAGAAGGGCTTCATATATTCCTTCTCCGGTAATCAAAAGACCATATTCATCGTTTTTATAGAAGGTTTGAGCTTCATTAACCGGCTTGAGGGCTAGCTTGGAGAGGAAAGTTTGGGCTTCGCCGCGATGGGCAAATGTCAGTAATTTCATCGTGCTCATTTTTAACGAGCAGGAGTTTCTTTGTAAAGACATGCTTTGACTAAAAGCAAGTTTTATCAGAAATAG
>CEQY01396402.1_pt1 | contig 19424 bp, 19 predicted proteins | sample 361391 | NCBI WGS metagenome assembly CEQY01 (sample SAMEA2621075, study PRJEB7988) | marine metagenome | isolation source: saline water (ENVO:00002010), including | reverse complement strand
ACAATAAGAAACATGGTAAAAAACCTTGGAAGTACTTGATCATTCCTCATGATGAGATCACTTCGACAAGAGATTTGAGCTATTTCACATCATTTGAATTTAAAAATGATTTGTAATAATTTGTAATTTATTTAAAATTCACCTTAGTAATTTCGAGGATATATAGAGTCATCACCACCTCCACCAAAACAAGAAAGTTTTTAACTTAAAAATTCTTTATTAAAACTTAAGAGCGGTTTAGATAAATTACTTCTTTGCATATACCGATATGGATATGAAATGTTATTTCTAGGAGAGATATGAAAGATTTTCATCAAAAAGTTATCAGTTTTCAGAATGAATTAAAGTCAGAAGATCAAGAACATGGCTTTCATCGTTATAAGTCTTGGGAGCATTGTTATCATGCTTTTGGACAAAGTAATATAGATATTGATCATTTAGCACTACATTTAAGTATCTATCTTGCAAGTTGGGGGATGTATAGAGGCTCCAGTTTTATCTTAGAATTTGATTATAAATTAAATGTCGAAATAGTGAATATTATAAAAAAACATAAAGATCTATATGATATTTCCTTTGAGGAATTTGGTGAAAAAATCCCGATAATTGTTAAGTTACATAAAGAAGTTAAAGCTTATTACGAAGAAACGTTAAAGGTTTACAGTAAAAATGATAAAGTTCTGAAAGTAAAGGCATCAGAAACATTAACCACCAAAATTTTAATGGGCTCTTTAGGCTGTGTTCCAGCTTATGATAGGTATTACAAGGCAGGACTAAAAAACTGTGGAATCAAACAGAGTTTTAGTTTGAAAGGGCTTCAAGAATTGTTTGAATACGTTTCACAAGCTAAAATAAACTTTAAAAAGACTTCCAAAGTTTTAGAAAAAAACTCAGGGGGGCTAAAATATCCCGAAATGAAGATGGTTGATATGTACTTTTTCCAAAGTGCTAGGAAACCTTATCTTTCGGAAATTAAAATTGCAGCCTAATATGAAATCGATTGATTTCAATACAGTTGAACAAAAACTTTTAGATCTTTTAAAAAACTATCTTGATTTGAAAGGAGCTGTTTTTTATGGGGCTAATAATACATTAAAAGTGAATGATTTGTATATCATGGGAATAAATCCGGGGGGAGGAGATGGAACAGAGCTTGTCCCTAATTTGAAAGAAGATATTATGGCTTTTAAAAATCGAAATATCTGTGCTTATACAGATGAAAATTGGTGTGGTGGAGATTTTTATTGTCCTGAAAAAGCTGGAACTCATAAATTTCAAAAAAGAATTAAGTATTTAGTCAATTTATTTTCTCATGATATTAATTCAGTTTTTGGAACAAATTTAATTTTTAGACAAACTCAAGATGTTAATAATCTGGATTTTTGGAAAGAAGCTGAAGCTTACTGGCCAGTACATGATTATTTTATTTCATTAATTAGACCCAAGTTAGTTATTTGTATCGGAAATAGTGAAAGTCGTTCAGCATATTCTTTTATAAAAAATAAATTTAATGTTGAGGACATTGCTAATTATAGAGCTGGACATGGAAACTACAAAATCAAATATACTCGAATCAGTATTCAGAATAGAGAGACTTATATACTTGGAATACCACACATTAGTTACTATGAACCTAATAAACAAGAACTCTTAGATCTTGATTTACCTAATTTAATACTAGGCCAAAGTTTAAAATCTGCTTAATTATCTTTCCCCAATAAAACCAATAAATTCTAGTTACTTAACCCACCTAAATTCTCCATTTTCAGTTAAACAAATGTGCGTAATTAGCCGATAGGTTTAGTCCGGTATATTTTTAGCAGGAGTTGAAACAACAAGATGACGAACCCTAAAAGAGTATTGAAAAACCTAAGCGCTTTAAGTGCTTTGGAAGAATATGAATATTTAGGGAAGAGCTACTCCGATATTAAAAGTGAGCTGGAATCATTACCTCTCGATCAAATTTTTTCTCAGTATAGCTATGAAGCGCTCGCTAAAAAATTGCTTCCAGAAATTCAACCGGAGAACGGTGAGTTGATCCTGGCGGCCATAGCTTTTCGAAATAAACATATTGCCAATAGAGATGTGCAGCGAAAAGTTGAGCCTGAGTATGCCATGATCGGTGATGACAGTTTTGATGAAGATCATTATAAACAACTGGATTTACAACTTAGAGATAAAGAAGAAGTAACGTCGTATATTGAAGCTGTTCAGAGGATCGCGGTGGCCAGTGAGTTCGCGTTTGAATTGATATGTAAAAGACATGATTTGCAGGTTGTGCGTCTCAATACGGCGGGTGATTATTTTAGTAAAGAGGACTTTGAGGTTAACGGAGTTCGAGTTGACGTAAAAGCTAAGTGCCATATTGGAAGTAAGAGTAAAAAATACGAAAAGCAGCTCAAAGATAATGCCAGTCATGAAGTGATGGCGATATTTTACTCGCTCAAAGACTTTGATGAGGATACCAATACTTTTTGCTGTCTCTTAGGGATCATAGATCTAGCTAAACTTAAAAAATATAATCTCTACAATGTTTCATTAAATTATATCAATCCCTGTCTGCTTATCGATTTTAAAGAATACTTTAATCTTGAGAAAAAGCATTCTCTTTTAAAAGAAAATGTGGGCTATGAACTTTTAGATTTTTATTTACTCAAGAAAAAAGAAAGTGATTTCCCGGTGATAAATGTGGGGGAAGCCTGTGAGTATTTCGGCTTTCATCAGGTGATGAACTATCTGGCTCAGCATGAATATTTTGATGCTGACTTTAAGCAATTGTTTGATGAACTCAGCGTTCCTAATTATGAGTTTGATGACTCTATTATTAAGTCTTATAACTGGCTTGTAAGAATGATCCAAAAGAAAAAAATCTTTAATATCGTTTTGTTCCAACGAACAGTGATGAAGGGATTGATTTTGACTCCTCAACAAGCAGAGTATCTCAATGCTCTATTGAAGGTGATCAACTATTTGCCTAAGTTTCGTTGAAAATTTACCGGTGTGGGGATCGGTGAGTGTGAGATCTCTATTTCCAATGACTTCATCATCGCTCGCAAGGACTTTCAATCCAAAGGAAATACTCTTTTTGCCAGAAGCTGGTATAACCACGACATATTAGTGCTAGGGAGTGAGGGGCACGAGCAATGTGATGATGAGGACTGTGGCTGTCTCACTCATACCATTCGTGAAATTAAGATAGGGCGACTTCGGTGTAAGAGGTATGGAAGAGATGCTTTTTATGAACAAAGTAAAAAGAATAAACAAAAAAGACTAAGGGATAAATAATGCAAGATCTTTTAAAGTTGAATTCATTAGAGTTATTTAAGCAGGTGACGGGGAAGTCCACGGATGAAGTGATCTTGATGATGCTCAATTCTACTTTGTTTATTCATCCTGAAGTGGTGAGAGAGACTCCCGTGAAATTTCCCAATGCGGTAAGAGAGTCTAATGAATATCACGCCGGAGTGAAAAGAAGACAGAAAAGTATTTGGATGGGAGAAGAGGTGAGTGTTCATGATAATAGCAAAGCCAGGCTTGCTTTCGGACAGTATGCGAACTTAGTTATGAAGGGAAAGCATAGAAATGTTCCCATAGGTTTGCACGTCACTCATATCTGGGAGAGAGTGTTTGATCCCGAGTTTTTTACCGCTGGGTGGAATATATGTCTGATGCCTGATTTTTTAAAGATCTACACGGAAAAACAATCTGGAACAGACTATATTGCTCGTTGCCTAAAACAAGCTGGCTTTGATTTATATTTTAAATCGGGTGTGGTTGCGCCTAATGAATATGTAGTAGACCCGGGAATTGATCTCAAAGCTAGGTTTCCAGATTGGAAGCCAGTGTTTACTGAAAATAAAACTGTATTTAAAGATGTTGCTTAAGGGGATTTAAATGCTTAAAGGTAGAGTGGTAAGCGTAAACAAAGAGAGTGGATATTTTTATATCTTTGTTAAATCAGAAGATATTAAAGCTTTTGCTCATATTTCTCAGATGGAAAATAGAGAGCTTCCCCAGGTTGAAGATGAGGTTTCAGTGACTGAGCTCGACTTTAATCCGGATAAAAATCGTTTCGAGGCTTTGGGAATCAAAAACCTAGCTTCCCATACCCCCAATAATCTCTTTAAGAATGTAAAGTATGTGGACTTCTCGCAAAATAAAAAAGAAGTTAAACCAGCTCCTCCCAAAGAAGAAGTGAAACCAGAAGTAGAAGTAAAACAAATTGAGCCTAAAAAAGTAGAACTTAGCAGTGATGTAAAAGCCGGCAAGCACTTTTTAGTTGTTTTTAATCCGCTCTATAATGAAGCAGATGATATGGCCCAAGAAAAACATAGAGGCGAGACCCAGGCCCATTGTTTTTATAAACTGCTCAAATCTAATATTATTGAGGGAAAAGAGAACTCCTATTGGGGAAAACTAGAAGCACCTAACACTGAAGCGCCTCGAATCAATTTTGAATCTTATCAGCAACAATTTTTAGTCAATGAGCAAAACAAACAAGATACTTATTTGTTTATCTCGGATTTTAGTTATTTATGGGTGTGTAAGATTGAAGCTGTAGCTAAAACCATTGAGGCCAGTGAGTTAGAGAAATGTCTGTATTTTTATCAGAAGGTAGAAAAAGAGAAACATTTCAAAGTTGAAGTGTGGTTTAAGGTCTCTGATATGAAACTGCTCGCCACTAGTAATAAGGAGACCTATAAGTATATGGCCAACTTCGATGTGCCGTCTCAAAATATTAAAAGCTTTAATCCTTATCTATGTAATATAAAATACCCGCTGGTGCTAGAAGACACTTCTCAAGAGAATTATTTCCCAAGGGCCGATGAGAAAGAAGTCCTCAAAGAAAATGAACTGATCAGCTCTAATACCTTAAGTCGAGAGCTCGTTCACCGTATTCATTCTTATCTCATCCCTGAAGAAATCTTTGATATCGTACCAGTCGCTGCGCAAAGTGAAATCAAACTGGCCGAAGCCCTCTATATCCAATTGCAAAAACATAAAACGGAAGAGAAGGCACGAAAGATTCAAATATTCACTCATTATGCAAAAGCTCTTGAAGCTATACTTAGAGATCTCACCCTCGTAAAACATAAAATAGATATCGGTGAGAATATGTTCTCGCTAGGATTCTTTGAAACAGAAATAAAAAGGTATCGAGAAGGAAAGAGCTCTATTATCCAAAACTTCACGGAGAATTTAAGATCTTTTTTTAGCACTCCGGATTTTCACGACTTCATCACTTGTGTTAAAGATTTGAGAAATCTATCGGCCCACGCCCTCGCAGACCGCTTGGAAGAGGGGTCCGCTGAGCTACGCTATTTGACCTCGGTTCGAAAATGCATGCTGGGAGTGGGGTCCAAAGGTTTGATCATAGAGCTCTATCAAATGCTAGATAAGAAAACCAAGAAGGCCACCTCCACCAGTCTATGTGATCTCTACGCCGAAATTAATACGGAGAAATATCGCAATTATAAGAAGGTGGCGTAGAAACTTATGGCAGCACCAACTAAAACGAAAAAAGATAACTTTCACTATTTAAGCCTGTATAATCTTTTAGAATCATGGGTGAATTCAAGCCCAGATGAAGTTCAGCTCGATGGAAGTAAAGCCAAGACCTCTAACCCTAAAGGGTGGATATATTTCATATCAGGTCCTAAGTTTTACAAAATCAATGGTGATACCACCAAAGATGCTGTGGAGACTTTTCTATCCCTTCATAAAGAACATGATGGAGAGTTTGAGGATATTTTTGAGGTGGCTCAAACTGATAGTGGTAAGGAATGTTTACGTCTACGGGATAACTCTGATAAAGCTCATGGTTGGTATTGTTATTTAGCATGAAAAACACCAAACAATTCTACGACCTTGAGGTTGAGTTTATTCTCAGTGATAAAGACAGAACGTCGTTAAAATTATATGATAGGGCCTTAAGACATCAAATTAAGATGTTAAATAAGGAGAGTCCATGAACACCACCCATATGAACCAAAATGCTATCGCTGAAGAAAACGCTCGTTTTATGAGTGGGGTGTATAAGTGGATGACTTTCGGGATTCTGCTCACGGGGATGGTGTCGTATTATACCGCTCAGTCAGAAGCGGCGATCCAGCTCATACTTGGTAATAAAATTATATTTTATGGACTTATTATTGCGGAGCTTGCGGCAGTGATTTTTTTATCGGCGCGGATTCAAAAAATGAGTCCTACGACGGCGACGATTGTTTATCTTGGGTATGCCACGCTTACGGGGCTGACTTTTTCTGTGATCTTTTTGGCCTACACTCAAGAGAGTATTCAAAGTGCTTTTTTTCTCACCGCTTTTAGTTTCGCTGGACTCAGTGCCTTTGGTTATTTTACCAAAAGGGATCTCGGGCCCATTGGAACTTTTTGTCATATGGGACTTTGGGGGCTGATTGGTTTTGCGCTTATATCGATGTTCTTTCCCTCACTTATGAGTTCCACTAATAGTAAAATTTTTGGAATCGCTGGGGTGTTAATTTTCTCAGGGCTCACGGCTTATGACACTCAGAAGATCAAAAATAGTAATATTATTGGTAATGAAGGGACAGCGGAAGATCATAAAGAAACTATCATGGGGGCTTTAAAACTCTACCTGGATTTTATCAATCTCTTTTTAATGATTCTGAGACTTATGGGTAATAGAAGACAATAAGAGGCACCGCCAAGTCTGACATTATTAAATGTGTAGAAAAATTCACATATTGCTTTAAAAAGGGGGTTTTACCCCCGAATTCTTTCATACTGGGCGATTTCGATTGAAAAAAAACTTAATCTTAAGTATCTTCAGTTTTTTAATATAAGGTATTCATGAAGCGATTAATAACCAGCGAAAAACAACTCAAAGAAATCATTGAGACTATCCCTCAATTAGTTTGGAGAGCAGATCAACATGGTCAAATTGATTACGTGAGCGAGCGATTTGCCAGTTTTATGGGGGCCAGTGAGGCAGAGCTTAAAGGTGAGGGGTGGATAGACTTTATTCATCCAGATGATCAGGCTGCGGTTAAAGCGGAACTGGCTCGTGCTATCGAAAGTTTAACAGCGTTTAAAATTCAATTTCGAGTCAAACCTAAACACCAAGATGATTATTTATGGGTAGATGGTGAAGCGAATCCTCTTAAAGATAAAGAAGGGTCTCTCCTCAATTTCTTTGGAACACTAAGTAATATTAATGATGCTAAAGTTGAAGAAGAAAAGCGGCTTGTCAGTGAGAGCCGTTACGAATATGCAACTCGCGCTACCAAAGACGCCATTTGGGATTGGAATTTACAAACAAATAAAGTGAGATGGAATAAGGCCATCGTTACCGTCTTTGGTTATGAGGATTCGGCGCAAGATAGTGATGTCCAGTGGTGGTATGAGCATATTCATCCAGAGGATAGAGAGCGCGTAGTGGCGGGAATTCATAATGTCATAGATTCTAAAGATGGGGAACATTGGGAAGATCAATATCGTTTCTTACGTGCTGATGGAACACCGGCTTATATCTTTGATAAAGGTTTTGTGGTTAGAGATGAGCAAAGCCTGCCTCAGCGTATGATTGGGGCCATGGAAGACATCACGATCAGACGGGCTAAAGAAAAAGAGCTTTCTGAGCGAGAGCTGCAGTATCGAAGTGTTTTTGAATCAACCAATGATGGTATCATGATTTTTGACCAAAATGGAAAGTTGGTGGAAGTAAATCCTGCTGCATGTAGGATGCATGGTTATAGCAAAGATGAAATGATAGGCATGTCGGGAATACAATTTGTACACCCTCAGGATGTAAGTGAGTTTACCCGTTTTGTGAAAGAAGTGAATGAGGGGAAAACGTTTACTGTGACGGCCAGACACCTCAAAAAAACAGGGGAAGTGATTAATATCGATGTGGCAGGATCAGATTTTTTATATGGAGAAGAAGAATGTCTACTTGCCATTGTCAGAGATATCACCGAGAGAAAAGCCGCGGAAAGTGCTCTCGCTGAATTAGGACAGCGTTTTAATCGTATGACTAAATCCACAGGTTTTGGGGTTTGGTATTGTGATCTTCCTTTTGATGAGCTGATTTGGGATCATCAAGTGAAAGAGCATTTCTTTATCCCTCCTGAAGATAAAGTTACAATTGATGATTTCTATGCACGAATTGTCCCAGAGGATAGAGAGAGAACGCAAAACGCTATTAATACATCCATTGAAAAGCAAACCAATTATAATATCGTTTATCGCACATTCAATCCAGAAAACCCAGACGATGATATTAAATATATTCAGGCCATAGGTTGGACAGATTATGATAGTGAAGACAATCCTATTCGATTTGATGGGGTGACTCTCGATATCACTCAGAGACAGCAATATGAAATTGAGCGCCTCCAGATGGGGGCTATTGTTGAAAACAGTAGAGATTTCGTTCTTATTTGCGATAAAGAATTTAAACCAAGGTTAATTAATCCTAGTGGAAGACAAATAAGCGGACTTGATGATCAAGCCTTAAATGATTATAGCTTTTTTGATTTTTTTCCAGCTTCTGAAAAAGAATTTATTCAAAGCACGATCATCCCCAAGGTAGAGGCGAAAGACTTTTGGAAAGGGCAACTATATTTAAAAGATATTCAAACAAATAAAAAGATTCCTGTGAATCTACATATGTTTCGTATCAACGATCCTCTCACTAATGTGTTTAATTCTTACGCTTGTTTTATCCGTGATATCACCGAGCAAAAACAATATGAAAAGGATTTAGAGCTGGCCAAAGAGGTTGCTGAGAAAGCTAGTGAATCTAAAACGAGATTTTTGGCCAATATGAGCCATGAAATCCGCACCCCTTTATCAGCTGTTCTAGGTTTTAGTGATCTATTGCAAACTCGATTAAGTGATGATGAAGAAGCTAATATGTATATTAATCGCATCACCAGAAATTCTCTTCATTTAACTGATCTAATTGATGATCTACTTGATCTCTCGAAAATTGAATCGGATAAAATTGAACTAGAAAAAATCTCAGTTGATCTTGAAGCTATGTTGGAAGACGTAAAAAATATGTTTACCCTAAAAGCTCGAGAAAAGAATCTTAAGATTAATTTCAAGTGGACCACTCCTGAAGTGAAAACAATCTACTCAGATGCAGTGAGACTGACCCAGGTTTTTACAAATATTATAGGGAACGCTGTTAAATTTACTGAAAAAGGTGAAGTGAATGTCCTCCTGGCTTTTGAAGATGGTATTCTTAAAACGTTAGTAAGTGATACAGGTATTGGTATCTCAAAAACACAACAACAGAAAATTTTTGATCCCTTTGTTCAAGCTGATCTTTCTGTTTCTAGAAAATACGGTGGAACAGGGCTTGGGCTGGTTCTTGCAAAAAAGCTGAGTCAACTGCTAGGAGGAGACTTAAAACTAGAAGAGAGCACGCTAGGAGCTGGAACCACATTTTCTTTTTGGGTAAAATCATTTGACAAAAATATGCATGCGAGTGGGATAGATGGACTTGATGATAGCTCAAAGGCAAAGGAATTAAAGGATCTTCGTATCTTGGTGGTGGATGATTCAAAAGACAATCGAATTATTATAAGAACGTACCTGCGAGCAGTTGGTATTGAAGTCCTAGAGGCAACGAATGGTCGTGAAGGTGTTTCTGTGGCTCTTGAAAATGATTGTCATATGATTTTGATGGATATCCAGATGCCGGTGATGGATGGATACACCGCCCTGTCTGAATTGCAAAAAACGAATTATGATCAACCTATTGTGGCTTTTACCGCCCATGCTTTTAGCGAGGAAAAGAGCCGTTGTTTAGAGGCGGGATTTTCAGAGTATATAGTCAAGCCAGTGGATCGAAATGATCTTATAGAAGTTATTAAACAGCAGTGTCTATAATGAAAAGCAAAGATCTAAAAATTATTGGCTGGCGGGAATGGATAGCTCTTCCGGATTTAGAAATACCCAGCATAAAAGTCAAGGTGGATACGGGAGCTAAAACTTCTGCCCTTCATGCTTTTGATATCGAAACTTATAAAAGGGCAGGGAGTGAATTTGTAAAATTCACAGTGCACCCCGAACAGCGAAGTGTGAAAAAAACGATTCATTGCCAAGCTAAAATACTTGAATATAGAAAAGTGAAAAGCTCGAATGGAAAGAGTGAACTCAGACCGGTGATTCAAACTCAGGTGCATATGTTGGGTGAGAAATGGCAAATAGAAGTCACTCTTACCAATCGCGATGAGATGGGGTTTCGTATGCTCTTAGGGCGCGATAGTATAAAAAATAAATTTTTAGTGAATGTTGGTAAATCTTTTTACTCTAAGAATCCAGTTAAAAAGAAAAAAAGAAAAAAGGCATAAGATGAAGTTAGCAATCCTTTCTAAAGAACCTAATAACTACAGCACCAAACGATTGGTGGAAGCGGCCAAAAAACGAGGTCATACCGTTAAAGTTCTTAACACGTTAAAGTTTGCCATTGATTTAGAGCAAGAAGATCCCGATCTCTATTATATGCAAAAGCGACTGGGTCATTATGATGCCATCCTTCCAAGAATAGGGGCTTCTATTACTTATTTTGGAACCGCCATCGTGAGACAGTTTCAGCAAATGGATGTGTACACTTCCAATACTGCTGATGGAATTCTCAACTCAAGAGATAAGCTGCGAAGTTTTCAGATTCTGAGTAAACATAAAATCGGAATTCCTGCCACGACTTTCGTTAAAGATAAAAAAGATGTGCTGCCTGCCATTGAAAGGGTAGGTGGAGCACCAGTGGTTATTAAACTGCTGGAAGGAACCCAAGGAATAGGTGTATTACTCGCCAATACGGTAGAGATGGCTACATCTATTATTGAGTTGCTGCAAAGTCAAAAGCAAAACGTATTGATTCAAAAATTTGTAGCTGAGAGTAAAGGCAAAGATATTAGGGCCATCGTTGTTGGTGATCGTGTTGTAGCGGCTATGAGAAGAGTGGCCCAAGGACAAGAATTTCGCAGTAACGTTCACCGAGGCGGACTAACTGAGCCGGTTGAATTAGATGATGAATACAAAGAGACGGCGATCAGAGCAGCCAAAATCATGGGTCTAGGTATAGCAGGTGTGGATATGCTAGAAGGAAAAGATGGCCCGCAAATTATGGAGATCAATTCTTCTCCGGGACTAGAAGGAATTGAAGGTTGCACTAAATTAGATATTGCAGGAGCTTTTATTGATCATATCGCTGCAAGGGTGGATTTCCCTGAAATTGATATCCGTCAAAAAGTTGCGGTTAGTAAGGGCTATGGCGTCACTGAGATTTATATTCCTAAAGAATCGAAGTATGTGGGAAGCACTATTGGCGATTTAATTGAAAAAGATATTAATGTTTTGAGCTTACATCGAGATGGTAAAGTGATTCCCAATCCTAAAAGAGCTCGTGAAATTATAGCTGATGATAGAGTTCTTTGTTTTGGTAAACTCGATGCCATGAGAGATCTTGTTCCTGAGAAAGTTCGTAAGAAAAGAAGACCGAAGGCGAAAAAGCTTAAAGTAAAATAAGATTATGTCCCACAAAAGGTTTGATACACTCGCTCGGATGGTTTCGGGGGAAGAGCAAACTCTTCACACTCAGTTTTTTCACTAAATGGATGAGTCAGCACTTCATTAAGCCTATGAAAAAAATCAAAATTCCCGGTATAGGCTTCATCAATGGCTTTTTGGATCAGGTGATTTCTTGGAATATAAAGAGGGTTGATCTGATCTAATTCATCCACGTTCTTCACACGGTTTTTCCATAGACTTTGAAACTCGTCGAACTCTTGAGACTTGGGAAAAAAATCACTTGGAGAGTGATAAAGATTTTTCAGCTCTCTAAAGGCAAGAGTAAAATCTAAGGATTCTTTTTCAAGATATTCCAAAAATTGTGTCACCAGTTTTTCGTCACTTGTTTGATAGTCAGAGATACCCATTTTCTTCGCGAGTGCCTTCATTCTCTTAAAATCAAAAAACTCCAAAGGCTCACCTAGATTTTTTTCTAAGAGTGCTATTGCCTGATCTGTATTTTCATCAATAAAAGGAATAAAACATTCCGCAAGTCTAAAAATATTCCATTTTGCGATAGGGACTTGATTAAAAAAAGAGTAGCGTCCATGACGGTCAATAGAGCTAAAGACTTTATCAAATTTAAATTCATCAAGAAAAGCACAAGGTCCGTAATCGATTGTGATACCGGCCATGGAGAAATTATCAGTGTTCATCACTCCATGAATAAAGCCTAGGGAAGTCCACTGGGCAATGAGATCTGATTGGAGTTCAATTAATTTGTCTATCAGCCCCAGGGCTTGGTCTTTTTTGTTTTTAGCAGCAAGCTCTGGGTAATGACGATCGATAGTGTAATTGAGCAAAGCCTCTAAGGATTCGAGATCATTTTTAAAGGCAAAATATTGAAAGGTTCCCACGCGGATATGACTCTTGGCCACGCGGGTGAGAATTCCACCGGGCTCTGGTCCATCTTGTCTGTACACTTCCTCTCCTGTGCTCACCGCACATAAGGATCTGGTGGTGGGAACACCCAAGACATGCATAGCTTCACTCACAATATATTCACGAAGCACAGGTCCAAGAGCACTTCTACCATCGCCTCGCCTGGAGAAACGAGTTTGCCCGGAACCTTTGAGTTGAATATCAAAACCAGCGACTTCTCCTAACAGATGGGCTCTGCCATCACCTAGTTGAGGCACCAGGTTTCCAAATTGAAAGCCCGCATAAGCTTGGGCCAGAGGTTCTGAGCCGGGTAAAATTTTATTACCCGAGAATATCTCTGCTAATTCTTGATCTGTCGTTTCCTGCCATCCAATATTTAGCTCTGTTGCAAGCTTTTGGTTAAAAACGATGAGCTTGGGGGCAGCGAAATGCTCTGGATTAATTCTTTCATAAAATTGTTCAGGTAGACTAGAATAAGTATTATTAAAGTTTATATTCAAATTCATCAATTCCTATTTGTAAGAGCTAGATATATAGCAATTTTATCATTTGTTATAGAAAATTGCCTATTTTTTAGACACTCTCTATGAAATTTTCAAGATCCATCCCCATTTCTCTTCTCTGAGGTTAAGATATAACTATGAAAAAGTATTTTACTCTCTTGATCATTTTAAACTGTGTTAGTCTCTCCCTATCTGCCAAGTCCAAGCAAGAAGTGGAGCTCATTATTAATGATGAAGTTCATTATGAATGTTTGAGCGGAAATTGTATCAAACGACTTCCTTATATGAAATTTAATGAGATAAATAACCGAGGGGACCATCTTGAATTTAGCGCCCAAAAAGTAAGAATGCGTAATAATTCGATCGTGTTTTATCATCCACGTATGAAAAACCGCCCCTTTGCTCCTACCGCTTCCGTTTGTGCAAAATATAAGAAAAATTTCTTTGGCCGAAATGTATGTCAAAAGCTAGTGCCAAGGGATATTAGAAACACTCTTTGCTCAAAATTGGGTTTAGGTGAAAGTCGTAATCACTCTATCGGAACAGCTCGCTTTCGCTCAACTCACTATCCTATATTCTATAAGTACGAGAAAGATTCAGACGAATGGAGCATCCTTCGCATTGGAAGTGTTCTTGTCCCTGCAACCAAGTATATCGGTGTGAAGCGACTGGAGTGTACTCTTCGCTAAAAGATCAGTCTTGGATCACTAACTGAATATCTTTGAGGCGACCATCACCAATTGAGACTGTGTTCACTTCTTTATCATCTTGAAAAAATTGATGAATCAGTCTTCGCTCTTTAGGGTTAAGAGAATTGAGAGTGATAGGCTCTTTTTTACTCAGCAGGGTTTTTCTTTTCGATGCTGCCAGCTTTTTCATTTTTTTCTCAAGATCCTGGTCGTCACGTGAAGGTTTTCTTTGGTTTTGAACTTTTGATTTTCCACCTTTCACCACTAACTTAAATTCTCGCTTGAGATAAACTCTCGTCTGCAGATAAGTCATAATCAATTGCTCAAAAGCTTTTAGTAATTCGTTTCGATCACGCTTAAGCAACCCTTCATCTTCGCCTTTAAAACTGACAGTGAGAACTTCATCTCTAAAAGCCACAGTGATAAAGAGTTTTAGTTGTGACAGCTTCATGATCTCTATTAGAAAAGGAAGCAGTAATTTTTTATAGATTGGCTTTACTGTAAATTTATAAGTGTTTTTTCGTGGACCAAATAAGATAAATTGCTTTTTACCCTCTTTTATAAGTTCACTTTGAATAAGATCTTTGTCAGCGATTCTAAAATGATTCAATACCTGTGAAGTAAACTGTTCGGGACTACTTCCAGTGAACTCTATCGATCTTCTATCCACTCTAGGTCCCGTGTGTTTTTTCTTTTCACGAGGAGGTCTATCCTCTTGAGTCGCAGACTTTTGAGAGTCACGCTTTTGTTCAGGTTGATTTTTAGAAATGGTCTTTTTAGGTCTGGGTGGTCTTTGTTGTTTCATATCTCTTTTTTTACTATCTCTATTATCTGTTCTTAGGCTTAGGGTTTTACGATCAATTCGCGGTTTAGGGCAGATATCATCAGCAAAGTCCTCATCTTCAAGATGAAGAGTTTGAATATCTGCTTCAATAAGCTCTTTAATAGGTTCTATGTATTCACAATCTTCATGGGCGCAAAAACTGATAGCTTCACCTTCAGCTCCCGCACGACCGGTTCGTCCAATACGGTGGACATAATTAGCTGCCTCTTGGGGCAGATCATAATTAATCACAAGATTAATTTCTTTAAAATCCAGCCCACGAGCTGCCACATCGGTACAAACGAGAATGGTCACTTCTTTCGCTCTAAAATCTTGCAATAGCTTTGTTCTTTTATTTTGACTCAGACGCCCTGATATCGGTTTGGCCTTAAGACCCATTTTTATCAACCATTCAGCTACCGTATGGGTTTGCACTTGGGTGTTACAAAAAACAATGGCGTAGGCGTCTTCTTTATCTCGTAGGGTTTTCACTAGAAGAGGAAATTTTTCTTCAGTGCTCACCATCGCAACTTTATGCTGGATATGATCAACCAGAAGACTGTCGGAATTTAAAATCAGCTCTTCTGGGTGAGAGTTGAATTTATATGCCGTTCGTAAAATTTCTCTATTACTGGTGGCCGAAACCATGATCAGCTGTCTGTCATTGGGAGCTTTGCCTAGGATAAACTCAATATCTTTTTTAAAGCCCATATCGAATAAGCGATCGGCCTCATCAAAAACAATGGCTTTGCAATTATCTAAATTGGCGATTTTTTGTTTGATCAAATCACAAATACGTCCCGGTGTGGCCACCAAAACTTGTGTTCCTGCTTTAATTAATTTTTTTTGTTTCTCAATACTCTCACCACCAATAATACAAGTGGCTTTGATATTGGCTTTTTTACCAATCGTATTAAAAGCGCTATGAGTTTGTTGGGCCAACTCGCGAGTAGGACTAAGGACGATATAGCTCATTTCTGTTTGAGCCTTTTCATCTTTTTCCAACGTGCGTAGGTAATCTTCTACTATGGGGATAACAAAAGCCCCGGTTTTACCACTGCCTGTCTCAGCTTGGGCAAAGACGTCTTTTTTAGCTAATATCGTGTCTAGGGTAAGTTCTTGGATGGGAGATGTTTTAATAAACCCTGCGTCATGTAGTGATTCTACGAGTATAGGGGATAAATCTCTTGTACTAAATTCAGATACTGTTTCGATGGGTATGCCTTCTTTTAAGTTTTTTTAAGTTTATAATATCATTTAGAAAGTGACCAATATATTATAGTAATTGCTCTCATTAGACTAGCCATCAAATAAAGGATGAATTGTGATAGATATCGGACAGATGAATGAATTAATCGTGCATGAAGAAAGCGATAAGTATTTTATTTTGCGTGCTCCAGACTTTGATGTTGATGTCTATTTGGCTAAAGCTGAAACTTCAGAACATTTTGAGCGAGGCCATAAACTTGAAGTATTTGTCTATGTGGATAACCAAGACCGACCTCAGGCCAGTCTGAGTCGCCCAGAGGCAGTGGTAGGGGAATATGCTGTTATGCAGGCCCGTGAAACCCATCAGTTTGGGGCTTTTATGAACTGGGGGATCTCAAAGGATTTACTGGTTCCCGACACGGAACAAAAAGATCCCGTGGGGGAAGGGAAATTTTATATTGTGCGGGTCTGTTTGGATGAACGCACCAATAAAGTGTATGGCACCACCAAAGTGGGGCGTTATATTAAAGATCAAAAATTAGATATCAAAGAAGGGGATCAAGTAAGTATTATCCCTGCAGCTCCAGAAGAGCTAGGCTATCGCTCTCTGATCAATAGAAAATTTATAGGGATTATTTACCATAATGAAATTTTCCAAAAAATAAAACTAGGTGAAGAGCTCTCTGGGGTGGTTAAAAAATTGCGCCCGGATGGACTCGTTGATGCTGCACTACAAGTGCAAGGCATAAAAAATGTGGTCAATTCCCAAGACCAAATTTTAGATTATCTTTCTAAGCGGGGAGGTAAATCTAAACTCAATGATAAAAGTGATCCCATGGAAATTCGCCGAGAACTTAATATGAGTAAAAAAACCTTCAAGAGTGCTCTGGGTATGTTGTATAAAAAACGCAGTATACTCATTCATAAAGACGGCATTGAGCTGGCTTCTCACGATCAAGAAGATATATAGTCTTTAATGACTCATAAAATTTACTATAGCTAAAAGTAATGACTGGTATTTATATTTCCCATTATAAAACTATTCTCTACCGTGCTAACATCTTTTAAAAGGATGGCCACTATGAAAATACTTCTCACACTTTTTTCTATTCTTCTTACAAATATATCTTATGCCAATTTATTACCCCTTGCCGCTTCTTATGACGGTGTGGGTGGTGTCGCCGGTGCAGGATACTCTCATGAATTTGGCAATGGCCATAAGGTGCTAGTGGGAGGTGTTGGTGGAGACCTCACCGCTTTTGGTGGCCTCTATACCTTGAGCTTCAATCAAGACTTTGAACTCTCATTTGGAACTGTTTTTTTCGATCAAGTTCAACTTACAACGACGTATGAAAGAGGACTTGCTGATGATGAAGACAATCGCTATTTGCTCAACTTAAAAGGTCATGCCTATGCTCTAGGCTCAAAGCTCTGGCTCTTAGATAGCTATCTTCTTTTAGGTTTTTCGGCGAGTCAATTTACAGTGGAATTTGATTCTGTTGAAGACGGTGGTCAAAATGAGATCAATCTTGCAGGAGCGAATCTTTTTGATATTGAAACCACTCAAATTAAACTCTCAGTGGAGGGAAGATTTTATGATGACCCACGGGCCCCTAAAAAAGGCTTAGGAGTCTTTACCAGTCTTTCCCATATCAGTGGAAGAACGGGGCAAAGTGATCAAATGCTTTTGGATTATGGATTTAATGGGGTTCTTCCAGTAAGTCCTTTTTTCACTTTTATAGGGAAAGCAAAACACAGTGATGCCCTCGTGGAAGTGAATAAAAAATATGATACCGATTCAGAAGTACGGGATGCTCTTGATGCCGATTGCTCGACGATTGCTGATGCAGGAGAGCGATCAAAATGTGAGCGACTGGAAAATGATTTAGTTGATTATATTGTAGATAATAATAATCGAGGGACGGCTCTTCCTATCGGTGGAAGTGGAGGACCTAGATCTTTTAGGCAATTACGTTTTAGAGCGGCTCATACAGCTGTTTACTCCCTGGAAGCTCATACTTCTCTGTCACAAATGTTTAAGATGATGAATAAGAAAGACACAGATCTAAGTCTTTTTGTTTTTCATGATATTGGCTATGCTGATGATGATAAGACCGAGCTATTTAAAAAATCAGTGGTCTCCAATGGAGCAGGTCTTAAGCTGGCCCGAGGGACCAACTCAATCAATCTTCAGGCTGCAAAGGGGAGTGATGACTCAAGTTCATGGTCACTTGCTTTTGGAAGTGGGATTTAAGAGATGTTGCAGCCCGTTAAGAACTAAATTTATATAATATTCCCTCTTAACTCTTCATTGCTTCTTAACATTCAATGGCCCATGAAGTAGATTTTAAAAGTATATCTAAGTATTAAAAGGTGGATTTATGACTTTTAAAATTGTTTTAGCACTTATGGTGTCTGTTTTTTCCATGAACAGTTTTGCTCAGTGGGATGTTCTCAATGATTATATGGCCCTGTCCTACAAAGATATTAAATACTTTTTTAACTCAGACGCAAGAAATCTCAATGACCTGCAAGACTTTAATGTAAAGATGGAAAAAAGTGAGAAGCTGAGAGCGAAAGCCATTAAAACAGTCACCATGAATTTCACTCAAGCTCTTAATAAATTAGAAGCTGAAACTAGTGCCTATGAAAATCGCTATCCAAATAATCGTAATCTTATCATGTTCTTTGATAGCCTTAATAATGCTGCTGCGGAAATTGCCAGAGACCAACTCAAAATTATGGCCAAAATTAGTCCCCGAGTAAAAAGTCTTAGAGAAGCCTATACAGCAAAAGTTGAAAAGGTTGTGACGCTTGATCCTGAAATGCAGGATATTTATTGGAGAGGCGAGAAAAAACTTTCTCAAACCATTAAAACAGAACTAGATAAAATTGAGAAGCTTCTCTATTTTGTGATGATGAAAGATGGAGAGTTTTCTCGTTATCAAAAACTTGATGACCTTGCTATCTTCTCTATTTTTCTTACCAGTCACAAAGGCTTTATGCGCGAGCGAATGGGAACTTATATGAAAGATCTTCCTCCCATTTTAAAGTACAGAAGTGAAATCATTAGTGAATACGGGAGAGTTTTGGGACGTCATCCTCATACATTACCTCCTATCATGTTTAATTTAAAATTAGATAGAAGTTGTGAGGATGGAGAAACACTGGCCAGCAAAATCCTTTGGGAGAATTTATCTTTTGCCGTTTACGATGGTGTGTTTAGATTCAATAACGTAAAAGTCCATACCGTTATGGATGCAATTGCGGCCATCATGAAAAATGATTCTGTGCGAGTGGTTTGTGATAAAGTTTGGTTGGATTCAAGTATAGGAACTGTTTACTCTCGCAGAGATAATACGATTTATTTTAATTATAAATATGATCCTGTAGGTTGGTGTCCAGATGGGCATTGCAGATCACCCTATATCTTCTCTAAGGGGATGGTTGTAAAATAAAAAATGTCAGACATAATTATACTCGCCGGAAGCAGTCATAAAAATTTAGAACTCGCAAAAGATTTTGCTAAACGCATGGATGCTAAAAAACAACAAGCTAAAGTCATTGATCTGACTGAACTGAATCTTCCTCTCTACACAACGAAAGAAGAGAAAAAGGGAATTCCAGAAGCGGTTGCGGATTATGTTAGTCAGTTTAGCGCGGCTAAGGGTTTTATCTTTGCGGTTCCTGAATACAATGGTGGAGTCCCTCCGGTGGTTTCTAATACTATTGCTTGGATCAGCAGAGGAGCTGACG
>CEQY01041676.1_pt1 | contig 19436 bp, 17 predicted proteins | sample 361391 | NCBI WGS metagenome assembly CEQY01 (sample SAMEA2621075, study PRJEB7988) | marine metagenome | isolation source: saline water (ENVO:00002010), including | reverse complement strand
CTGTCTTGGAAAATTTCTAATTACATCAACCAAAACACTTGGCGTATCTTTTGCAATATGCTTTGAGGCGTTATATGTTTTATCTCCAATAATAGGTAGCTTTTTGCTGCTTAGGTGAACCCTTATTTGATGGGTCCTACCAGTTTTAATTGAAATATCTAATAAAGAATAGTTTTGATAACTTTCCTCTAATCTGACAAATGAATATGCTTCTTTGCCATCAGATCTTACTGACATCTTAGTTCTATTGTTTGCATCTCTTCCAATAGGCTCATTAATTTCAAAACTTCCAATAATTTTTCCTACTACAATTGCTTTATAATTTTTTTCAACTCTTCTTTCTTGAAGCAATTGTACGAAATAATTTCTAAATTTTTCAGTTTTAGCTACTAGAATTATTCCTGAAGTATCTTTATCTAGTCTATGGACTATCCCAGCTCTTGGTATATTTTTTAATTCTGGATATCTAAAAAGAAGTCCATTTGCTAAAGTGCCTTTATGGGACCCAGCTCCGGGATGCATTATTAAATTACTTGGCTTATTAATAATTAGATATTCTTTTTCTTCTTTTATTATTTCGAAATGAATATCCTCTGGCTCCCAAGATGTTTTTATTTCTGAAATTGGGTTTATTTCAATTTCATCATTTGTTGAAACTATTTCTCTCGGAGAGGCGAGCTCATTATTTAATAGGATCCTTCCTTCAATAATCCATTTTTTAAGTTGAGTCCTAGAATAATTTTCAAAAATCATTGAAGAAACTTTATCCAATCTCATGCCTGAAAATTCTTCTGATACTTTTTTTACTACTTCCATATGAACTTATATTAAAAAAATTGTTCTAATTTTATGTTTTTAAAGACCAAAATGTAATTATGCAGGTAAAATACACAATCTTAATGAAAAATAAAAATTATAATAATAAATATAGCATTTTGCTTTTGTTAATAGCTTTTGTGATAGTTGGATGTAATTCTGATGGTCCTGAAATTGAGCAGCCAGAAAAAATATACTACGATCAGGCTCAAAAAAGAATGAATGCAAAAAATTACTATGGTGCAATAGAATCTTTAGAGGCAATAGAAAATAGATATCCATTTGGAAAATATGCTGAACAAGCGCAAGTTGAGCTAATATATGCTCATTTTATGAATTCGGAAACCGAAGCGTCTCATTCAGCAGCTGAAAAATTCATTCGTCTCCACCCAAGACATCCAAATATTGACTATGCGTATTTTATGAAAGGTCTATCAAGCTATACAAGAGACAGAGAGTTTTTAACAAGAGTTTCAGATACTGATTTATCAAACAGGGACGTCTCAGGGGCAAAAGAATCATTTGCAGAACTAACCGAATTCTTGACGAGATTTCCAGACAGTCAATATGCCCCATATGCAAAACAAAGAAATGTTTATCTAAGGAATATGATTGCAAAAAGTGAGTTGGCTGCAGCAGATTATTACCTTACGATCGACGCGTATGTTGCTGCAATAAGAAGGGCAAATTATGTTATAGAAAATATTCCAAATTCTAGTGAAAACTACAGGGCGCTTAAAATATTAGAAGTTAGTTATGAAGCTCTTGGATATACTAGTCTTTTAGAAGATTTAAAAGTTGTAATCAATATCAATTACCCTGATCAAGAATCTATTCAGAAGTCTAGTAGAAGAAACTGGTCATGGAATTTCCTAGACAATGCAAAGCCAACTAGATCAGAAAAAGATTAGTGATACTAAAATTATTTATACCTCTTTTAGTATTTTTTATTATTAGAATTGTTAGGACTTACCTAAATAAAGTTTTGTCTTCAAAACGAAATAAAAAATCAGAACAAATGTTAAGTTGTTCTGCTTGTGGGACTTTCGTTCACGAGTCTTTAGTAGTTAAAAAAAATGGGGAAAGTTTTTGTTCAGTAGATTGTTCTAAGTCTTAATCTTTTTCAACAAAATAAACATAGCAGGAATATATAACAAAGCTGTCATTGTTGCTCCTAAAACTCCTATACTCATTGCCCATGCTAATGGCCTAAAAAAGATATTGGCAAATATGAGGGGCAAGAATCCGCCTAATGTTGTTAGAGAAGTGGTTATAATGTGTCTTGTTGATCTTATAACAACCTCAATTAAATCAGATTTTGTCATTGAAACTTGATTAGCTTTTTCTTTTATATGCGATAAAACAATAATTGAATCATTAATTGAAAGTCCTATTAATCCCAAAGCGCCAACAGTGCCGATAAATCCATAATTTTGCTGGCCAAGTTTTAATCCTAAGAAAGAGAGCCCTATAGAAAAAATAGCTACGGATAAAATTAGTAAGGTTTGCTTAAAAGAGTTAAGTGCGAAAACTAAGCCAAAAGTTATTAACAAAAGATATATGATTGCAGATGAATATATTTGAGATTGAGATTGACCCCTAGACTCAGCTTCACCACCAACAATTATTGAATATCCTGGAGGTAAATTTCTTTCAAATTCATTAAATTTTTCTTCTAGATATTGTTCAGTTTTATGTGGCAATGTTCCTGTCCATATCCATCCTTCTACTTGATTAACCCTTTGACTATTTCGTCTTGTAACGTACGAGGAAGTTTTATTGATTGTTGCCTGTCCATAATTACCAATGAAGTCAATTCCATCCCTAGTAGGAATAGAAAGATAGCCTGTGTCACCTGTAATATCCGAAGAATCTCTTATACCCTTAATTCTTATTGGTATTTCTTTATTTGAGTCAAGCATTGAGCTTACAATAATTCCATTATTTTCTGCATATAACTCATTAACTAATAACTCAGTATTTTTGCCAGAAAGGGAAACATTAGAACTATTAAATTCAAACTCAATATTAGTATTTGAATAGCCTGCTAAGGATTTTGTATGACTCACATCTGGCGCATCATTAATAATTAGCTCTAGTTCTGAACCAATAGCCCTCAAAACATTTTCATCATCTCCAATAATGGAATATTGAATATCAGAAAATACTGGTGGTCCGCTTTGAAAACTATCTACAAAAATAATTAAATCTGAGTTTTGAGCTACTAACATCTTTGAAAGTTTTGGCAAATTTTCAATCATTTCGAAGTAATCTTTTGCAAAAAAAACTGCTTGGGCATGGTTGTTGCCACCATTTTTTTCCTCACCACCCACAATATTCATGAGCACTCTTGGCATCCATCTTCCTATAAACCAGTAGTCTTTATCTAATTCTATAAGATTGCTATCAATTACCTGTTGTCTAATTTCCTGAGCTCTTTCAAGTGTCTTTGTTGAAGATGAATTTGTTGGAAGCTCTATATGAATTCGAAACATATCTCTATCATTTGCAGGAAAGAAGTCTTTTGGAATAGAACCAAATATCAAAAACCCTAATAATGGCAAAGAAATTGAAATCAATATTGCTCGTCTCGGTATATCAAAAGCCCAGGTAAGAAATTTTCTATATTTTTTTAGAATCTTCTCATTTTTATATCCCTCTTCATGAACATTTATATTTGCAAAATAAGGTATGCGTTCCATATAACTCATCAAAACAGGAACCATAATCAATGCTAATACTAATGATGAAATAATTGACATTATTACGGTTAACGCCATACCGCCTACAAATTCAATACTAGATCCTTCACCAGTTACTATAGGCATGAATGCAAAAACAGTAGTTGCTGTTGCAGCCAACAAAGGTGTTGATATGTGAACTAATGTTTGATTAATAGACTCTCTAATTGAAAGTCCAATTGATCTTCTATATTTATAATCTTCAACAACTATGATTCCATTATCAATTAGGAGCCCCAAGGCAATAATTATTCCGGTGATGGATGTTTGGTGAAGGGGTAAATCTATTAATCTGCAACCAAGCAAAACCAAAGATACTGAAAGTGGCAAAATAGCGGTTACTATTATTCCTGGCCTAATTCCTAAGAAAAAGAAGCTTAGACTTAATACAAAAAAAGTTGCTAATGCAAAGCTTTTAATTAGTTCTCCAAATTTACTGGATACATATATCGACTCATCGTATATTCTTTCAATCTGGAATTCTTCAGGTAATGTTAATCGCATTTTGTCGACTTGAACATCTACATTTTCTACATACTCAAATACCCTCTGTGAAAATGATCCTGTAGCAGATACCGATAAAACTCTTCGACCATTGTATAAAAATATGTCTTCGATTGGATTAGCGGGTTGCATCGAGACCTCGGCTATATCTTGAAGCCTTATAATTTCGGATTGATTTATTACCTTAACTGGTATTTCGCCAATCTTTTGAGGACTCGTTATGTTATCTTTTAATCGTATTAAAAATTCAGAATATTCATCAGAGACCACCCCAACAGGTTTTTTATTGTCATATGATCTTATGGCTGAACTTATTTCTTGATATGTTAATCCTAGGGATGACATTTTTGCAGAATCAACTTCAACAACTATTTCTTCTTCTGCCTCTCCATATATAGCTGTCTTTTCTGTCCCTGGAACAGAACTCAACTTTTTCTGTAGTTGTTGTGCCAATCTGGACATCATAATAATTGGCGCATTTCCTTCACCCTTCCAATCAATAATGTACTCAACAGTTATAGGTGGTCCTGATGATCTTTCAAGCAACATGGTTACTCCATCAGGTGTTTCTATTTGATCAATTTTATTTTGAACTTTTGACCAAACTTCTTCTATTAATGAGGGTGGAACACTTTGTTGCAATTCTACTAGTGTTTCAGAAAAGCCTTGAGTAATTACTGACGCTAAATCTTCGATATCAAGCTCAACAATTTCTCTCAATTTATTTTCAAGATTATCTACAACTTGTGTTTCTATTCTCTCTGGTGCGGCTCCAGGATATGAAATGGTAACAGTCGCCCATCTCTCAGCTAACTCTGGATTCTCTTGAATTGGTAATGTATATATTGAAGAAATGCCAGAAAGTAATATGAAAGCTAAAGTTAAAAAGAGTATTCTTGGTCTATCAAGAAATATACTTATAAATTTCATTTCTTCTAATTAAGTTTTTTGCCTTCAATAATCTTAGATGCTCCGCCTAAGACAACTAAATCACCATTTTTTATGGTGCCACTAACGAATGCATAATCATCTTCAAAATGGACTATTTCTACTATATCTCTAACAACAGTATTGCTATTGTCGATTGTATATATTGTCCATAAGCCCTGATCTGATTGAGATAGAGACTTTAAAGGAACCCAGGTACCTTTTGCTTGTTTGGAAATTTTTAATTGGAGGTTTGCTATTGAGCCTGGATTAAAAAATTTACTAAACTTAAATATCGCCAGTCTACTATTTGAACCGCCCGGAGACATTGGTGCTAGCTTGGCGAAAGTTGCTTTTGTTATCTCACCATCAAACTCAAAATTATATTCTTCATTGATTTGCATATCTTCTAAATAGATAACAGGTACAGAAATATGTGCTTCAACATAATTCGAATCAATGATCTCAAGTATAGGGATCCCTGAGTTAATTACTGTACCTGTATCTAAAAACCTATTCTGTATAACTCCATTAAATGGTGAAATGATGCTTGTTTGTTCTAACTTAACTTTAAAGAACTCATATTGTGATTCTGCAATAATAAAATCAGATCTTGCTTTATCAAGATCTTGAATTGATATATGTCCTTGTAACCTCAAATCTTCGAATCTATCAAGTACTTGTTTTGAGAGATCATATTTTGCCTTAGCTTGATTTAATTGTGCATTAGATTCTCTATCATCCAATTTTGCTAAGACATCGCCTTTTTTTACATAATCGCCAACATCAACGTAAATGCGCTTTATCTTACCTGGAATTTCAAATGCCAATTTAGATTGCTCTATTGGCAAAAGCTTTCCTGGAAACTGTTTAGTAATCGAATAAGAATTTAGTATCTTTACCTCTAAGACCTCGATAGACATGACTTCGAAAGATGCAAATAAACAAAAAATTATTAAAAGTTTAAATTCTTTAAAATTTGACATATTTAATTAAAAATTCTAATGTGAGCAGTGTAAACATTAATGTATTATGTTAGCAGTGTCAACATTAAAATAGAAGAATGAAGAACTATCATCATGGCAACCTTAAAGAAGAGCTCATTAGTTGTGCATTCGATATGTGTGAGAGAGATGGTTATACCAATTTAAGCATAAGGTCTTTAGCAAAAGAAAGTAAGGTTTCACAAACGGCACCATACAGACATTTCAAAACAAAAAAAGATTTGTATGCAGCTGTGGCACATCAAGGTTTTAAAAAACTAAACAAAGAAATGTACTCAATAAAAGCAAAAAATCCTAAAAAATATCTTGTAAGTTGTGGTAAGTCGTATATTCATTTTGGTCTCAAGAATGCTAATACCTATGATCTTATGTTTGGAACTGCGGTAGGCAGTTTTATTGATTATCCCGAACTACGTGAATCAGCAAATAAATTATTTACGCTTTTGCAATCAAGCTTTTCAAAAGCATCAAAAGATAGTGAGGAAGTTATTGCATTTAAATGTATCACTTTATGGTCAATGGCACATGGATTGGTAGGAATAATCAGAAAAGTAAAGATTGCAGGAAATCTAAATGAAGATAGTATTGGGCCCATGTCATTTGCCGGCGAAATAGCAAATAATTTAGATGCACATTTAGATAAAGTTGTTACCGGAATAATAGAAAATTAATTATTTATAATTACCATCGACATAAGTCAATGTAGATATTTCATCGATATGATTTGCATTCTCAACAAGACCAACAATAATTGTGTGAGTATGATATGAAGTCAATTTGTCTACTTTACAAAATATATTTGCTTGAGCATTAGCCAAAAAGGGTGTCTCTTTGATATTCCAATTCTCATCGTTAAATCTTTTTTCATAGCTTTCTTCATCTGAACAGATATTCGAGAGATCTTCTTGGTCTTTTTTCAACAAGTTGATGCAAAACTTAGAGCCTATTTGAAGTGAGTCATGAATCCTTGAAGTCTTATTAATGCATATTAGTAGACTTGGAGGATCCATTGATATGGATGTAACAGAAGAAACAGTAATTGCATTTGAATTTCCATTATCATCTTTGTTAGACATAATACTCACAGAATAAATATATCTACGCATAGCTTGTCTAAAATTATCTTGAATGCTCATGGTATGAATTATACTTAAAGAAAAATATTATAGATGAAAAATAGTATTAGAATAACCGGAGGTGATCTTAAAGGAAAAAAAATTCCTTTTGACTTTAAAAGCTCCCTTAGGCCTACATCAAGTAAATTAAGAGAGGTCTTGTTTAATTGGTTGCAATTTGAAATACGAGGCCACCAATGTTTAGACCTATTTAGTGGAACTGGAGCTTTGGGAATTGAAGCAATATCTAGGGGTGCTAAGAGAGTAGTCTTTATTGAATCAAATAAAAAAAATTTTTTAGCGATTAAAAAGTCAATCTCAGATCTAAATTTAAAAAATAATTCTATGCTACTTTTTAAAGACGGTTTATCTTGGATTAAAGAGAATGATTTATCAGAATTTGACCTAATATTAATTGATCCTCCATTCAACGAGGATTATGAAAAAAAAGCATTAGAACTTCTTGATAATAATCAAAATCTCAAGTCTTCATGTAAAATCTATATCGAATTTAGTAAATTTAAAGATATAGATATACCTGATTCATTTAAAATATACAAAGAAAAAATAATAGGTGACGTGAGAGCACTTCTTCTAAAATATGACAATCAAAATAGCTTCTAGATCATCAAATCTTGCCATAGCTCAAGTAGAAGAATTTATTAAAACTTTTTCTATAAAAGAATTTGAATTAATTAATATCAGAACTCAGGGTGATATTATGAGTGCAAAAGGTGAAATTTTATTTGATAAGGCACACTTCGTATCTGACATAGAAGATTCTTTGCTAAATGGCTCCGTCGATGTAGCAATCCATTCTGCAAAAGATATGCCAGCTAAAAAAACTATAGGATTAAAACATCTCTATTTTACAAAAGAGAATAAAAGATTTGTTTCAGATCTGCTTATTTTTAATAATGATCAAAGTCCTTTTTTTAAAAGTAACATGAAGTTAGGTACCTCAAGCCTTCGAAGAAGATTACAGGCTAAATTTCATCTTAATGCAAAAAATATTTCTAGTCTTAACGGAAACATTGATACGAGAATAAAAAAACTTGATGATGGAGAATATGATTGCATCATCCTCGCGGAAGCAGGTCTCAAAAGGTTAGAACATCTTTTGGAAGGTAAAAATTTTGCTAGGCTTAATCATATTTCGTGCTCTGGACAAGGCGCACTTGCAGTTCAGTGGAAAGAAAATAATAAATTAGGCGATCTTATTATGTCTTCTGATATAGCATCATTTTCTGCAGAGCTAAATACAAATATTGAAATGGAGAAATCGCTTCTAAAAAAACTTAAAACAAATTGTAATTCTGCTATTTCTATAGAATCTGCACGAGGTCAAATTAAAGGTGAGATATACGGTATTGATAAGTTTATAACCTTTAAAGGTTCAAAAATAGAAACTTTATATAAAGAAATTATTGATATGGGTGGGCTAGAATTATTAAATGATCATAATTGATACAAAAGCTTCGGATTATAAAATAATCGATGGGATAACGAATATTCCGCTATACGATTTTAAACCCCTAAAATACAAAATAAGAAATACAGACTACACTGATTTTATTTTTCAAAGTACTCAGGCAGTATTGAAATTTTCTAACCACATTAATCTATTAAAGAAAAAAAATATTAGAGTCTATGCTATGGGGCATACTACTAGTGAAGTTCTTAGCTCTTTTGGTATAAAGTCAATAAGTCCAGACAAACCTGGATCAAGGCATTTGATTAATATCCTTAAAGAAAATATTGATAATAGAAAATTTCTTATAGTTAAAGGGTCTGGTGGCTTGAATGATATTAATAAATTCTTAAAAGAGAGTGATGTATTATCAGAAGAAATCAATGTTTACGAAAGAATTGAACTTAAAGACTATAAAGCTCTTAAAAATAAGTTTAAGAGTGCAGATGCAATAATATTCCCAAGTGTATATGCAATAGAAATATTCTTAAGAGAGATATATACAAAAAATACTAATACAAAATTATTTTGCGCATCAGATAGGATCTTGCACGAGCTTAATAAAAGAGGTCAAAGTGGTTTTATTTTAGATAATTATTTTTCTAGTAATGATTTAATTAAAGAAATTAAAGGATCTATTTAGATTTTTTACCATTACCATTCTTCATTGAAGAGAAGAATTCATCGTTTGTCTTGTGAGTTTTAATTCTATCTATTAAGAACTGAATTGCTTGAGCGTCCTCCATTTCATCTAGAATTTTTCTTAATACCCACATTCTTTGTAATTCATCGTCTGTAGTAAGAAGATCCTCTCTTCTTGTACCGGATCTCCTAATGTTGATAGCTGGATAGATTCTTTTTTCAGCAATTTTTCTTTCTAGGTGAATCTCCATGTTACCTGTACCTTTAAATTCCTCATAGATCACTTCATCCATTTTTGAGCCGGTTTCAACCAAAGCAGTTGCAAGAATAGTGAGACTTCCACCTTCCTCTAAGTTTCTAGCAGCACCAAAAAACCTTTTCGGTCTTTCAAGAGCATTTGAATCTACACCACCACTCAGGATTTTTCCTGATGCGGGTTGTACAGAGTTATAAGCTCTACCTAACCGAGTTATTGAATCTAATAAAATAACAACATCTTTCTTGTGTTCAACAAGTCTTTTAGCTTTTTCAATAACCATATTTGCAACTTGAACATGTCTTGTTGGGGGCTCATCAAATGTACTTGCAACAACCTCACCTTTAACAGTTCTGGACATATCAGTAACCTCTTCAGGTCTTTCGTCAATCAGCAAAACAATTAATTCAACTTCAGGATTATTACTTTTTATAGAGTGGGCAATGCTTTGAAGCATTAATGTCTTACCTGCTTTAGGCGGTGATACAATTAACCCTCTTTGTCCTTTTCCAATCGGTGCAATCAGGTCAATTATTCTTGAGGATAGATCCTCATTTGAGCCACTACCTTGTTCAAGCATTAATCTTTCATTTGGAAAAAGTGGTGTGAGATTCTCAAAAAGTATTTTATTTTTTGTTTTAGCTGGTTCTTCGCCGTTTATGGTATCAACCTGAATTAATGCAAAATATCTTTCTTTATCTTTTGGAGTTCTGATCTTGCCTGCTACAGAATCACCTTTTCTTAATCCAAACTTTCTAATCTGACTTGGTGATACATAAATATCATCTTCACCAGCACAATAAGAACCTTGCGGAGATCTCAAAAATCCAAAGCCATCATTAAGTATTTCTAATACACCTCCACCAAATATATCAATTCCCTCTGAAGCTTTATGCTTAAAGATGCGAAAAATTATTTCTTGTTTTTTAAGACGACCAAGATCTTCTAGACCTAACTCGGTGGCGATATCAACTAACTCGCTTATTGGTTTATCTTTTACTTCACTAAGATTCATAAAATAATTCCGGTATAACTAACATGAAATGATTGAAACTGGTAGGTTTTTAAACTCTGGACTGGGAATGATAACTCTTTTTATAAAAGATGCAAAGTTATATTAAGTAAATTAAATCTTTGATCTTATAAATTCATCTAGCTGTTGTTTAGACAAAGCTCCTATTTCTGTGCCAATATTTTCGCCATTTGCAAATATTATTAGTGTTGGAATTGATCTAATTCCATACTCTGCTGCAGTTTCCCTATTTGCATCTACATCCATTTTACAAACTTTAATTGCATCTTTGAATTCTTCAGCTGCCGCTTCAACAAGTGGAGCAAGTTGTTTACAAGGTCCACACCATTCAGCCCAAAAATCAACCAATACTGGTTGTTCAGAATTAACTACTTCATTAATAAAATCATCTTTGTTTTGAACTTCTACAACATTACTCATTTGTTTTGTATCTCCTTTGATATTTCTTTAGCAGCATAAGAGAGTATTGCATCTGCGCCTGCTCTTTTAATACCAATAAGTGATTCTAGCATAACCCCTGAATCAAGCCATCCCTTGCTTATTGAAAGCTTTAACATGCTATATTCGCCACTAACCTGATATGCAAAAGTTGGTATTTGAAAGGTATCTTTGATGTTATGAATAATATCCAAGTATGGCATTGCCGGTTTAACCATAACTATATCTGCGCCTTCATTTATATCCAATGCAATTTCCTGAAGAGCTTCTTGCTTATTTTTTTGAGACATTTGATAAGAGGACTTGGATGATTTTCCTAAATTTGATGATGACCCAACAGCATCTCTAAATGGTCCATAGAATTTAGAATTAAATTTAGCAGCATAAGATAGCAAAATTGTATTTTTAAAGTTATGAGTTTCTAAAGCTTCTCTTATTAGCCCTATTCTTCCATCCATCATATCTGATGGAGCAACGATATCGGCTCCTGCATCTGCTAATATTAAAGACTGTTCAATTAATATCTTATTTGTTTCATCGTTATCAACTTCATCATTAATAATAATTCCGTCATGTCCATGATCTGTATATGGATCTAGTGCTACGTCAGCAACCAGAACAAGATCAGGAAATTGTCTCTTAATTTCTTTAATTGAATTTGATATAAAATTATTAGTTTTGGTAGCTTGACTACCTTTTTCGTCCTTATTTTCTGAATCAATTACTGGGAAGATTGCTATAGAGTTAATACCAGATTGTATTATATCCTCTATTTCAATAAGAGCTTGATTTATACCGTACCTGTATATATTTGGCATAGAATCGATTTCTTCTTTTCCATCAAAATTTTCTTTTACAAAAATAGGTTGTATCAAATCATCTTGTGTTAAGTTTGTTTCCGACACTAAATTAATAAGATTATTGTTTCTTCTTAGTCTTCTTAGTCTAGTGTTTGGGAATTTTCTTTGAATAAACATAAATTAATCAGTTATCGCTCCTAAACTTGCAGATTTTACACTTTTTGCATACTTAGATAAGACACCTTTTTCTGGTGTTTTTATTGGAGACTTCCAGGCCATCCTTCTTTTCTCAATTTCATCATCATTTACTTTTAGAATTAGTTTATCTGTTTTTGCGTCAATTAAAATTTGATCTCCGTCTTCTATTAAAGCGATTAATCCTCCATCCGCAGCCTCTGGAGATATGTGACCAACTACAAAACCATGAGTTCCCCCAGAAAATCTTCCGTCTGTTATAAATGCAACTTTATCTCCCAAACCCAGTCCCATAATTGCAGAAGTTGGTTTCAGCATTTCTCTCATGCCAGGACCACCCTTTGGACCTTCGTATCTTATAACAATTACATCTCCCTCTTCTATTTGGTTCCCTAGTATTGCTTCAACTCCATCCTCCTCAGAATTAAATACTTTAGCTTTACCTTCAAAAGATGTGCCCTCTTTGCCAGTAATTTTTGCAACAGCGCCATCACTTGCTAAGTTTCCATAAAGAATTCTTAGATGACTGTCACTTTTAATGGGATTATCAAAGCTTTTAATAATTTTATTATCTTTATATGGCTCTATATCTTTTAAATTATCTTCTAGAGTTTTTCCAGTAACAGTAATGCATTTACCATTTAGCAGTCCTTTTTCTAATAATGATTTCATTAAAGGTTGTATGCCGCCTGAAGAATTTAACTCTGACATATAATGACTTCCAGAAGGTTTTAAGTCTGCTAAAACTGGCGTTTTTTTACCAATATTTGTGAAGTCATCTAATGTTAACTTTACTCCAATAGAGTGAGCCATGGCTATGATATGAAGAACTGCATTTGTTGATCCGCCAAGAGCAATAACTATTGTAATAGCATTTTCAAAAGCTTCTTTTGTCATAATATCAGATGGCTTTATATCTTTTTCAAGTAGATTCATTATTGCAATTCCAGCATCTATACAGTCTTGATTCTTTGATGATGAAACGGCATCTTGACTAGAACTTCCTGGAAGACTCATGCCTAATGCTTCAATAGCAGAAGCCATCGTATTTGCTGTATACATACCACCACATGAGCCAGGTCCCTCAACTGATATTTCTTCAAAATGAATTAATTCTTCTTGACTGATTTTTCCTTTTGAAAATTCACCAACCTTTTCTGAAACAGTCACATAGTCAGTATTTTCCTTACTTGGTTTTATTGATCCCCCATATATAAATATTGAGGGCCTATTTAACCTAGCCATGCCTATAAGACAACCTGGCATGTTTTTATCACAACCACCTATAGTTATTAATCCATCATAACCAAGACAACCAACCACAGTTTCAATTGAATCTGCAATTACTTCCCTAGAAACCAAAGAATACTTCATACCTTGTGTTCCCATTGAAATACCATCTGACACAGTGATCGTATTAAATAACACTCCTTTTCCTCCAGATGAATTAATTGAATCTTCTACAACTTCTGAAAGTTTATTTAAATGCATATTACATGGAGTTACTTTGGCACCAGTAGAGGCAACACCCACAAGAGGCTTAGTAAAATCTTCAGTTGTGAATCCGACACCACGAAGCATTGAACGTGATGCTGCTTGGTTAGGTCCATCAACTAGATCTTTGGAGTATTTTCTTGAACTCATTTTTAAAACATTTTCTCAATCGGATGCGTATCTTAACGCAGCTGAGAGCAATTTTTTAGTATATTTTTCTTTTGGATAATCAAAAACCTCATCAGAGAGGCCAGATTCTACTATTTTTCCATCTTTCATAACAAAAATATAATCTGACATAGACCTGATAACTTTTAAGTCATGGCTTATAAACAGATATGTTAATTTATATTCATCCTGGATATCTTTTAATAAATTAATCACTTGTATTTGTATTGATCTATCTAGGGCTGAGGTTGGTTCATCTAAAATCATAAAAGCAGGATTCATTATTAATGATCTTGCTATTGCAATTCTTTGCCTCTGTCCTCCAGAGAACTCATGTGGATATTTATTTTTTGCATTTAAATCAATTCCAACATCTGCAAGAACTTTATCAATACGTTTTTGTGTTTCAGCCTTTGATAATTTGAAATGAACTCCAAGACCCTCTCCAATAATTTCTCCAACTGTCATTCTTGGCGACAATGAGCCATAGGGATCCTGAAAAACTATTTGTATGTGTTTTTTTATTTCTTTTGATGAATCCTTGATTTGCTCTCCATTAAAACTAATTTCTCCTTCAAACTTCGTTAGATTTGCAATTGCTTTACCAAGTGTAGATTTACCAGATCCTGATTCGCCTACTAATCCTATGGTTGTATTCTTATAAATATTTAATGATGTATCTTTAACTGCATGGAACCTATTTTTTTTAAAGAAGTTTATGCGTGGCATATCGTAATAAACATTTAAATTATTTATTTCAATAAGCGGATCTTCATTGTTATTGATATCTTCTTTTGGCTCAGGTTCGGCGCTTAATAGTTTTTGGGTATAGGCATGTTGAGGATTATCAAATACATTTTCAGTGTCTCCGCTTTCAACTATTTTTCCATTTTGCATTACGCATACCTGATCAGAGAACTCATTAACCAAACCCAAGTCATGAGTAATAAATAAAATTGACATGCCCAAATCTTTCTTTAATTTTGACATGAGATCAAGAATTTGAGCCTGAATAGTAACATCCAAAGCTGTTGTGGGTTCATCTGCTATCAGAAGTTTTGGTTTATTTACCAACGCCATTGCTATCATAATCCTTTGTCTTTGTCCTCCTGATAACTCATGAGGATAAGAATTAAATCTTCTTTCTACTTCATCGATTTCAACTAATTTCATTAGTTCTATTGCCTCATCTTTAGCTTGTTTTTTTGAAACATTGGTATGTAAAAGAACTGATTCAGTAATTTGATTTCCGACTTTATGGTATGGATTTAATGAAGTCATTGGTTCCTGGAACACCATTGAAATTATGTTGCCTCTTATTGATAAGAGTTCTTTCTTTGATGCATTTATTATTTGTTTATCATTGAACTTAATAGAGGAATCTATTTGATATGTTGCTTGTGGAACTGGTAAGAGTTGCATAATGGACATTGCGGTTACTGATTTACCAGACCCAGACTCCCCTACTAAAGCTAAAGTCTTATTTGTTTGAATATCAAAACTAATATTATCTACAGCTCGAAAGAAGCCATCCCTAACCTTAAAATCAATGCTTAAATTTCTGACCTCAACGATATTTTTCATAGTATTTTTTTATATTCGTGTAAAAAATCATTCACTGCTTTTTTTGCAGCCTTTAACCGAGTCATTGATGCAAATCCATGAAACAAGGATGGATAGTGCAATTGTTTCACAGAAGTGCCACTTTGATGAAGTAAAAAAGCATAATTCTCACCTTCATCTAACAAAGGGTCAAAACCAGCTGTAACTATAATTGTTTTTGGTAGTTTTGGCACTCCTTTATACAACAATAAATTGAAAGTATTCATTGAATCATCATTATTGTTATATTTTAATTTCTCCCAGAACCATTGCATTGCTTTTTTTGTTAATAAGTAGTTATCTTTAAATAATTCGTGAGATTCATTATTACAACCAGGGTCACACATAGGATATATCAAAAATTGGCTATGAATATTTTTTTGATTTTGATTAGCTAAATGATGGGTTATTGATGCAGCAAGGTGAGCTCCTGCACTATCTCCACACAAGCTTATGTTGTTAATATCTGTACCACGATTTTTTAACCAGTCTATAGCTAAAATGCCTTCATTCAATGCATGAGGAAATTTATATTCCGGTGACAAGGAATAATCTAAGGAATAAATTTTTGTTCTAAGCTTTTCTGAAAAATACGCCACAGTATGATCATGAGTTTCTACAGAATTTAATACATACCCACCACCGTGAAAAAATAAAATTATGTTTTTATTATCGGTTTGATAAGGAGTATATTCTCTAATTAAAAGATTCTTATCTTTTCCAATTAGATGATCGTTTCTTTTGACAGGCCTTTTTGCTCTTTTAGAGAGATTTAAATTTTTTCTTTTTGTTTCTATAAGATTCCTTATTGTTGGGATTTCTTCATCAGTAACTTCATGGATGTCAAACTTAGGTATAAGAGATAAGAAAAATTTAGACTGTATATCAAAAATAAATTTTCTTTTAATATCTTTGTTAAAAATAGATATTAGCTTTAACAACCATAAAGGAATAAAGAAAAAAAGATTTATAAAAAAATTTCTAATCATATCTGGTTAATTATAATCAAAAGTTTTGCTTCACTTTGTATTTGGTGAAGTTTATTCTACATATTAATGAAACGCTTAATATTTATATTCTTCATTTATGTAACTAGTTTAGGAATGCTTGCTGAAGAAAAATTTTTATTTTTAGAGAAAGATAATGAGATTCTTCCAGCAGAAGAAGCTTTTGGACTTAGTTTCAGTAAAAAGGATGGAAACATTATAGCTTTATGGAATATAAAAGAAGATTACTACTTATATCTAAATTCAATATCAGTAAAACAAGAAGAAAATGAAATTTCTTTCAAGTATCTTGAAGGGAATATATTAGAACATGAGGATGAATTTTTTGGAAAAACCAAAATAATAAAAAATCTATATAAAATTTCTTTTAAAGCCATACAAGACAGTTTCAACACAAAAATATATTATCAGGGTTGTTCAGAAAAAGGTTTTTGTTATCCTCTTCAAAGTACAAATATATACTAAATTCTTATAATTACACTTAAATTCTGTTAAAATCGCTTATATGAACATATTAGTTTTAAATGGCCCTAATCTCAATATGCTTGGATTGAGAGAAGAGGATATATATGGATCTGATTCTCTTAAAGATATTGAAAATAGGCTTGCAATAATTGCAGAAAGAAATAATTGTAAAATAGATTTTTATCAAAGCAATGCGGAACATGAGCTAATAGATGTAATACAAAATTCATTAAACAAAAAAGTTGATGCAATAATTTTTAATCCTGCTGGATACACTCATACAAGTGTAGCTTTAAGGGATGCTCTATTAGCAGTAAAAATTCCTTTTTTTGAAGTTCATATTTCTGACGTTGAATCAAGAGAGGATTTTAGGAAAAAATCATATTTTAGCGATATAGCTGAACAAGTATTTAGTGGTCATGGAGTTAAAGGGTATGAGCTAGCTTTAAATGAAGCATTAAATGTAAATAGGTAAAATTATGGATATAAGAAAGATTAAGACGCTTATCGAAATGTTAGAGGAATCAAATCTGAAAGAAATTGAAGTAAGTCAAGGAGATGAGTCTGTAAGAATATCAAAGCAATCTGATGATATTAAAATTGCAAAAGATAATAATTCTCAGGATAGTACAGATTAGATACAAGCAAAAATATAGCTACATCATAAAGTAACAATAAAAATGAGTTCAAATTATAACCCTCAGTCAATTGAAAAAGATGTCCAAGAAAGGTGGGATAAACAAAACAAATATGTCACTAAGGTTGATGAAAGAGAGAAATATTATTGTTTATCAATGTTTCCATACCCTTCTGGAAAACTTCACATGGGGCACGTTAGAAACTACACCATTGGAGATGTAATTTCTCGATATAAAAGAATGAGAAATTTTAATGTATTTCAACCCATGGGCTGGGATGCATTTGGGTTACCAGCAGAAAATGCAGCTATTGCAAATAAAGTAAGTCCAAAAGAATGGACAAATCAAAATATAGAGAATATGAAAGTTCAACTTAAATCTCTTGGGTTAAGTTATGACTGGTCAAAAGAATTAAAAACCTGTGAACCAAATTATTATAAATGGGAGCAACTTATATTTAAAAAATTGTTTGATGCTGGCTTAGTTTATAGAAAAAAATCTTTAGTCAACTGGGATCCTGTTGATCAAACAGTTTTAGCAAATGAACAAGTAATTGATGGGAAAGGATGGAGATCAGGTGCCCAGATAGAAATTAAAGAGATCGAACAATGGTTTATAAAAATCACTAACTATGCAGAAGAGCTTCTTGATTCATTAGAAAATCTTGATTGGCCTGAGAATGTTAAAAGAATGCAAAGAAATTGGATTGGTAAATCCAATGGTGCAGAAGTTAAGTACAAGATAGATGATTCTAAAGAATTTCTGACCACTTTCTCTACAAGACCAGATACTATATTTGGAGTTTCCTTTCTTGCTATTTCTCCAAATCATTCGCTTGCAATTAACTTGGCAAAAAGCAATAAGGAGATATTTGAATTTTTAGAAAAATGTAAAGAGATTAAAGCTGCGGAGGCAGATATTGCCAAAGCAGATAAGCTGGGAATAGATACCAACATAAAAGTTGTTCATCCTTTAACAGGTAAAAAAATTCCTGTATGGATTGGGAATTTTGTTTTGCTAGAATACGGCACTGGCGTTGTCATGGGAGTACCTGCTCATGACGCTCGAGATCATGAATTTGCAACTAAATATAATTTGGACATTAAGCAAGTAATTGAAGCTGATATTAATGACCTTCCAATTTTACAAAAAGGAAAACTTATAAATTCAAAAAATTTTAATGGGATGTCATCTAATAGCGCATCAAAGAAAATAGTAAATGAGCTTACAAAATTAGAATTGGGTGAAGAACTAATACAATTTAGGTTAAGAGATTGGGGTGTAAGTAGACAAAGATATTGGGGTTGTCCAATTCCTGTTATATATGATGACGATGTTCCAAGTGTCATAGATGAAAAGGATATGCCTGTTGAACTTCCGGAATTAAAAGAGGGTGAGCCTCCAATTCCGTTAAGTCAAAATGAAAAATTTTTAACATCAAAAGAGGGTCTTAGAAGAGAAAGTGATACTTTTGATACTTTTATGGACTCTTCATGGTATTACGCTAGATTTACATCAGCGGATAATGAAGATGAGATATTTGATGAAAACACTAAATATTGGCTCCCAGTAGATCTCTATATTGGTGGAATTGAACACGCTATATTGCATCTCTTATATTCAAGGTTTTTTCATAAAGCTTTAAGGGATATTGGTTTAGTCGAAGGCGATGAACCATTTAAGAGACTATTAACTCAAGGAATGGTATTAAAAGATGGTGCAAAAATGTCCAAATCAAAAGGTAATACAGTCGACCCTCAACCATATATTGAAAAATATGGGGCTGATACTGTTAGGCTTTATATGATGTTCACATCTCCCCCAGAGCAAAGTCTTGAATGGAGTGAATCCTCTGTAGAGGGTTCAGCTAGATTTCTAAAAAAAGTATGGAATCTAATTAGTGCAAGAAAATATAGCAAATTAGATGGTCAATTTGATTTTTCTAAAGAGGAGCTTGCTTTAAGAAGGAAATCTCATGCAACATTAAAAAAAGTAGAAAACGATTATGAGGTGAGATTTTCTTTCAACACAGCAATTGCAGGAATAATGGAATTATTGAATTCTATACCTGAAGATTTTAAAGATTCTAAAACGTCTGATTCAAAAAAATATTGCCTTGA
>CEQY01396403.1_pt1 | contig 19487 bp, 20 predicted proteins | sample 361391 | NCBI WGS metagenome assembly CEQY01 (sample SAMEA2621075, study PRJEB7988) | marine metagenome | isolation source: saline water (ENVO:00002010), including | reverse complement strand
ACAAAAAATATACTTTTTAAGGCTCTCTGAGGGGGAGAAGACGAGATATCTTACCTCTCGAGGAATTATTGATACGAAACAAAGAGCTGATATTGCAGCTTACTCACCCAGGGCGAGTAATTTCTATCAAGCGGCGATTGCAGCTCCAAGTGCCCAGAATTATATGCCTAGGGTTAATGATATTGCTCTTGGGATGACAAAAGATGATGTTGTGCAAAACTGGGGACAGCCTGAGCGCAGGGAGGTTGCTGGTGATCCAAACCTTCAAAATGAGCGTTGGGCTTACCGTAAAGCTGGCTCGGTTAAGTATATTTATTTTGAGTCAGGTCGAGTTGAGGGTTGGACAGAGCATTAATTGCGGATAAAACGTATTAATTTTATTCAAAAAGTTGTACATTCTATGTATTTTTAAATCGAAAATTTAGGATTCATTATGGATGTTACACTTGACTTTGAAAAACCAATTCATGAACTAGAAAATCAAATCAAAGAGCTTAAAGAAGCAAACTCTAAATCAGATTTAGATATTTCAAAAGAAATTAAGGCTCTTCAAGATAAAGTCGATTTTTTATTAAAAGAGATTTATGAGAACCTTGATCCATGGGAGAGAGTTCAATTATCTCGTCACCCTAAAAGACCTCATACAATTGATTACATCAACCATATGGTTGAGGACTTCCATGAGCTTCATGGAGATCGATATTACAGCGATGATGCCGCGATGATTTGTGGTTTTGGCTACATCGAAGGTCAAAAGGTCGCTGTGGTTGGAATTGAAAAAGGTAGAAAAACCCAAGATAAAATTAAAAGAAATTTTGGAATGGCCAGGCCTGAAGGCTATCGTAAAGCGATTAGAATTATGAAAATGGCTGCGCAGTTTAATATTCCTATTGTCACTTTTGTGGATACCCCAGGGGCTTATCCCGGAATAGGTGCAGAAGAAAGAGGTCAAGCGCAAGCGATTGCAGCGAATTTAGAAGAGCTCTTTGCGGTAGATGTTCCTATCGTGTCAGTAGTTATAGGTGAAGGTGGATCTGGAGGTGCTTTAGGGATAGCGATTGCTGATAAGGTTCATATGATGGAGTACTCTGTTTATTCTGTTATCTCTCCTGAGTCATGTGCTTCCATTCTGTGGTCTGATCCGAAAAGAGCGGAGCAGGCGGCAAACTCTTTAAAGCTTGATCCTAATCAAGCAAAAGAGCTCAAAATTATTGATGAGATCATTCCTGAGCCAGTTGGAGGTGCCCATAGAGATATTGAGGCTGCAGCTAAGGCCATAGGTGAACAAATCGCAAAAGATCTTGCTCATCTCTCGCAACTCAAAAAAGAAGAGTTATTGGAAATGCGCTATCAAAAGTTTAGAAATATGGGGAATCAGACAATCCACAAAGAGGGGGATGTATAATGCCTTCTCAATCAATGACAGGATTTGGAAGAGGCGAAGCTCATAATGACAATTATACTCTTGTGGTAGAAATAAAAGCAGTTAATCATAGATTTAAAGATATTCGTTTTAAGATGGGTTCCGTATTTAATGCGAAGGAAATTGAACTCAGAAAACAAATGGAAAAAAAGTTCTCTCGAGGAAGTTTTGATATTTATGTGAATTATAAAAAAAATCAAAATGCTACTGAGAAATTTGAGATTGATTATAAAAAAGTAAATCTTTTTATCAATGAGCTAAAAAACGAAATTGAAGATGGAGATATTCAGTTTCATGTGAATCCAACAGAGTTTCTTCGCTCTGATTTTTATAGGGAAGATGAGACAAAAGAAGACCAGCTTCAATCTCTACTTGAAAGTGCCTTTCATGATGCTTGTCATGAGCTGGAGAAAAGCCGTTGTGAAGAAGGAAAAGGGCTTCTTGAAAAACTTGAAGAACATAAGGCTCAATATGAAAAAGCTTATTCCCAAATCTTACCCCTTAAAAATGAATATCAACCAAAACTAAAAGAAAAGCTTCTCAAAAAATTTGAGGCAGAAGCAAACGATTTAAAAATTGAAGAATCAAGATTTTTACAAGAAGTGATTTATTACTTAGAAAAATTAGATATCGATGAAGAGATTAATAGGATTCAGATTCATTTGAATAAACTGAATAGCCTCATTCACTCTAATGAATCAGAAGTGGGGAGACAAATAGATTTTATTATTCAGGAACTCAACAGAGAAACAAATACGATTGGTTCAAAATCTGGAGCAAATGATATTTCTGAACTTGTTGTTCAGATGAAGGTTCAGATTGAAAAAATCAGAGAGCAGGCTTTAAATTTACAATAAGGAATGAAGTGGAAAGAGGAAAAATTCTAGTTATTGTTGCCCCGTCCGGAACAGGTAAATCAACATTGATTGATAAACTCCTCGTGGACTTCCCTCATATCAAATGGTCGGTTTCTTATACGACAAGGCCCATGCGTGAAGGTGAAATTAACGGCAAAGATTATTTTTTTGTGAACGAAAAAGAATTTCTCCGTATGAAAGAGAATGATGAGTTTGTAGAATGGGCAGAAGTTCATTCGAACTACTATGGAACTCATAAAGGCTTTATCAATGACGGTCTAAAAAATGGAGATATATTACTTTTTGATGTCGATGTGCAAGGGTGTGATTCCTTTAAGGATATTTACGGTGAAGAAGCTCAGATTATTTTCATCGAACCTCCAAGTCTTGAACATCTTGAACAACGTTTAAGAAAAAGAGGAACGGAGTCTAATCGAGTCATACAAGAAAGATTGAATAACGCAAAAAGAGAAATAGAACGAAAAGACGACTTTGATTATAAAGTTGTTAATGATGATTTTGAAGGTGCTTACTTAAATTTAAAAGCAGTCGTCAAAGAGATTTTGGAGAGTTAGTGGATTACCATCGCCTCGATTTCTCCCATGAGGGAGATTTAACCATTGAAGAAATTAAAAGAAGAGTTAAGGCTGGGAACCCCGACGCTAATACCGATAATTTAGTTAAAGCTTTCGAGTTTGCTCATCATCACCATATCAATCAAAAAAGAAGTTCTGGGGAACCTTATATCATTCACCCCATGAATGTTGCCGCAACTTTAATCAAACTCAAGATGGATCTTCCCAGTATTTGTGGAGGACTTCTTCACGATGTGGTTGAAGATTGTGATGTGAGTGAAGAAGAGATTAGAGAAACGTTTGGGGACGATATTGCTAATATTGTTATTGGATGCACCAAAATCTCTAAAATAAAATTTAAAACCAAAGAAGAGTCACAAGCTGAAAACTTTAGAAAGATGGTTGTGGCCATGGCTAAAGATATCCGAGTGATCATCGTTAAGTTGGCTGATCGCATGCATAATATGCTGACTCTTCAATATGTCTCTAAAGAAAAACAAGTTAAAAAAGCCCAAGAAACTCTGGATATCTATGTGCCCTTGGCAAGTCGGCTAGGTATTAACTCTGTTAAAAGTGAACTGGAAGATCTATGTTTGAGATTTCTTCATCCGGAAGTTTATTATAGATTAGCTGAAAAAATCGCGATGAAAAAATCGGAACGGGATCAATACATTCGCGAAACTGTTGAGAATATCGAAGAAAAACTTTCAGAATATTCTGTTCACGCAGAAGTCTATGGGCGCTCTAAGCACTTTTACAGTATCTATAAAAAAATGCACAACCGTGGGGTTGATTACGAGCAAATTCAGGATCTATTAGCATTCAGAATTATCGTAGGAAATATAACCGAGTGTTATAAATGCCTAGGGATTATACATTCCTCTTACACTCCTGTGCCTGGACGATTTAAAGACTATATTGCCATCCCTAAAGTCAATGACTATCAAAGTTTACATACAACGGTCATTGGTCCCAAAGCTGAGCGAATTGAAATACAAATTCGTACCCAAGAAATGCACGAAATTGCTGAGACGGGAGTTGCAGCTCATTGGATGTATAAGGAAAATAAGAAAAGCAAAAACAAACTCAAGTGGGTTGAAGAACTCATGGAATATAATAATGAGATTCAAACGAGCTCCGAATTTATGGATGCTGTTAAAAATGATCTTGAGATCAGTGGGATTTTCGTTTTCACACCTACTGGAGATGTTAAAGAACTCAAATATGGAGCCACCCCCCTCGACTTCGCTTATGCCGTTCATACTGATGTAGGAAATAAATGTGTGGGAGCGAAAGTCAATGGCAAGATGGTTCCTCTCAAACATAGATTAAAATCCGGTGATACCGTAGAGGTCTTAACCAGTAAGACTCAAGAACCTAGTAAAGACTGGTTAAAAATAGTTAAAACATCTAGGGCCAGAACTAAAATCAAGCAGCATCTCTTGAAAGTAGAGAGAGAGAAAAATAAAACCATTGGTGAGCAGATGCTTGAAAAGGCGCTTAAAACCTACGGCACCAATATAAAAACCCTTGAGAAGAAAAAAGAGTTTAAAAAAGCCTATGATCAGCTGAATGTTAAAAATCTTGAAGAACTTGTGCTTCATTTGGGTTCAGGTCGCTTCAGTGTGAGACAGATTCTCGAGCATATAGCTTCCATCGATACCACATCTGAAGATGAGCTAACAAAAGAAAACAAAAATAAAGAATTTGATAGCTTATATAAACAATTAAGTTCATCAGCAAAGAAAACATCTAATAAGGATAATGCCGTTATTGTTGATGGCCTCGATGATATCATGGTGAGAATGGGGAAATGTTGTAACCCTATTCCAGGTGACCCCATTATAGGTTTTATCACTCGTGGACGAGGAGTCACAGTTCACACTAAAGTTTGTCAGCGAGTGAATGAGATTGAAGACACCCGTAAAATTTTTGTGGAATGGAATGATGATTACTCCTTTAGACATCCTGTCAGCGTGCGGGTGATCACTCACGATAGACCGGGGATACTTTCCAGAATCACCAATAATATTCACGGGCATGGAACAAATATTAAATCGGCCATCGCCAAGTCACTTCCGGACATGAAAGGAAGCTTCTTATTTGAGATTGAGGTCAAAGATTATTCAGAATACCTTAAGGTTGTTTCTCTGATTGAAGCGATGGAAGAGGTTATATCTGTTAATAGAGCTTAAAAAGCTTTTCTTTATGCGTTAATTTTGAAATAATTTTCGTATGAAAACATTTATTCTCGGCCTCCTTGTTATTTTAATTCCAACGACTTACGCAGAAGACCAATTTCTCGAATTTGGAGATAAGACTTTTGCTTCGGAAAAACTCAATAAATCTAAATGGTATTTCAAGCTGGGTGCAGATTATATGGAGTATATCTCTTCTTTGCCTGAGTATGATGGGATAAATGAAGATATTGAAGAAGATCAAAAAGAATACGTCACAGGTCTTGGTTTGGCCTTTGGTAGAGACCTCTATTTTGGTGGAGGTGTTTCGGCGAATCTTGGAATCTCTGGATCTTATTGGAAAACACTGCAAGAAGACGTGGGCAAAGCTACGGAGGATTTTGACTTTGATGCCGCCAACTACCGTCGCAGCCACTCTATTGCGCAATTAGAAGTTCATCTCGGTCTCAACTACCTTTTTCAGGTCACTGAATCTGTCTATTTACAGCCATTTGTGGAAGGGGCTGCTGGAGCGGGTACTGCTAGGGTGGAAAGAGAGTACGAACGAGTAGAGATAGAAGCTGGAAATGATGAGTATTTTGATTATGTGACTGAAGAAATTTTTACAACCGCGCGTGCGAGCTTAGGCTTGAATGTGATAAGTTTTAACGGACTTATGAGCTATTTTAAAGTGAGTTCCATAATTTATACTGTGAGTGAGAGAGAAACAACTGGTGACTCAAAGCTGGCAGGGAGTGATACTATTACGACGTTCGATGAGAAAGAAGAGGATCTCGCAGACACCAACACGGTGCTGATGGCTTCTGTTGGAATTGGATATATGTTTTAATGAAATGTTTCTTAGGCCTCCTTCCATTTTTAATTCTCGGAGCCTGTAAAACAGGGGAAGAGAAATATCTCTACGATGAGAATTCACCCAATATCGATGATATTCGCCAATATGCTCAGGCAGAGTGTATACGGGAGGCTACATTTTTTTCTAAGTTTGACAGTGTTTCTGAATTTGATGATGCCGCTTATGAAGTAGGGGATATATATAAAATATCACAAGATGATAATTCAGCGACTATTATCTACGCGAAAATTATTGAAAAAAATGCGACTGATGTACGCATTGCCTTTAACTCCACTACCAGCTCTTATAAAAAGTATGTTGTTTATGAAGAATCAGATCATGAAGATTTAGGTTCTTTTTTAGAAGGGGTTGTTTGTGACAGTAATTATGAGGACTACTTTCCAAGTGCCTCTGGACTTACAAGTAGCACTTTGAAGTTTGTATGGAAAAGAGAGACTATTGAAACAGCTGATAGTGATGATGATGATGATGATATCGCCGACGCCTACCACATTTCAGAGCAGACCTTATCTGTGAATATAAATTACCCCAGCTTTTTCTATTTCTATAACGGATCAAAAGTTCATAAATATGATATTGATGATACTGATGATGAAAATAAGGAATTAGTGAAAACAAGTAAGATCACTATAGAGTCTATCTCTGCAAGTGATTGTACTTCTTCAGCTTGTGACTTTAGTCATACAACACCATTGTGCAATATCGTGGTGGATCCAGATGGCTATAAGCAGACAAACTACTCAGCTAAGGCATTTACTACTGATAACACTTCTGCATGTAACTTTCTCTTATCGGATGGCTTTTAGCTTATCTGCTCACGATCCCAAAAGAGTAAAAATGTTGTGGTTTTAAAATACTTATAAACTTCTTTCATGAGCTTTTTGATATTTTCCCACTGGCGATAATCGGTTTCAATGCTTTCATAATAAATTTCTAACTCAGGATCATCGTTAAGCGCTTGCATGATCTGAGAGATACGAAACATATGATAATCATTGGAAATGATAAGAAGGTTGTTATTTTGTTTTAAGGTTTTGAGAAACCTGAGTGTGTAGAGACCATTTTCTATGGTGTTACGGGCCAGGTAATCAATTTCAATATGGTGGCTTTCTTCATCGAGATACTCATCAACTGAAATCGCCCGGCCTTGGCGGTGAAGAAGAGTTTTAAGGGAGTTTTTTGCATAAACCCCCGTGATAAATACTTTGGCTGAAGGGTAGGACTCCGCTTTTTTGAGAGTATAGTCGATGCGCCCACTATCTCCTGTAAAAACGGCGATGACGTCTGGTGAGCGCTGGAAAAAAGCCAGCTCTGTGCGCTCATTTTGGTTTTGAGCAAAAATGGGCAGGTAAACGCACATGAGAGCGAAGACCACACAGCCTGCGAAACCAATAAAGAGAATTGAGCGCAGCACTCTTTTAGAACGGGTTTGTTTTGTCTCAAAGACGTATTTTTTATAAAACAAATTTAACCTTTTGCGGCCATCACTTCAATTTCAACCACGGCACCTTTTGGTAGGGCCGGAACTTCCACACAGCTTCTTGCTGGGTATGGATCTTTGAAATATTCAGTATAGGCTTCATTAACATAATTAAAGTTGCCTAGGTCTGTGACAAAAATAGTTGTCTTGATAATATTCTCTCTGGTGAGTGAGCAAGCTTCCAAAAGCCCATCCACGTTTTTCAAAATTTGAGCGAGTTGGGCGGTAAATCCCTCTTGGAGTTGAGATGTTTTGGGATCAATACCGATTTGCCCTGAAAAATAATAGACGCCATTATGTTCTACACCTTGGGAATAAGTTCCTACCGCTGCAGGGGCGAGGTCTGTTTTTATAATATTCTTTTGAAAACTCATGAGTTCTCCTTTCTTAATTCTGATATTAATGCCGTTAAATGAGTCATGTTTACAATTTCTTCTACCGTTGATGTTCTTTGAACGATATTAGCTGCAAAATCAAGTGGAGCGATAATGGGTCCAATAGGGGTACAATCACTCAATTGACTTAAGAGTTTGTAACTTATATTTGCCGATTGAAGATCTGGAAAAATAAGAATATCAGCACTTCTTTTTAAATCAGAAAATTTAAAAAGATTTTTGATGATATCTTCATTAACTGCGACGTCCGCTTGCATCTCTCCATCAAGCATGACATCTGGCATTTTCTTTTTAGAGAGCTCCACAGCTTTTTTCACCCTAAGAGCATCATCAGTTGTATTGGAACCAAAGTTTGAGTAACTTAAAAATGCAACAGAGGGTTCACTTTGAATAAGACTGCGATACATCTCAACCGCATGTGAAGCGATCTCACTCAAATCTTCTGAACTCGGGTTCATGTTGACCGTACAGTCAGCAAGCATTAGCACTCTATTTCTAAAAACAAGAATGATGATCCCGGCAGCTTTTTTATTAGCCCCTGGACCTAAGACTCTCATCATTGGCTTAAAACAATCCGGGTAGTTTTGAGTTGCACCGGTGATCATACCATGAGCATGACCTTGTTTGACCATCATGGAGCCAAAGTAGTTGCCTCTTCTAATAAGGTCCTCTGACAGAGAGAGAGTCGCTCCCTTTCTTTTTCTTTCGTGATGATACATATGATAATAGTCTTTAAAATGCTCACTCTCACTTGGCCGGATAATTTGAATATTATCTTTGAGGAAACTGAGCCCTAGCTTTTCCATACGCTCTTCAATCACATCTTTTTGTCCTAAGAGAATAGGTTCGATTTTTCCCTCTTCATAGAGAATACTGACTGCTCTGAGAATCCGCGTGTTGTTACCTTCAGCAAAAACAATTTTCTTTTTATCTTTTCTTGAAAGTCTAGAACGGATGGAGCGCATAAAAGAAGCAGACTGTCCGAGACGAGCTTCAAGTTCGAGAGCATATTGATGAAAATCCTCAATCTTTTTTCTCGCCACTCCACTGTCACAAGCAGCTTTTGCAACTGCGGTTGAGACGCGAGTGAGAACTCGTTTATCAAAAGGTTTTGGAATCAAATAGTTTTTACCAAAAGAAAAATCTTCGCCACCATAAGCTCTTTTCACATTCTCAGGAACTTCTTCTTTCGCTAAGTTTGCGATGGCATAAGCAGCAGCAATTTTCATCTCTTCATTTATTTTAGTTGCTCTTACATCCAGTGCTCCTCTAAAGATAAAGGGGAAACCTAGAACATTATTCACTTGGTTCGGGTAATCTGAGCGACCGGTGGCCATGATGGCGTCATCACGAACTTCTGCCACTTCCTCTGGGAGAATTTCTGGATCAGGATTGGCCATGGCAAAAATAATGGGGTTCTTGGCCATCGACTTGACCATATCCTTAGTCATTACACCTTTAGCTGAACAACCCATAAAGGCATCTGCACCTTCAAGGGCATCTGCAAGTGTTCTCTTTTTTGTATCGACAGCAAACATTTCTTTGTATTTATTCATCCCCGCGTCTCGGCCTTGGTAGATCACACCCTTGGAGTCACACATATATAGATTTTTTGGTTGAATGCCTAAAGTATAATAAAGTTTCGCAATGGCCATAGCAGCAGCCCCCGCTCCACTAAAGACAACAGTTGTTTCTTCATATTTTCTACCGGTGAGTTCCATGGCATTGATGAATCCTGCCGCAGAGATAATCGCTGTCCCATGTTGATCATCATGAAAAACAGGAATATCCATGATTTCTTTTAGTCTTTCTTCTACTTCAAAACATTCAGGAGCTTTAATATCTTCTAGGTTGATACCTCCGAAAGTTGGTTCAAGTGCTTTGATAGCAGATACCATTTCGTCAACGCTCTCAGCATTTATTTCGATATCAAAAACATCGACATCAGCGAATCTCTTAAAAAGAATTCCTTTACCTTCCATAACCGGCTTACTCGCAAGCGGTCCTATATTTCCTAACCCCAATACTGCAGAGCCATTACTAATAACGGCCACTAAATTTCCTTTGGCAGTATATTTAAAAACGTCGGCAGGATTTTTAGCAATTTCCAAACAGGGTTGTGCCACCCCTGGAGAGTAAGCCAGGGCCAAATCTCTTGCAGTGATACATGGTTTTGATGGGAGGACTTCTATTTTTCCAGGTCTTCCACGTGAATGATAGTCTAGAGCAGCTTGTTTTGTATTTTCTTTCAAAACTTATCCTTTTGCTTAAAATTATTTAGCTAGTATTCTAACAGATTGCGTAGTGTCAATGCTTGGATAATTGAGAATTATTCACATAAATATTTAATAAATTTATCTATGCTTGAGTAAAGGTCTTGTTTACTTGATTCATTGGAGATGACGTAGTCACTCATTTCTTTTTTTTGGTTAATGGGAAGTTGGTGGGAGATAACTTTTTGGGCAACTTCAGGTGAGCATTGGTCCCTTGCGATCACGCGCTCGATTTGTATATTTTGAGGTGCATAAACGAGCACGGATAAATCAAATTGATGGGCCAAGTTTTTCTCAAAAAGAAGTGGTATGTCATAAATAAGAAAATCAGCTCTCTTCCAGTCCTGTCGACTTAATTCTCTTTGAAACATGGCCGGGAGTTCATTATAGAGAAGTGTTTCCAAATCTTTTTGCAGATCTTTATCGGTGAAAAATTTCTCCCGTAAAAGCTTGAAGTTGACGACCTGCTGCTCAATCACTTCAGGAACCCTTTGGGATAAAAACTTTAATGTCGATGGTAATTGATAGATATTTTTAATTAATGCATCTGCGTCAATAAGATTAAGCCCTCGACTTCTTAAATATTGGGCCACTGTAGACTTCCCAGTTGCAATACCCCCTGTCAGTCCAATTATTGGAACGTTGCAGCGATGAAGCCTTTGTTCGGGACTGAGTCGAATATGGATATTATTGAGAATATGCATACTTAGTTGTAGTATTAGCTAGAAAAATAATAATGTACAGCGGAGAAAAAGTTCATGAAAGGTCATACTTATATTTCCAATCCCGTCGATGAAAAAGGTTATGTGGAGTGGAATGATACTGAAAATGAAACCTGGTCAAAACTTATTCATCGACAAAAAGACATTATTCAAGGGAGAGCTTGTCAGCAATACCTAGATGGGCTTGATATTCTAAACTTTCCCGATGATCGAGTACCACAAATTCCTGACATAAATAAAGTTTTGGATAAGTGCACAGGTTGGGGGGTCGCTCCGGTCCCTGCCATCATTCAGCCGGCAGCATTTTTTGATCTTCTAGCGAATAAAAGATTTCCTGCGGCGACATTCATTCGAACCCCAGAAGAAATGGATTATCTACAAGAGCCAGATATTTTTCATGAGGTTTATGGGCACACGCCTTTGCTCACCAACCAAGCTTATGCAGATTTTATGGAGACTTTTGGACAAATTGCTCTTAAGGCAGACCCTAAAGATAGAAGACGGTTGTTTAGGCTTTTTTGGTTTACCATTGAATTCGGTTTGGTGAAAACAGATCAAGGTCTTAGGGCCTATGGAGGGGGGATTCTTTCTTCGATCGGTGAAACTCAATATTGCTTAACTGATGAGCCAGAGACAACTCCTTTTGATATTTTAGAAGTGCTAAGAACTCCTTATAGAATTGATATTATGCAGCCTCTCTATTTTGTTTTAGAAGATTTTGATCGTTTGTTTACGATACTGGATGCAGATGTTTTAGGAATTCTTGCGAAAGCTAAAGAGATGGGGGATCTTCCTCCAAAATTCCCACCTAAAGAGAGTCAGGTCAAAAGTTTAGATGATGAAGACGAGAATGGAGCGATGAGATGTTAGATATAAAAAAAGAAATGAATGAACTAAATACTGATTGGAAATTGATTGATAATAAAAAACTTCAAAGAATATTTTCTTTTAAAGGATTTTTAAAGACGATGTCATTTGTAAATGCAGTGGCTTGGGAAGCGAACCGGCTTATGCATCATCCTGATATGGAAGTCAGTTTTAATAAATGTGTGATCAATATAACAACCCATGATGAAGGTAATACTCTCACTGAAAAAGACTTTCAACTGGCTAAGCATATAGACCAACTACAAAGCTAATATGATTATAAGAATTGTTTCTCCGGATGGAGGCAAAGATGAATTTGAGCTATTTGACGATATTATTACCATCGGGCGTGGGAAGAACTGTGACATTGTTCTCGCTGATGATCATATTTCTCGTAAACATCTTGAAATAAAAAATATTGGTGGCTTAGTTTATATCAAAGATCTGACTCTCTCTAATTGGGTTTCTTATAATGATGAAAAATTACCTAAAGAATTAGATGTTCAATATTACGACTTTGCACCTCTGCTTTTACCGGGAAATTATCAGGTGGAGATTGATGCCGATTCAGGCAATCTCGATATGAGTTCATCAGGTCATAAAATGGATATCATGCAAGATGATTTAAAACCTGTGAGTATGGCCGTGAATACTCATTCCGCTAAACTTAAAGAATTTGCTGATCTTGAAAAAGAAAAGATCGCAAAAGAAAAAAATAAAAAACAGGCAAGATCGCTTAAAGAAAAAAAGAAAAAGAAGAATAAAAATGAACTGATGGTTTTTATTCTGATAACTTTAGGGGCTATTGGCTATGTCGTTTACGAGTCTGTCATTAATGTTCACAATCCAGCCCCACCCAAACTAAAAAAAATAAAAAAAGTCATTCCCTCAGAAAGACTGAAACCAATCACTCCTCCCAAGGTGGAAGAAAGTGAGCCTGAGACAACGTCAGAGGTTAATCAAAAAACACCACCTAGCTTACTCCTTGGTAAGAAATGTCAGTCTCCTATTGAGAAAGCTCTCTGTCAGGTGATCTTTAAAAATCTTTCAGAGTTTGAAGGGGTTAAAGAAAGTGATTATGTGTTACATGTTTATAAAAACTTATTGAATACCGCTGTTGAATTGTTTGGAGACATCAAAACGGTGAGTGAATTAGCAGTTAAAAATAAAAATATGACTAAAGCGATAGCTGGACAATATATCATATTGCCAAGTTTCCTAGAGGCTGCAGAAAAAAATAATAAGTCTTTTATAGAAATACATTTGTTTAATAAGACGGCAGAAGGACCTGAGGTTGTACATACTTTTGAAGTAGATGTGACTGATTATAGAAAGTTTGACGCTGAAGATTATCCAAAAGCTTATGAATTAATAAAAAACAAAGATTTCTCTTATTTTGATAAAGAGTTATCTGAGCATATCAAAGTGAAGAAAAAATGAGAGAAGTTGATGTCGCCATTATTGGTGCTGGTTCCGCTGGTTTATCCGCAAGAAGAGAAGTCGCCAAAAAAACTGATAACTATGTCGTAATAGATCCAGGTATTTTAGGCACCACATGTGCTCGGGTAGGCTGTATGCCATCTAAGGTGCTCATCCAAGCTGCCAATGATTATCATCGCAGATTTAAGTTTAAAGAACAGGGAATCATAGGGAGTGAGCAATTAAGTGTTGATCATAAACAAACGATGAAACATGTACGCTCTCTGAGGGATCGTTTTGTCAGAGGTGTTACGGAAAGCATGGATGACTGGAGTGAGAAACTTATTCGCAAGCATGCGCGGTTTATTGAACCACATACCTTAGAGTGCGAAGATGAAAAAATTAAAGCAAAGAAAATTATTATTGCAACCGGCTCCAAACCCCACGTGCCCCAGCAGTTTAAATCCTTTGAAAACTTCTTAATAACGACAGATGATATTTTTGAGCTCGAAGATCTGCCAAAAAGAGTGCTTGTTCTCGGGTTGGGAGTTATTGGTGTCGAACTTGGACAGGCCCTCCATCGTTTAGGTGTCGAGGTCTATGGAGTGAATCGTTCTCGCAGAGTTGCTGGTATTACAGACCCTGTACTCAACGACTATACAATTAAAAAATTAAGTGAGGAACTTTCGCTTTTTTTCGGAGGAGTCGAAAAACTTGAAAAGAAAGGGGACTCTCTTCTCGTCACTTTAAAAGATAAAACGGTAGAAGTTGATAAAGTCCTTATTGCTTCGGGGAGAAAATCTAATATCGCTAGCTTGAACCTAGAGAGCATTGGAATTGACTGTAAAGTTGATAATGTTCCACAGATAGATGAATGTACTTTTCAACTTCAAAAACACCCTCATATTTTTCTTACTGGAGATGCGACGGGAGAAAATCAAATACTCCATGAAGCCAGCGATGAAGGGAAAATAGCAGGATATAATTGCGTTCATGATATTATTGAGTTTAAAACAAGAACTCCACTTCTTATTGCATTTTCTGATCCCAATATAGCCGTGGCTGGTGCTAGTTATAAAGAGCTCTTTGATAAAAAAATTAACTTTGCTATAGGTGAAGTCAGTTTTGAAGGTCAAGGGAGAAGCATTGTGAAGCTCAAAGAAAAAGGCTTGCTCCGAATCTATGGAGGTCAGAACGGCGAAATTTTAGGAGCTGAAATGTTTGGACCAGATTGTGAGCATATTGCACATTTACTCAGCTGGGTGATTGATCGCAAGCTCAATGTTCTTCAAGTTCTGGCCATGCCTTTTTATCATCCAGTGGTTGAAGAAGGTTTGAGAACAGCTCTTAGGGATTTGAGATCTAAACTTGAAATCGATGTGCCTGAACTTGAAATTATGCCCCTTTTAGGAGAATAAAATGATGAGTATTTGGCACAGTGAAGTGGATATAAAAAAAATCAATGAAATGAATGAAAACACCATGGTGAAACACTGTGATATTGAAATCACTCGTATTACCGATGGCTCACTTGAAGGCCAGATGATTGTCAGTGATAAAATCAAACAGCCTTTTGGAATCGTTCATGGGGGAGCAAACTGTGTACTCGCTGAAACTCTGGGATCTATAGCTGCAAACTTAACTTGTGACCCTCAGCAAGCCCATGCCGTTGGACTTAGTATCACAACCAATCATGTGAAAGCTGTTCGCAATGGTATCATTACGGGGATTGCCAAGCCTGTTCATCTCGGTGGAAAAATTCAAGTTTGGGATATCACCACTTTTAATAATAAAGATCAAATTACTTCCAAGACTAGTCTCACCATGGCCATCATCGCTAGGCTTAATGAAAGTCAACAATAATAGGTCTATGATCTGAAGGGTAGCCCTCCAAAAAAGATGAGGTGTCTATGGTTATTTGGGTGGGAGTCAGGCCAAGCTCAGGGTCATAGAGAATATGTTCGACGATACAATCGGGAAACATTTTTCCTTTACGCCTATAACAAACTTGTTTGTTATCTAAATTTTGAGACAGATCCTTTAGTTTCATTTGAAGATTAAAAACTGAATTTAGCTTCTTAGTTAAATGAGAGAATGCAGGCATGTCCATCGTGATATTTGTGTCCCCAGCAAAAAGAATAGGCTGATCAAATCTCTCAATCAGTTGAGTAAACATTTTGGCAGATCCATTTAAGTTTTGAATCAAGTTATCAAAATGAGAGCCTATGAAAATAAATTTTTGTTTTGATTTTCGATTCATCAGTTTGGCCCATATCAAAATACGGGGAAGAGCAGGACGCCAGCCGAATTGAAATTCTTCTGGCTGAGGACCCATCCAAAAGTGTCCCTGCTCTAACACTTTAAACTTGTCAGTGTTAATGACTAGTACACTATCTGTATAATTGATGAAACCTTGATGATGAATGGCTTTTAAATGGGGTGAGTCTTTGAGTAGAAAATTTAGATGTGAGCTCGTCCTAAGTTCTTGGAGAGAAATGAGGTCTGGTTGATGGTTCAAAAGTATTTTTTTTATTGCCATCAGTCTTTGACTAAAAAGAGACAACTGAGAACCGCTGCATATATCACACATGGTGTTGAAATTCAGAACTCTCACTGCTGCATGAGAGAGCTGAGTGAATATAATAAGTACCCAGAATATTCGCATAAAATTAATATATAAATATTCTTGAAGTTAGACCAATAGAATAAAGGAGAGTGCTGTTGTCAAGTTCTTGCTAGAGCGCAACTTCATCGCTAGTATGAGCTCACTAAGGAGATTTTATGAAGTACCTACTTATGTTTTTATTTGTTACTAGTTCTGTCCATGCCATGGATATAAATGAATTTTTTGCTTCTGATGCAGCTCAAAGCATATGTGATGATTCTATGGAATTTTCATCAACATCAAGAAGAGAAGTTCTCAAGCAAGTCAAACAATTCGATCAGAGTATCTATTTTGTTTTTAATCATAATTCTCATAGTGAACTCAGAGTCTTCGATCTCAAAGCTCGTGGAGAGTACACTGTAAAAGTAGATCAAAATATAGTTGATATTGAGAAGTCGGGGGATCAACTTTATGTTCTCACAAAAAATTACCTTGAAATTCGTGAGAGTTATTTAGGACTTCTCAAAAAGAGAATCAGAACACTTCCTCAAAATTATCCTATGCAAAGGCATGGTCATGCAACTGGGCTAGTCGTTAAAAATAATAAAGCCTATATTTCTCATGGAGAAATGGGAGCAGTTATTTATGATCTCGATAAAGAAGTTTTTGAAAATATTTTCTTTCCTAGTTTAGAGCAACCTCACCCTGAGCACAGATCGAGTATGACTGATATCGCTTTTGATGGCAGTTTCTTCTATTTTAGTTTTGATAATATTACGAATGGTCAAAACGACAGAGCTTTTGAAGGGGTGATGATTTACGATTTAAATCAAAGACAAGTAGTAAAAACAATACCTGTTAAGCAAACTATGGAAGCTTATAGTGATCCCAGTCTTACCATTGATGGAGAAGATCTCTACGTCACTAATTGGTTTTTAAATTTTCGTCATAATATAAAGAAACTTATGTCGACAAGAACGAGATACATGCTTCCTGATCAAAGAATTTGGAAATATCCTGAAGGTAAAATTGTGGGGAAAGGATTTATTAAAAACAGTACTCTTTACGGTTGTTATTTTAATCATAGAAATAATCAACTTAAATCAGACTCTTTTAAACTAAAATAAAATATATCCAAAGGGAGCTTTGCCTAGCTCCCTTTAGCCAATATCATAAATTCATCAATTGATTTTTGTCTTTTTTGGTAAAGGGCCATAAAGTTTTGAAAACTCACAACTTCATCATGATCAAGCTGAATAAGAACTAAGCTTTTACCTTTCACGCTGTCTTCTGTTTCTAGAACTTTCCCTTCTAACATAAGTTCAACGCGACATTTGTTATATTCAAACACCACTTTTATTTCAATATTTTCATCTTTTGAGGGCTCATAGACATCAAGCATCTCTAGTTCGATAATTTTTTGAGTGAAGTCTTCTAGCTTACATTCAATATGAGGATAGTTTTCAGTCTGGATGTTGACATTAAGTTGACCCGAATCGAGATTTAAATTTTTTACCTCAGTTGTTTCTAGAATTTGATCGCGAAAATCATCATGAAACTCATCATTTTTGTTCACCTTCACTTCTAAAGCTTTCTTTTCTTTATCCGCTGCTATAACAATCTTTTCATCATGTTCTAAATTCTTGGAGCGTAATGTTCTTTCTATAAATCCAAGAATATCAAAACTCTGGCTATGGAGAGGAAAGAATTTTTTTATGCCGAGACCTTTCAATTTTTTGGCTTCATCACGCTCTAGCTCTTTAGAGATCACAACACCATTTAACATTTGTCCGTTTTGATCTAAATGTTTTTTTATCTCCGCAAACATATCCTCATAATCCTGTGACTCTTCAAAATAAAAGAAGATTTGAGCTTCAGGATTATTTTCTATAAAGGATAGGGTGCTTTCCACATTCTCACTGGATTTAAAACTCACGTACTCTGAATCCATGCTGACTATAATTTCATTCTTAAGCATGGAGCAATGAGGAAATTTGTGAAAAATAATTTCGTGCTTGTTTTTCATAGCTCTATTTTAACGGCCAACCTAAGTTTTTTGAGATTTTTTCTTAAGAAGGCTTAAGTGGTTGAAATTGAATTCTGAAGTAAATATTAAGTTAAGATGATCTAAATAAAACAGCGTCCACTTTGACGGTTTGCCACTAAAAAATGGCAAATGGCTAGTAATCGGTATTATTTATGTATTCAGGGGGAAGTGATTCTTGTGGTTCAGGTGCTGGCTCATAGTAATTATCTTCTTGATAAGCTAGTGGTTCTTGAGCTTCACTCGCTACATCTCTGTCATAATTATCCTGATTATAATCATCCCCAGCTTGATAATCATCAGCGTAAGTATCCTTCATATGACCCTGATCCCCTTGATTGTAGTCGTCATAGTCAACACGATCAGGCTCATCGGCAGGGTAGCTGTCTACCTGGTCATATTCATTGGAATAACCGTAGGGGTCCATTTCATCTGCAGCGTGAGAGATATTTCCCCCCAGCAGCACTGAGAAAGTTATAAAAAGGATAAAAGGAAGTTGCGTCTTATCTTTCATTCTATTATTTTAGTTTAAAACAATAAAATATCCAAATGTAGATCTGTAGGTTAATTATGCCATTTCCTAAAAAAATCTTAATGGTTGATCCAAGTTATTATAATGTCGAATATTCTATCAATCCTTTCATGCAAATGAATGAAAAAGTAGACCATGAAAAAGCATATGCTCAGTGGGAGATGATAAAAAATGCCTACCTAGCTCAGGGGCTGGAGGTTGAAATTCTAACTGGGGTGGAGGGATTACCGGATATGGTTTTTTGTGCCAATCCCTTTTTCTCCCACCCAAATGGAATTCTGATCAGTCAAATGAGGTTTGAACAAAGAGCAAAAGAATCTGAATTTTTTGCAAATTATTTTAAGGAAAAAGTTATCTTCCAGGCTAAGGAGAGCTTTGAAGGGAATGGAGACTTACTTTGGAATTATGAGACCATGGAGCTTTTTGGAGGCTTTGGGTTTAGAACGAAAGAGACAATTTATCCCCTCATTGAAAAAGCTCTAGGGCAGTCAATTGTTCAACTTGAACTGATCAGTGAAGATTACTATCACCTAGACACATGCTTATGTATCCTCAACGCACACACAGCTGCTATAGTAGAGAGTGCTTTTAGTGCCGAAAGCTTAGCTATTTTGAAGTCAAAGTTCTCTGACATTATTTATTTGGATGAGCGGGAAGCTAAAACTTCTCTTGCTGGAAATGCCCTCAGTATCGATGGGAGATGTGTCTTTGTAGAAAAAAATGCTCTTGAATTTCAAAAGCAGCTGAGTGCAAGAGATTTTAAGGTGTGTGTCTTTGATACCAGCGAGTATCTTAAATCTGGTGGCTCGATTTTCTGTATGAAAAACTTAATATTTTGAGATCCATTTTTTAATAAGCTCATCAATCTTCTTAGAACTGGTGCGGTACCAACCACGACTTTGATCTCTAAGCTTTTTATTTTTAGTTGAGTTTTCACTTGTCAGTTGATTTCTTCTTTTGTCGGCGGTCATAATGACAAAAGCCAGTTTTTTTCCTGATTTGGTAAGAATATACCCAGCAAGATTATTAATAAAATAGAGAGAACCTGTTTTTGCAAAAACATGATAGGCATACTCAGGGGAATGAAGTCTTTTTAACAGGCTTCCTGAATGTCCACTAATTGAGAGAAGTGACCAAAAACTTCTTTCATCAAAAGTGTCATAAGAAATGTTGGCCAATAGCTCTGCCAGCTCTTGAGAGGAAGTTGTGTTTTTTAAGCTCAGTCCTGACCCATTCTCAAA
>CEQY01195932.1_pt1 | contig 19501 bp, 19 predicted proteins | sample 361391 | NCBI WGS metagenome assembly CEQY01 (sample SAMEA2621075, study PRJEB7988) | marine metagenome | isolation source: saline water (ENVO:00002010), including | reverse complement strand
TGACCTTATGAGCATTTCCTTATCTGAGTTAGCTTCAATGGCCGCTGCCAGGCTCACTGGATTTTTAAGGGTAATTTTATCTCCATAGGTTTGAGGGGATTTATCACTGGTCAAGCCGATATTGAGAGCAAGAGTTAAAAGAATCAGTAATTTCATAATTTTCCTCCGTTGAATTGCTTCATTTATACCTAAGCTTCATTTTAGTGTCTAATTATTCCTATTTTTACATTATTTAAATGCTTTATTCCAAATCAGCTCTTTCTCTGGTATTCTCCTGCCAGCTATGAAATTCAATAAAACAGTCGAACATTCTGATTTTACTTGTGAACCAAATCCTGGATTTGGTGAGGTTCAAGTCCCTGTACTTTTATGGTGCAAAGTGACAAAAGATAATCCTGTTCCTGATGAAGTTCATCTAGGAAATTTATCGAATTACCCCATCAATCCTTTTAGCGCGACTCTCCACTACGGACAGTCTATATTTGAAGGACTTAAAGCTTATAAATTAGATAATAACACCGGAATATTTCGCCTTAAAGACGCTGCAGAGAGATTTCACCGCTCTGGTAAGATTATGTCTATGGTGCAACTTCCACCAGAAGTGTTTGAAACATGTGTTTCTGAATATGTAAAAGAATGTTCAAAATATATCCCTGATTACCCACTTCACTCACTTTATTTAAGACCGCTTATGTTTGCGAATGATGAGAAAATAAAAGTAGCAAGCTCGAAGTCCTATATCTTTATGGTGATGTCTTCTATCGTGGGTGATTATTTTGCTTCAGGAGATAAAAAAACCAAAGTGTTGGTGGGAAAACATTTTACTCGTGCCTTTGAAGGGGGAACGGGAGAAGCGAAAACCGCTGCGAACTATGCCCTTTCATTAACTGCTGTGAATCAAGCTCAAGATCTGGGTTACCAACAAGTCCTCTATCTCGATAATAAAACCAAAACAAATTTCGAAGAATTAGGGGGAATGAATTTCTTCTGGGTTCAAAATGGTGAGATATACACTCCTGAACTGAGTGGCCAAATCCTCCATGGAATCACTCGTAAAACTATTATCGAAATTGCAAAGCTCAAAGGTTTAAAAGTTCATGAAACTCAATTGAGCTTAGAAGCTCTGATAAATGGCCACAAAGATGGAAGCATCACAGAAGTCTTTGCGGTGGGAACTGCCGCCACACTGGTTCCTTTGGATGTGATTGGTGTCCTTGATCAAGATGGCAAAATTGAAGATTATAAATTTGAAGCAGGGCCAGTCGGTGAAATGCTTAAACAATATCTTATCGACACTCATAATGATAAAACAGAATTATCAAAGAAATATCTGACCAAAGTTTTTTAAAGCGTACTCTTTCCCTGCAATTCACCATCGATGTGGGCCAATTCATTTTTCATGGCCAAGTGTACTTTATCCATTAAGGGCCCTAGGTCATTTAGAGACAAGCCACGGGTAGAAATGGGTTTAAGTGCAGAAATAATCACCTTACCGCTAAAGGGTTTAGAGAAGTCGATCTTGCCTTTATAGGAGCTCCACACCACAGGTATAATGGGTATTTGACAGTTGATGGCGGTGATAAATCCCCCTTTTTTAAAGGGCAGTAATCCCCTCCCTTTACTGCGGGTGCCCTCAGGAAGAATCCATATTTTAACTTTTTGCTTATGCACTTTCTCTGTGACTTTTTCCATAGAAGCTTTGGCCGAAACTTTATTTTTTCTATTGATAAAAATATTTCCAGAAAGCCAAAAGAACTGACCAAAAAAAGGCACCCAAAAAAGAGATCGCTTTGCGATAAGAATGGTTCTGGGAGGATAGCAACTTGCCCCTAAAACAACATCGAAATTATTTTGATGATTGCTCATAATAACAGCTGAGTTTTCTGTTTGAAGATGTTCCATTCCACGGTGCTCTATAGCGATGCCGAGAATTTCTTGAGAGCGCCAACTTATGATTCGACAAATCTTATGCATACTATTGGGATGAAAAGGACGGATAAGACATAGCAATAAACCATAACAAAAAATTGTTATGGAATAGATTGTTGCTGTAAGCATTCTAAGCCAATATCTTATTTTTGCGATCATAATCTATTTCATTGTCGTTACTTGATGAGCATTATACACTAAACCCTCATGAAATTAAGTCTTAATCCTTATCAAAAACTAAATATGCTGGAATTTGTCTCACTTATGGCACTTCTCATGTCTATGGCCGCTTTAGCGATAGATGCCATGTTGCCAGCTCTGCCCATTATAGGTGAAGAACTTGGAGTGGTTGACCCTAACCATAATCAGTTTATCATCACGAGTTTATTTATTGGCATGAGTTTAGGAATGACCTTTTATGGACCTTTATCAGATACCTTTGGCAGAAGAAAAGTCATTGGTTTTGGGATCACCTTATTTACGGTGGGTAATATTGTGGCCATCTCCACCCATAATTTTGAAATCATGCTCTTGGGTCGTTTTTTTCAGGGCCTGGGTGCGGCCAGTACCCGCATTGTCAGTATGGCCATGATTCGAGATATGTATGTTGGCAACACGATGGCGCGAGTGATGTCACTTATCAATATGGTGTTTATTATTGTCCCCACCATTGCTCCTACTCTCGGAGCTATTATTTTAAGCTTTTCTCATTGGCGTGGAATATTTATTATCTTTATCGTTTTGAGTTTGTTCGGTCTCACATGGTTATTACTCAGGCAACCAGAGACACTTAGCTATGAGCACAGAAAACCTTTTCGGATAAGTTATTTTAAAACCGCGATTGCAAAAGTTTTTTCTCACCCCCAATCTCTAGGTTATGCTATTGCCAGTGGTTTAGTGTTTGGTGCTTTTCTAGGCTATCTCATCTCTTCTCAACAAATTTTCTCAGTCGTCTTTGGACTTGAAAAAGAATTTCCTTATATTTTTGGTGGACTTGCTCTCACTATTGGAGTGGCCTCCTTTATAAATTCCCGCTTGGTTGAAAGAGTTGGTATGGCCAAACTCACTAAATGGGGAACCTTAGGCATACTCTTTAGTTCTATTTGGTATTTCCTCTTGCTCGTATTATCTGATTTTAAGCCAGATATTATAAGCTTTATGATTTTTCTCATCCCCTGCTTTATGTGTGTAGGAGTTCTTTTTGGAAATTTAAATTCATTGGCCATGGAGCCCATGGGAGATATGGCCGGAGTTGCAGCATCTATCATCAGCACCATTAATAATATTATATCAATTGGTTTTGGATCTCTTATCGGCAGTCAATTTAGGGGAACAATTACGCCTTTGGTTTTAGGCTTCTTGGTGTTGAGTACTCTTACTCTTATAACCATCTTGTGGGTCCAAAGAACGGCTCCTCACATAGAAGAATAGCGCCAGGGGCAAAAGCCCATGGGGAAGACGATAGATGGTCTCAAAAATCCATTGATGAGAAGTTAATTCTAATAAATTGATGTCAATATGTGCCACCGATCGTGCAAAAGCAGTGGTGAGTCCCCAAAAAATATTGAAGCCAAGGGCATAAAGTTCAAGTCCAGGCACAAAAATAAAAATAGCTGCGGAGAAATCAAGAATCCCAGCAAAGCGTAACATTAAAACCGCATTGTCTTCTGTAAACCCAAAGGTGTTAATAATCATATCGATAAATCCACCGGGGATAGGATAATAACCAATGGCAAACAATCCGTGGCCTATAAAAGTAAAGGAGATGAGCAGTTTAAAATAGAACAGATATTTATCAAAGTTTTGGGGATAAAAAAGTGTGAGATAGAACGCCACTCCTATTCCCATTTGAATGGCATGCTCTATAAACATCCCGACAGCAAAGCCTTTTCCCATAAAGAGTAAAAAGCTTATCATGACCATGGCAAGTGAGCCAAAGAGCAAAACAATTCCTAGTTTTTTTTGATGAGACTTTATAAAACAACTGACGATGGCCGCCATAATAAAAAAAACACCTAGAGCACGAGTAAGGCCATTGATAAACAGCTCCCCTGCTCCTCCCCCTTTAACCCACTCTTCCCATCTCATACTTGTGAGAGACTCAATCACTCCTTGCATCAGTCCTTGACTCCAGAGAAGAGTTCGAAAGGGAGCATCAAAAAATAAATACTCCCAACCACGACCTAGAAAAAAAGCGATACAGGCCAATCTTATAATAAAAGTGATTTTCTTTATTTGTTCTTCCGTCATAATTAGCGAATAGTAACAATATCTCCGTTCTCAGGAGTCCAGATCATCAGGTTTTCTGGCAGCTCAAATCTCTCTTCCAAACTGTTTTCTCCAACTTCATAAGCATTATCAACGTTTATTGTCCTGACATCTACTTGATCTTGGGAAACATGGATGAGTTTGAATTGATTAAATTCATCACTATCTCTGGTCCATGATTTATTATCATCAGCGGCCCTGGTGGGTGCTCCCCAACAGCCTTCACCGACATAGACTGTTCCATTTTCATCGTCACGAATAAACCCTTCATCACTTCCTGGTTCAGTTGAAGGGCGAATAGGCCAAGTTGATTTAACCGAGTGTGAATCTGATTCCATAACCAGATCAACGCTGTGATCGTAAAAAAGTTGCGCCCAATATTTATATTCATTCGTTCCTTCTGATTTACTCGCCACATGAGGTCTCATGGGTTTATGGTAGACAGCAAATTGCCAAACCACATCAGTATTTTTTTCCAACTCCCTCTTAAGCCATGTGAGTTGATTTCCACCTACAGACATTTCACTATTAAGAACATAAGTTTGTACCAACCCATCGGCCATTCTCAAGGTGTAGTAGTTACCACTTGGGAGCCAAAAGAGTTTATGTAGTATTTTATTTGAAAGTTCATGATTTCCTCTCGCAGGAACAATAGGAGTCACTCTTCCGTCAGAATCAATTGTGAGTTGCCAGTCTTCAAACCAATTATGCCACTCTCCAGGTAAGCCTTTATCCGTCATGTCTCCCCCAAACAAAACAGCATGGGGTTTTAACTTGGCTACCAGTGAATTAGCATTCTGTCTAACATCTCTATGATTGCGTGAATCTCCTCCTGCAATAAAAGAAAGTTTTGCATCTCGAGAATCTGGAAGTGTGTCCACATAATATCTTTGAGTCACACCATAACTATTGGCGATAACAAAATAGACTCTTGAGTTGGGAGCGAGATTTTCTAATTCAACAAAGGCACTATAGATGCCAAAATAAAAAGTTCTGTAATCAGGAGATTCAACATTGCGATAAGCTTCGAGATCATCTCCGTGATCGACCGTATCCCAATAGAGTTTATCCAGCCTGGTTTTCCCTCTAAACCTATTCCATCCTATCACCACTGAAGTCGCAGGATCAGATTTATACATCGCTCGTATATGAGTTGGCTCACCTTTAATTGTTGGTGGCAACACGTCTTTACAGGAAACAGTTATAAAGAGAAGAAGGCCTATGGCCATATGTGAATAGAAACTTCGGTTTATCATCCTTGAACCCCTTTCGTTTCACCATTCCTTGGTGATCATGTATTTATTTTACCGTAATTCTATCTTAGTTGCAGAAAATTAAGCAAATGTAAGAAGATTTGTCCGTTATTAAATCCTTTTCTAATGAGCGTTTAATAAGTGTTTAGAATTTGTCTAAATTTTAGACACTGTATAAGAAAAACATAGTTTAGTGCTCAACTTATCAAACTTCATCCTCTAACCCCTTGAATTTGAGTAAGCCAATATGGCACCGCCTTTGCTCTATATAGGGTGAGGTAAATTATGTTAAAAACGGTTTTTATTCCGGCCATATTTATAAGTTTGATCACTTTTGGGCTCATCCAACAGGTGACGAATTCTAATTCTATTGAATATTATGATCAAGAGAATTACACCTCGAGTAGTTATAATCGCTATAATAAAAATACTGAGTTTTTTAGTGCTGACCTAGCTCAAGGTGAAGCGGGAAAAGTACCGCTGAAACAGCTCACTCAAAAAATGGAAAAATTTAGCGTAAAAAAAGCACCTGTAGCCAAAAAGGCTGAAGATAAGAAAGAAGAAAAACCAACCAAAGAAGTGGCCAAGGCAAAATCTCAAAAACAAAGTTTTTCTTTTGGAAAAGGAATCCAAGCTAAGAAAAAACTGATAAAGAAAAACTCCAAAATTAAAAAAAGAGAACCTTCGCAAGAAAACAAATACCAAAAGAAAATTGATGTACCGGAAAACCTTCCAGCGGTTAACCAACAAGTTTATAGCAGTTATATTGTAGGGAATCAGGCCCTTAACCAACAAACTCCCCCTTCCTCTTCTGAACCAACACCTTCAGCTATGACCGGTGGAACGACGGGTAGTGCAGTGACTATTACTCAGATCGATCAACCTGAATCAATTGAGACAATACAAAGTGAGATTCTTTCAAGTGGAGCTGTAGAAGCCATCAATCTAAGCATTGCCAGACAAATGAAAATGCTCGCGCCTCATTTGCGACAAAGAATAAAAAATGAAATGTCTGCTCATATCAAAAAGTTTTTTGAGGACAATCCAGATTATGGTGTCACTCTTAATGAAATCACAAAAGTTGACTTTATTGTGGGAAAGGTTCCTTTTGGGGTAGAAACATTTAATGAACAAGGTCTTATTTTTAAATTCCCTCTCCAAGGATCATGGAATATAAAATTTCATATGAATGTTCATTATGAAAATGATATGTTTAAAACAGATGAAGACATAGAATTAACTTTAAATCGTTTTAAACTCAATTTTCCGATGAGATTTGGGCGAGCAGAAAATGGACAGGTCAAAATCATTCAACATTATAATAAGCAGCTTGGCTATGAGATGAATATTAATTCTAGTTCGTTTCTTATCACCACATTACTGGAAGCCCTTAATGCTTTTTACCCTGAGTTTATGCAAGAGCGCATAAGTGAATTTGTAGATCATCTTGCTTTAGATGTTAAGCCTTTGGTGAATAAAACCCTTCTGCCCTTACGAGCAAACATACCAAAACTTCTTAATGAGAGTGCTCCCGTTAATCTTGCAAGTGTTATAAATAATATTGATAAAAAAATTCTTGATCACCATATGCAACTGTCCACTGTTCATGCTTTACAGATGAAGCAAACCACAGATCTTTCTTGGCAAGAGGCTTATGATGATCATAGCGAAAATATCAAAGGTGAAGTTGAGAGTGAAAAATCTCATTTAAACTCAGCTTATTTAAGTGGTCTTCACCTCGCTGCTCTTGCTAATAAATACCGCGTTCAATCGAGAGGTGAAAATTTAGCAGCAGTCAAAAAATCACTCAAAGGAATTTCTAGGCTATTCAAGATACATAATGACAGTGGACTTTTGGCCAGAAGTATTATGCCGCTAGATTCTAAGCTCGCTCAAGATCTCATTGCAGATGGGGAACAAATCGGCAACGGTCTTATTTTAGGTGAACTCGATAACACTCCCTGGGTGGCCTATCAAGGAGATGGTATTGATATCGATCAATACACAGCTGTTTTATTTGGATTAGTGAACACTTATAAACTTGTTCCTGATACTTCAGTACAAATGGAAGTTAAAAGACTTACAGCTCTCATGGTGGATTACCTCATCAGATATGGCTTTACCCTTAAAGAAGAAAATTCATTGCTCAAAACGGTTCACCAAAAACCGAAAGTTAATATTTGGGGCGCAGCTAAGTTTAAGCAAATGACTTTTATACTGGCCGCAAACGAAATGATTCCTGGTCGCTATGATGAATTATTACCAAGTGTTCATGATCTATCAGATGCCGCATGGCTTGAAGTTTTCTATTTAATCCTTAATCCGGTAGATCATTTCAAAGAGCTAGAAACAAATATAATGAGTTTATCAACTTATTTTGATTTAGATGAGAGCTTAAATCACCGCACTCAAATGCTTAAGGTGGTCGACATGCTCGATTATTATCTAGGACACCATCAAAATATTTTCTTTGATACACTGATCGCTAAGATTCAAAGAAATAAACTCTCGGAGAAATCAGAGAGTATTTCGAAAGGGCTTTATAATTTTCTAAAAAGACCCCATCGCTTGGTAAGAACAAATGATCTCTCAAGTCTTGAGAAAGTGACCATCACTCTTGCGACCGGTGAAAATGTGACTATCACCACAGCTCCCTTATCACCCCAAAACATGGTGCTAGATGCTGGCTTTGTATGGCAAAATTCGGCTCAAGTGATCAATGAAAATGAAGTTGAAAAGCCAAAAGTTGAAGCCATTGGTATTGATGCAACTCTTCCCTACTGGATTGGAAGCAATATCGGAATTTTTTAAGAACTAAGGACAGATTTTTTCCCACTCCTCAGTTTCTCTTTTGACCATATAAATAGGAAACTGTTCATCCCAGGGAATGGCCAAGTCAAAATCAGGACCAGTGTAAATCAAATGGTTTTCACTCACCACACCAGAAAATTGGTAATAATCTTCCTCTCCAAGAACATACCCTCTAAAATTAAAACGATGTCTTGAGCGTTTGAGTTGACCATTTGAGAATTTAACATATTGATAAGCATACAAATAAAAATACTCATCAGTACATATTCCTAAATCATCACAATAGCGCATAGTTCCACTACATGATTTACTCATGCTCTGGGCATAACTGAGGGATAAGCTACTTAAAATGAAAACTAATATCATTGTTAATTTCATGGTATAAATTCCTTAGTTATATTATCGTATCGCAAATGCTAAAACAGTCAATCATGCAGTATTAACCAGGTATAGACACAATAATGAATAAAAGTTTTACCCACGAAAAATTAAATAGTTTTACCCCGGCTAAACAGATCAAAATACTCTACGATCTTGCTCGCTTTATCGAAACGAATCAATATAATTTTGAGAGCCCCTGTTTTAAAAAGCTTGAGAGTTATCATCAATACCTAACTCAAAGTCCAAACGAATTTATCCAAAAATTACATAAAGAGTTTAAGAAGATCAAAGCATTACCCTCTGCTCAATTTCAAATGTATCTTATGCACCTGGAAAGATTTTTAGGTCATAGCACCAAAGAGTATCATGCATGGGTTGAAACCAAAGATGGTGAAGCACAAAAAGTTAAACCATTAGCTGACATTGTTTGCATTCTAGATTCTATCCGCTCTGCACATAATGTTGGGGCAATGATAAGAAATGCAGAATGCTTTGGAGTCGAAAAAATGTATCTCTGTGGTCTCACCCCTAAGGCCACTCACCCCAGCGTGATAAAAACCGCTATGGGTTGTGAAAAGGAGATCCAACAGGAATATTGTGAAGATGTCATTCCCCTGCTCGTAAGTCTTAAAAATGAGGGATACACAGTTTATGGAGTGGAGACCGCTAAAAAGGCTCGTTTATTGCATGAAGTAGATCAAAAGCCCCAAAAGATAGCCCTCATCTTAGGCAATGAACAATTTGGACTTTCCCTAGACATACTTAAGCATTGCGATGAACTGATAAAAATTCAGACCTTTGGGAGCAAAAATTCACTTAATGTGGCCATCACGCAAGGTATCGTTTTGCAACATTTTACATCTCATAGCTAATTTTTTTTCCCATTCGTCTTGCACATATGAGATTTGCCCCCATCTTGTTGACATGAAAAAGAAAACAAAAATTATATATACGCATTTTACCCCTTCAGCCTATTTAGAAAATTATATTGAATGTGACTTACAAACTGTCGCGGAGCACCTTGGGGCTAATGATTCTTTAGAGGTAATAATCACTAAAACAAAAAAAGGCTATAGCGCAAAGGCAAAGCTTTTTTATCAAAAGCAAAGGCTTGAATGTGATATGGATGCTCGCATGCTAGATCTATTAGTATCTTCTCTCACCATTGAATTAAAAGTGAAAATGACTTCTCTTGAAAATAAATTAGCAAAACTAACAGTTACCGCCTAGGGCTTAACTTCACAAGCTTTCTCACCTATACTATATGCTTAGGAGAAAATTATGAGCTATTTTATTTTCAAAGCCCTTCATCTGATCGCGATGGTGGCATGGTTTGCAGGACTTTTTTATATGTTTCGTTTGTTTGTTTATCATGTTGAGAATAAAGCAAAGCCTGATGCGACTTTAATGCTGAAAACCATGGAGCGTAAACTTTATTATTATATAACCATGCCGGCCATGATTGCCACAGTGGCTTTTGGACTCACAACTCTCGCCTTCACTCCCCATAATATGTTGATGCCTTGGATGCATATCAAACTTACTTTACTCGTGCTGCTCATTGGCTACCACTTCTATATTGGTTACACCTTTAAGCGTTTTAACAAAGATGATATCTTTCTTACGTCCAAACAGTGTCGCCTTCTCAATGAAGTGCCTACCTTGTTTTTGATCAGTATTATAGGCGTAGCCGTTTTTAGGTCTTATATCTAATTCACTTTTCGAAGTTCAGAATACCCTGTGACATACCGGGGAGATTTAAAATTTCGATTCATACGAAAAGCAATATTGGTCACCCCACAGGCCATAGACTTGACCGTACCATCTCCCTCTCTTCTATTGATAAGATCCACCACCCGCATCAGTTGACTTGAACGCGTATCATCACCTGGCTCAAACAAGCTTAGTTGGGATTCACGCTCATCCACAATATGACAGAGCCTCACTCCTGCTTTTTTATATTCAAAGCCTGGTTTAAACATTTTTTCAACCGCTTTCATGCCCACTTGAATCAAGCGTAAGGTATCTTGAGTCCCACTCAAGAGTTTGACTTCCGCAAAAGCATAATCTTGAGGTGTATTTTTATAGGGAGATGTTCGTGCAAAAACTTCTAGTTTCGCGCAAGTTGAATTTTGCTCTCGTAATTTCTCACAGGCATCAGTGATATAATTGGCAATCGCTTGTTTCATATCATCCATATCAACGATACTATCGGCAAAGGTTCGGGAGCACATAATTTCTTTTTTCTTTTGATACAAAAAATCCAAGGTAAAGCGATCTTCCCCCGCCAGCTCCTCTTTGGTCATAAGTCCAACTTTGGTAAACTGCTTTTGAATCACGCGATCATTTTTAAAATCTCTCAATTTTTTTGCGCTGGTAATACCCATCGCTTTAAGCTGTTCGGTACGGGCACGCCCTATTCCCCACACGTCACCTATAGGTGTGCGCTCAAGAGCGATATCCAACAGCTTATCCTCAGTCAGTACCACCACTCCTTTTGCTTTTTCGCTTTTCTTACCCAAGTGATTAGCAACCTTGGCCAGGGTTTTGGAAAAGCTCACCCCAATGCTCACAGGAATCCCCACTTCCCGCTCCACACAGGCCTTGATCTCTCTGGCATAACTATCCAGATCTTTGCTTGCGATAAAAGTTAAATCCATAAAGGCTTCATCTACCGAATACACTTCGAGATGAGGAGTGAATTTGGCCAGAGTATTCATCACTCGATCTGAGATATTGGTATAAAGAGCAAAGTTAGAACTAAAGACCGCCACATTATTTTTTTCACAAAGATCTTTGACTTGGAAGTATGGTGCTCCCATCTTTACGCCGAGAGCTTTCAGTTCATTGGTACGTGAGATAAAACAGCCATCATTATTAGAGAGAACCCCGACGGGACGATTTTTTAAGTCGGGTCTAAATAAGCGCTCACAAGAGCAATAGAAACTATTGCAATCCACCAGGGCATAAATTTTGCGTTTCATACTTCCCCATGACGTGAAGTCACAACTCCCCACACTTCAACCGCTTCGGCATTCGTGATGAGAATATCTTTATACTTGGGATTATCAGAAATCAGCACCACTCCGTTTTTCGTTTTCACCACTCGCTTGCAAAGAAGTTCTCCTTCTAGCGCCACAATGCACACTCGATTCTGAACCTCCGTGATAGAGCGATCTACGAGGAGAATTTCTCCCCGAAAAATAGTAGGCTCCATGGAGTCCCCCTCGGCTTCGAAGAAAAAAGTGCTATTTTTATTTTTAATAAAACGGGAATCAATGCTTTGATAACTTTCGATAAAATCATCTTGAATCCCAAAGAGTCCACAGGCCACTTTCATGCTAAATTTTGGAATAAGCACTTCTCCTGCCGGAACACTAAGCTCTCCTAACTCCCATGGGAAATAAGAATTTTTAAACGTATGGGCCTTATTGTATTTTGTGATAGACTCTTGCATGAGAGTTATTATAACAAACCGTAAGTTTTCCGTAAATACGGCAAAAACAGGAACAAAGGAAGATAACTATCTGTTTTTCAGTACAAGTGGACCGAGACATTAAAAAATTAGCGCGATTGTTTAGCGCATCAATCTCAGTAACAGCTGGCCGTGAGCATAAAATGTTGATGGAGCTCCAGGCCAGTCTGGATAAAAAAGAATTCGAAAAGCTCATGGGGCTTAAACCACATCCTCGCAGAAAAATGCCTATACTCAAAGAAGTCGCAGAGGATGGACTTTTATTTTCAAATTACTTCACCCATGTCATGCGCTTGGATGAAAATAAAAAACGAATCCTAGAGCCCATGCGCTATCGTGTTCGTCCTGCGGGAAGTTCCACAGAAATTCCTACCAAGTATAATGTTTTTAACGCTCGCATTGATAGCTTAGAAAAAAGACAAACCTGGCAAACACTTTTTATGCGCAGCCATGGTATTGTGCCCTTTATAAAATTTTTTGAATGGGTAGAACATGAGGGAAAAAAAAGATTGATTACTTTTTCTCCTGAGGATTATGAAATCATGTGGGCCCCAGTTCTTTGGGATGAATGGCAAGACCCTACCGGACAAATAAAATTTAAATCCTTTGCTATCATCACCGATGACCCACCCCCAGAAATTTATGAGATGGGCCATGACCGCACACCGATCTTTTTAAATGAAAATTGCTTTGACGATTGGCTTGCGCCAAAAAACTTAACAACCGAAGACGCTTACGCAATACTTAAGCAGAAAAAATCTACTTACTATCATCACCAGTGGGCATCCTAGTTTTATAGCTCTTTATAAAGCTTCAAGGCTTTATCCCGTTGCTCACTATGATCCACAATCGGTTCAGGATAACTGTCATGGCCTAAGATAGGTTTATGTAATTGCTTAGCAGGAATATCCGAAAGTTCTGGGATATAAGTTTTGATATATTCTCCCTCAGGATCAAAGCGTTTACTCTGTAGCCAAGGATTAAAAATTCGAAAATAAGGTTGAGCATCACAACCAGTTGAAGCGGCCCACTGCCAACCGCCATTATTAGGAGCAAGATCACCATCAAGTAGCTTTTCCATGAAATACTGCTCCCCCCAGCGCCAATCGATGAGCAGATCTTTGGTTAAAAAAGAGGCGACAATCATACGCACCCGATTATGCATCCACCCCGTTTGATTAAGCTCTCGCATCCCCGCGTCCACGATAGGAAAACCTGTTTTTCCTTCGCACCAAGCTTTAAAGAGTTTTTTATCATTTTCCCATTTAAGATCTTCATACTTTGGATTAAAAGATTTCTTCTCCACATGAGGATGGCGGTAGAGAATATGATAATAAAACTCCCGCCAAATCAGCTCACTAAAAAATGTATCTCGTGAGTTTTTCTTTTTCTTATAAGGAGTGAGTTGAAAGTAAGCAATAATTTGCGGAACCGTAATCGTTCCATTTTTTAAATACATTGAAAATTTTGAGGTCCCAGCAATGGACGGTATATCTCTTTTGTCTCCGTATTCATCAATTTTCTTTTTAAATTCTTTTAGTTTCGAAAGAGCCGCTAAGGATCCCGCTTCAGGGATTTCGATATCTACTTTTTCTTGGTTAGACGTTACATATGCTTCAAGCACATCTTGAGGAAGGTCAGTGCCTAAAAGTTTTTTCCAAGTAAGCGAGAAGGCTTTATCGAGATTACCTTTTTCTAATTTCTTCAAATACGTCAGCCCATTTTTTTGCGCCATCATTCTTTTTTGCACAGGTTCACTCTCAAAGATCTCAAGCCACTTCCTAGAAAAAGGCGTATAGACTTTATAACCGTCCCCATCATCTTTGGTGAGTTCATCCGGCTCGATTAATAAATGATCCCTAAAATGGATACTTTCAATATCAAAGCTTTCACATAGCTTTTTTATTCTTTTATCTCTTTTGATGGCAAAAGGTTCATAATCCCTATTCCAACTAAAACGTGTAGGAAGTCCTAATTTTGATTTTTGCAATTGCTTAAATAAACTCTCCAAGGACTCATCAGGCCCCACATCCAGCACCAAAAGATCACTACCAAGGTCTTGTAATTCTTTTTTTAAAGAGACCAGAGAATTTAAAAAGAATTGAAATCGATTAACGGAGAAGTCTTTACGAGCGAGAAATTTTTTATCAAAACAAAAAACACCAACCACTCTTCCTTCACATTCTTGTAATTGAGAACGAAGGGCATTATTCCCGGCCACTCTCAGATCTCGTCTAAACCAATGGATACCGTAGTCTTGCTTAGACATGGTCTTTCTTTTTTTTGAGACTTAAAAATTCATCTTCAATAAGGGCTTGAGCAAACAATGCCGTGTACATGGCAAAAAGCGCCGTGCCGAGCAACATCAGTCCTATCCCCACACATCGCCCAAAAGTAGTGATAGGAACAATATCTCCATAGCCTACGTTCGTAGCGGTAGCGAACCCCCACCAAACGGCATCAAAATAGTCATTGAAAACTGGATTCACACCTTTTTCAATAAGATACAATATATAAGAAATTCCCAGTATGATTATATTTCCCACCAAAGTTAAGGAGAGAAAAGTTTTGCTTACCACCAGCGTTAAAACCACGCGACTAAAATGCAGGGAGTGAGAGAAGATTTCTGAAGCCTTTTTTTTAGACATGCTCACTTGCCTCTTCTATTTTATCTTCAATTTTATCTTCTATCTTCATGACTTTTTGAGTGGCAAACACCACTGTCGGAAGCAGACTGGTAATAAGTGTGTAGAAGATCAAACCATAAACGATATATTCTTGGGCCAAGGAACGCTCTTTCAAAACACCGGCGATGACTAAGCCGAAAATAAGCGTAGGCATGAGCGAGAGTGAAATAGAATACGGATGAGTCTTAACGTGTGAGAGCATAATTCTCAAACTGGTATTGGTGGCCATCATACGAATGGGGACAAAAATCAGAACAAAAAGTAACCCTAAGGTGATGGCTTCTTTATCAAATCCAGAAAAACTCAATTTTGTTCCGGCCATAAAAAAATAAAAAGGCAGAAAGACGGTAAAAAAGCTAGAGAGACTTTTAAAGACCACTTCTTCATCTTCTTTAAAGATATCCTTTTTAAAACTCGCTCCAATCAACCCCACCGCAAAAGCCCCTACGAGATAATAAGCACCCATCGCTTTAGATAACACTCCTGCTATTAAGGAGAGGGAGACAAGAAAAGGCACCTCTAAATTAGGGGTAAGGGGTGAGATATACTTAAAAAAGATTTTAAAAACTTTGGGTAAAATCAAAAAGAGAATAATAAAAAAACAAGTGGAGATAACCATCTTTTTCAAGTCTCCACTTTGCATGGCAAAAAACATAAAAATAATCGCAATCACTTCTTTGCTTATGGCCTTAGACTTGACCCAATACTCCATATCTGTACCAATTTTATAAGAATGAAGTGAGTTAATGATGAAACCCGCTGAAGGTGTAAAAATACCTAAGGCCAATAAAAATGAAGCCTGTGGATCTAGGTTTAAAAAGTCGTACAAAGCCACAGTAATAATAGCAAGTAAAAGGACAGTTTTAGTGAGATACTTTAAAAAGTAATTTTTATGTTCAGCAAATTCTTTAAAGTCGACTTCCAGTCCAGAGAAAACGAATAAGGATGTAATACCTAATTGAGAGAGAAAAACAAATAATTGATCTGTTTTTATGGCCGGATCAATTATCACAAAGCTTATACCCAGCAGTAATGCCGATATACCTGAAGGTATTTTCAACTTAAGCAAGATATGAGGTAGTATCAAAACAGCCGAAAAGATAGCAAGGTATTTTAGCTCACCACTGAGCGACATAATATCATCCATACTCTAATTCTATACAAGTTGGACTGAATAACCAATAGTAAACTAAGATATTACGCAGACAGGTTGATAATGAGATTTTATAACGTAATGGGAAATCGCAGCAAGCTCAGTAATATTATCTTCTGGGCTCACATTTATATTTTCTGCAATTTCTAATTTGAGGGTGATCTCCGTGGACTGAAGTAGCTTCCAGAAATGCGGAAGGAATTTCATTTCTCCATACCAGAAAATTTGATCTCGGTTTAAAGCATTCACTGGCCTATGATCAATAGATATATAATTAAAAATCACCGGTAGAATATCCACTCCACTGTCTATAGCCGCTTGGAACAATGGACGCTTAAATCGTTTCACTGCTTCCCCATTGGTACTCGTCGCTTCAGGAAAAACCATGACATTGAGTCCATTTTGAAGGGCATGGGTGATATCTTCAATTTCTTGAGTTAAATTCTCCCTACTTCTTCTTTCCACATACAAACAGCCCCCAGCTTCACATAATTGGCCCAGAAAAAATGTTTTTTTCATTTCAATTGATGTCACAAAACAAGTGGGAAAATGAGCGGCCATCACAATAACATCAATATAAGAGAGATGATTTCCAATAATTAATTGACCATATTGAGACAAAGGTTTTGAAAAACTCAATTTAGTTTTTACACCCATAATCTGCAATAATATTTTGGCATGAAATTGCATGATTTTACAAAGATACTTTCTCGCTTCATAACGGTTTAACTTCCCATAAAGATAAAAGGGAGCCGTAGATATAAAATAACTGATAGCGAGAAACCCAAACCCTAAAAATTTAAGCAGGGCCATGAAATGACTCATAAACTATTCCTTGTTAAAATACCTTTTCTTGAATAGAGGTGAGATCTCTTCAATATTGATGAGAGTAAAAAAGTCAACGCATTCGAAGTCTCTATCAATCGCACCCTCTCCTATAATTTTTGCCCCTGCAGTCAAATAACTTCTAAGCAAACCTGGAATAAAATTTTTGACTTCAATGGCACTTTCTTGAGTGCATCCACTAAAGTCCATTTTAAACTTAGGAAGTGGTTCTATATTATATTCACGAAGAGCATTTCCTCTCGCTTCCAGGTAATTATAAATCCCCAGGGCCACTTGTGGGCTTTGAGTTTTTACACTTGAACAACCGAACATATATTTGGCACCCGTCGCATAGTGATACTCTGCAATACCTTTCCATAAAAGATCAATCACCTGTCCATTTCTATAATGGGGGTCAATACAGGCACGGCCTAATTCTATTTTCTTTCCCGGAATTTTTAGAAATTCATCAATTTTAAATTCAGTGGCAGAGTAAAACTTTGAAGTAAAATCGCTGCAAAGTATTCTATAAGTTCCAATAATTTGTTGGGTGGATTTATCAATAATAACCAAGTGATCACAAAGATGATCAAATTCATCTAGGTCATAAGTTGCCTCATCTCCCTTAACTGCTTCTAAGAAGTTTTGATAACGAAGCCTGAACACATTAATGAGTTCTTCTACATGAGAAGCAGTTTTAAGCTGATATTTTTCAGTGTCAATAAGGAGAGAAACATTTGGTGAATAAGTAACAAAACGAGGAAGAAACCGGATGGCCATTGCCTCTACAATTTCTGAAAAAGATTTTCCGTTTTCTAGTTCGTTAACACATTCGTTTGACATAATTCACTCCTTGGAAACCATTTGGATAGATTTTGGCGGTTCAAAAATTCTGCGATAGCAGTGCTTCTTGTTTCAAGAGTAAGTGTGTCTATGAACTCTCCTCTTGTATGCATGCCACCACCAATAGGGCCTAATCCATCAATGCAAAAATTCTCTCTAGTTGAAAAATAGTTAATATCTGCTGCTCCACCCGCATGCTTCCCAGCGACAGGTTGACCTTCAATTCTTGAAATCACTTCATATAAATAATCAAAGTTTTCATCCTCTTTAAAGCTTAAAGGAGGGCAATCATCTTCGACGGAATAATAAGCTTCACTTTCTCTTTGGGAGTAAGGACAGTTGGCATAAGTCTCTTTTAAAATATTTTCAAATCGATAATGGAGCATATCTCTGCATTCAAAAGTTTTAAATCTCATATCGATTTTGGCTTCAGCAACGCCACAGATGGTATTGAAGCTACCATTACCACCTCTAAACGAACCGATATTCACTCTTCTCATAAGAGACTCATCACTTAATTCATCAAGTTTCGCTATAATATTTCCTAATTTGTGGGCAGCATTGATAAAAGGATGTCCAAACCTTCCGGCATGGGCTTCAATCCCTTTTATATTCAGTTGATACCACCTATTGCCCGAACGTGAATTGATAAGAGAGCCACATTGAAGTGCTGGCTCCATTCCTAAAACATACCGCGACTCTTTACCGATATCAGCAAATAGATTTTGAAAACCAATTGACCCGGTTTCTTCATTGGGAGAAATAACCACTTGCAAGGTCATTGAGTGAGTGCTTGTTTTAGATAAAAACTTTTGTAGTGTTCTAAAGAGAACAACCAGACCGCCTTTATCATCGGCCACCCCAGCACCATAAGCAATATGGTCTTCAATTTTAAAAGGAACATTTTGAGTAGAGGTCACCACGTCTGAGTGACCAACAAAAGTGATCACGTTCTCTTTGTCACTTCCCCATTTTTTTGCCACTAATAAGGGGGCCGTATTGATTTGAGTATTCTTGATAAATTGGATTTCAAATCCAAGCTCTTTTAAAAGTTGAGCGCAATAATTTTGCATCTTATTGATGCCCTCAATATTCTTGATTTGAGAATCTATTTGTAACATTTCAGTTAAAAGTTCAACTCCCAAAGTTGGCACTTTATTCATTTATCCCTCGTTGATATTTCATATTTAAGCACAAGAGATCCCAAATGTTTTGTTAGGAAGCTGTTAAAAATATGTCACGATATGACATATACTATCTTAGGCCCATAATAATTGTCAGCAATCTTATAGACTTTATTCGAGAGCTAGATAGAATGTATCTATGATAAAAAACCTCCCAGAAATCAAAGCTTTAAGAAACCTCTCCCATGTAGCCGATCCTGAAATTGTACGATTTCAAGAACTTACGAGAATAAATATAAAACACAGAAGTTACCCTATTATCTCTTTTGAAATTGGATGCACTGAGTTGGATGCTCCGGTGCTGGGACTTTTTGGAGGAGTTCATGGACTTGAGCGCGTGGGAACTCATGTGATTACTTCTTATCTACAGTCACTCTTTAAACAAATGAAATGGGATGATGATCTAAGGACGTTATTAAAAACCAGTCGTATTGTATCCATTCCCCTTATCAACCCTGGGGGGATGGCCAAGCGTTGGCGCTCCAACCCTAATGGTGTTGATCTCATGAGAAATGCCCCGGTGGAAGCAGAAAAGAAAAACCTCCCCTTTCTTCTGAGTGGGCATCAATATTCTAATAAAATACCTTGGTACCGAGGAAATCCAAATAAGATGGAAACTGAGTCTCAAATACTCATCGACTATGTAAAAGAAAAAGTTTTTCCAGCGGCAACGGCTTTGACTGTTGATTTTC